>JGI24743J22301_10000049_pt1 | contig 10884 bp, 5 predicted proteins | sample KBSMiscanthusM2_FD_22301 | JGI IMG/M metagenome (IMG submission 22301)
GAAGCTGAAGACGATGCTGCCATTTTCGAGTGCGAGGAGCGGCTCGTGCGTCTTCGCCGCGCGCAGCTCGAGCTTGCGGACTTCAAGCTGGGTCGCGGAGACAAGCCGCAGAGAGCCCATCTCGGCCACCACGCCGGGAAACATGCGGTGGATCGTCCATTTCGCGATGACGTCGAGATGCCAGATGGCGAGCAACGCAGAAATGCCCGCGGCCAGCGCGACAATGGCGGCGAGGAGAAAAAATCGGCGCAGCCGGCGGGGGCGTTTTGGCGGAGCGTCAGGCAAGGCGGTCAAGAAAGGTCGTGAGGACGAAGACGACGCCGATCCAGGCGTTCGAGAGGAAGAAGGCGGCGTTGATCGCGGCGACATCGAGCGAGCGTGCGACGCGGTGTTCGTAAACGAGCAGGCCGAGGATCGCGACGAGTCCGAGCCAGTAGGCGAGTCCGAGTCCGGCGCACCAGCCGAAGGCCGCTAGCAGGAGCCACGTGCCGGCGTGGAGAAGCTGTGCGAGTCGCAGCGCGCGCGGGATGCCGAGCCAGACGACGAGCGATTTCAGTCCCTCGCGGCGATCCACCTCGTAATCCTGCGTCGCGTAGATCGTGTCGAAGCCCGCCAGCCAGAGCACGACGGCGAGCGCGAGCACGAGCGGCGGAAGCGCGAAGCTGCCCGTGACTGCCAGCCACGCACCGACCGGAGCGACGGCGAGCGCGATACCGAGAAAAAATTGCGCGGCGTGGGTGAAGCGCTTCGTGAACGAGTAGAAGAACACGATGGCGAGCGCCACTGGCGAGAGCGCGAAGCAGAGCGGATTGATCGCCCAGCTCGTGGCGATGAATCCTGCCGAGCAGACCGCGCAGGTCGCGATGGCGGTGACGCGTGAGACAAGGCGGTGCCGGCCCGCGGTGCGCGGATTCCGTTGATCGAGCTCCCAATCAGCCACGCGGTTGAAGGTCATCGCCGCAGTGCGGGCGAAGATCATCGCGAGCACGATGAGGAGCGCGATGCGGGCGGGCGGCAGGCCGTGCGCCGCGACGACCATCGCGCCGAGCGCGAACGGCATGGCGAAGATCGTGTGCGAGAAGCGCACGAACTGCAGGAAGCGCGCGGCGGGCGCCAGGAGCGTCATTTCTTCGGCTTCGTGTCGTCGAACCACTCGGCAATCGCGTCGTCGATGCGAAGGTCGATGAGTCGCCAGCGGTCGTCCGGGTTGTAGAAATAAAATTTCCAGCGCAGCGGGAGCGTCTCGCCGGTGAGGACGTATGTGCGGCGCATGAGGTGCGTGCCGAGCTTTTCCTCGCGCACGAGTTCGTAGCCGGTCACGGGGCCATAGGCGTCGAGCGCCTTCTGGGTCTGCTCGCGCATGCCTTTTTCCTGCTCGCCGCCCGCCATCTGGAACTCGGCATGGAGCGTGTCGTAGGCGGCATCGACGTGGTCGGCTTTGATCGCGTCGAAGAAGGTCGCGATGATTTCGTCGGGCGTGCGCTTGGGGAGATTCGCTGGCGTTGACGTGGAAGCAGTGAGGTTCTCGAGATTGGCCGGCATTTTTTTCGAGGCGGCGGGAGTCTGGTCCTTCTCGGCAGGGGCGGACTGGATTTTCGCCGGTTGCGCGAGAGCGGCCGTGGAGAGAGCGAACAGGGCAAGGAGCGCGCGAATCATGTGCGCAGAATATCGAGGGCGGGCGTGGCGGCGTCGATGCGGTTTTTCGAGCGGCGGCGCAGGCGCAGGCGTTCGGCGAGTTTTTCCAGCGAAAGATAGAGAATCGGTGTGATGTAGAGCGTGAGGAGCTGGGAAACGATGAGCCCGCCGACGATGGCGATGCCGAGTGGTTGACGAAGTTCCGAGCCGACGCCCATGCCAATCGCCAGCGGCAGGGCGCCGGTGATCGCGGCGACGGTGGTCATGAGAATCGGGCGAAAACGCACGGTGCAGGCCTCGTAGATCGCCTGCTCGGCGGAGATGCCGCGCTCGCGTTGCGCCGCGAGTGCGAAATCGACCATGAGGATCGCATTTTTCTTCACGATGCCGATGAGCAGGATGATGCCGATGAGCGCGACGATGGAGAGATCGAGGTCGAAGGCCTGGAGCGCGAGCAGCGCGCCCATGCCGGCGCTGGGCAGGGCCGCAAGGATCGTGAGCGGATGGATGAGGCTTTCGTAAAGGATGCCGAGCACGAGATAGACCGCGACTAGCGAGGCGAGAATGAGGAGTGGCTGCGTGCTGGAACTCTCGCGAAAGAGCATGGCATTTCCCGCGAAGGCGCCGCGGACCGTCGCCGGCATGTGCAACGAGATACGAGTCTCGTCGATGAGGCGCGTGGCTTGCTCCAGCGAAACTCCCGGCGCGAGATCGAACGAGAGCGTGACGCAGGCAAACTGCCCCTGGTGGCCGACCGACAGCGGCGTGTTCGACGCCTCGAAGTGCGCGATGCTGCCGAGCGGGATCATGCGGCCATCGCTGGAGCGCACGTAGATTTTATCGAGGAAGCGCGGGTCTTTCTGAAACTCGGGGTCGGCCTCGAGCACGACGCGGTATTGGTTCTGCGAGCGATACATCACCGAGACCTGCCGCTGCCCGAAAGCGCTGTAGAGCGTGGAATCGATCGTCTCCGGGCGAATGCCCAGTCGCCCCGCCGCATCGCGATCCACGACGACATTCGTCTGCAAGCCCTGGAACTGCTGGTCGCTGCTCACCTCCACGAGCTGCGGGAGCTTTTGCAACGCGGCGACGAGGCGCGGCGCCCACGTCGTGAGTTCGGTGAGGTCGGAGTCCTGCAGCGCGTATTGGTATTGCGACTTCGTCATGCGACCGCCGGCGCGAATGTCCTGAATCGGTTGCAGGAAAACGCCAACACCCTCGACCTTGGTGAATTGCTTGCGCAGCCGCTCGAGGACGGCCTCGACTTTCGGACGCTCGCCGGACGGCTTGAGCGTGAGGAACATGCGCCCCGTGTTGCTCGAGCTGCCGCCGCCCGAACCGATGAACGAGCCAACGCTCTCAATGGCGGGATCGCGCTGCACGATATCGACGATTTGGCGCATCTTCTGCGTCATCTCGGCAAACGAGGTGTCCTGCGAGGTCTCGACCTGCCCGGCGATCATTCCCGTGTCCTGCTGCGGGAAAAATCCCTTCGGCGTGACGATGTAGAGCGCCACCGTGCCGACGACGGTGCCGAGCGTGACGAACTGCACGAGCCGGCGACGCTGCAGCACCCAGCGGAGCGCCCTCTCGTGAGTATGCCGCAAAGCCCAGAAAAAGCGGGCCTCGCGCTCGGGATGCGCATTCGGCGGGCGGCGGCGGATGAAATGCGCGCACAGCGTCGGCGTGAGCGTGAGCGAGACGATTGCTGAGACAACGATGGCTGCGCAGAGCGTGACGGCGAACTCCTGAAACAATCGCCCGACAATGCCGCCCATGAGCAGGATCGGCAGGAACACCGCGATGAGCGAAAGGCTGATCGAGACAATGGTGAAGCCGATCTGGCGCGTGCCGGCGAGTGCGGCCTCGAGCGGCGACATGCCATTCTCCTCGATGTGCCGCACGATGTTCTCGATGACGACAATGGCGTCGTCCACAAGGAAGCCGATGGAGACGGTGAGCGCCATCAGTGAGATGTTGTCGAGGCTGAAGCCGCAGAGCCACATCACGGCGAACGTGCCGGCGAGCGCGAGCGGGACCGTGACGCCGACGATGAACGTCGGCCAGAACCGCCGCAGGAAAAGGAACATCACGCCGATCACGAGCGCGACGGTGAATGCGAGCGTGAGCTGCACATCCTGAACGGACGAGCGAATCGTGAGCGTGCGGTCGCTCATCACGCTGAGCTCGACGCCCGGCGGCAACCACTCGCGGAGGCGGGGAAGCAGCTTCTTCACGGCATCGACGACCTGGATGACGTTCGCGTCGGGCTGCTTCATCACGGGCAGCAACACGGCGCGGCGTCCGTTCACCCAGCCGGCCTGCCGCGTGTTCTCGGGGCCATCGACGACATTTGCAATCGCGTCGAGTTGCACAGGCGCGCCGTTTCGCTCCGTGACGACGAGCGGGCGATAGGCCTCAGCGCCGAAGAGCTGGTCATCGGCGTCGATCATGTAATTTTTCGAGCCGGCCTGGAGACCGCCCTTCGGCAGCATGCGATTCGCGCCTTCGAGGAACGAGCGGATGTCTTCGATGCTCAGACCCATCGCGGCCAGCGCGGCGGGATCGACCTGCACGCGAACCGCGGACTTCGCACCGCCCCACACGCCGACCTGGCTCACGCCCGGCACCTGGCTGAGCCGCTGCGCGACGATTTGGTCCGCATAGTTGTAAACCTGCGCGAGCGGCACGGTGTCGGACGTCATCGCGAGAATGAGCACGGGTGCGTCGGCGGGGTTCAGCTTGCGATAGGTCGGCGGGCTCGGGAGATTGGTCGGAAGGTCGTGGAGCGAGGCGTTGATCGCGGCCTGCACGTCGCGCGCTGCATCATCGATGTCACGATCGAGATCGAACTGCACGGTGATCGACGCGCCGCCGAGCGAGCTGCCAGACGTCATTTCCATCACGCCGGGAATTTTGCCGAGGCGGCGTTCGAGCGGAGCGGCCAGCGCGCTCGCAGCCGTGGCGGGATCGATGCCGGGCAGCGAGGCGTTCACGTTGATCGTCGGAAAATCGACACGCGGCAACGGCGCGATCGGCAGCGAGAAATACGCGACGACTCCGAGCAGGAAGAGACCGGCCGCGAGCAGCGACGTGCCGACCGGGCGCCGAATGAATGGAGCGGAGACGTTCACGGCATGGCTGGCTCGGCCACGGAAAGCTCACGCGAGCGGCGGAACCGGCCCACGGTCCAGCGCTCGAGCCGGTCGAGGGCGAGGTAAATGACCGGCGTGGTGTAGAGCGTGAGAAATTGCGAGAGCATGAGGCCGCCGACGATGGCGACGCCGAGCGGACGGCGCAGCTCGGACCCAGTGCCTGTTTCCAGCGCGAGCGGCAGGGCGCCGAGCAGCGCGGCGGCGGTGGTCATCATGATCGGGCGGAAGCGCAGGCGACAGGCCTCGAAGATCGCTTCGTGTGGCGGGAGTCCGCGCTCGCGCTGCGCCTCGATGGCGAAGTCGATCATCATGATCGCGTTCTTTTTGACGATGCCGATGAGGAGGATGATGCCGATGAGCGCGACGAGGGAGAAATCCATGCGGCAGAGCCACAGTGCGAGCAGCGCGCCGACGCCGGCGCTGGGCAGCGTGGAAAGAATCGTGAGCGGGTGAATGTAGCTCTCGTAGAGCACGCCGAGCACGATGTAGATGACGATGATGGCCGCGAGGATGAGGAACGGCTCGCTACGCAGGGAGGACTGAAATTCCGCCGCAGTGCCGGAGAAATCCGCGGCGATGGTGTCGGGCACGCCGAGCTCGCGGCGCGCGTGCTCGATGGCTTTCACCGCGTCGCCAAGCGAGTAACCCGCGCCGAGATTGAAGGAAATCGTCACGGATGGGAATTGCCCCTCGTGCGTGAGGACGAGCGGCGTGGTGGCGACTCGCGCCGTCGCAAACGCGCTGAGCGGAACGAGCGCGCCTGTGGTCGATTTCACGTAGATTTTATCGAGCGCATCGGGCGATTCGCGAAACTCCGGCGCGACCTCGAGCACGACGCGATATTGGTTGAGCTGCGTGAAGATGATCGAGATTTGTCGCTGCCCGAAGGCGTCGTAGAGCGTGTCGTCGATGGCCTGGATGGGCACGTTCAATCGCGAGGCGCGTGTGCGGTCGATATCGACGTGGAGCTGGAGGCCGCTCATCTGCTGGTCGCTCGCGACATCGGCGAGCTGGGGAAGCGTGCGGAGCTTCGCGAGCAGCTTCGGCGACCATTCGGTAAGCTCAGATGAGTTCGTGTCCTGGAGCGTGTATTGGTATTGCGTGCGGCTCACGCGAGTGTCGATCTGGAGGTCCTGCGCGGGCTGGAGAAAGAGATCGATGCCGGCCACGTGGTGCGCGGCCTGGCGGAGGCGCTCCATGACTTGCTCGATGGTGGAATGGCGCTGCTCGCGCGGCTTCAGCACGATGTAGATGCGGCCGGTGTTCGGCGTGAAATTCACCGTGCCTGCGCCGACGAAGCCGGCGATGCGCGCGACATCGGGGTCCTTTCGCAACACGTCGGTGAGCACGCGCTGGCTCTCGAGCATTTTCGAAAACGAGATGTCCTGCGCCGCGTCGGTCACGCCGATGATCAATCCCGTGTCCTGCTGCGGGAGGAGGCCTTTCGGAATCACCGCGAATAGCACGAGTGTCGCGACGAGCGTGAGCGCGGCGACGAGCAGCGTGGCGCGCTGGTGGCGCAGCACCCAGGCCAGCGTGCGTTCATACCAGCCGAGGAAGGTGGCGAATCCGCGCTCGATGGCGCGTTGGGCCGCGTTTTCGCCGAGCTCCTCTTCGCGGCGGAGCAGCTTCGCGCACATCATCGGCGCGAGCGTCAGCGAGACGAGCGCCGAGACGCCGACGGCCGTGCTGAGCGTGATCGCAAATTCACGGAAGAGCCGGCCGACGATACCCGTCATGAACAGCAGCGGAATGAACACCGCGACGAGCGAGATGCTCAGCGATATCACGGTGAAGCCGATCTGGCGTGAGCCTTTGAGCGCGGCGGTGAGCGGCGGATCGCCCTGCTCGAGATAGCGGAAAATATTTTCCACCATCACGATGGCATCATCGACCACGAAGCCGGTCGAAATCGTGAGCGCCATCAGCGAGAGGTTGTCGAGGCTGAAGCCCACGAGATACATCACGGCAAACGTGCCGAGCAACGAGAGCGGCACGGCCACGGAAGGAATCACCGTGCTGCGCAGGCGGCGAAGGAAGAGCAGGAGCACGAGAACGACGAGCCCGATCGTGAGCACGAGCGTGAACTGCACGTCGCGAATCGAGGCGCGGATCGTCTCGGTGCGGTCGGAGAAAATCGAGACGTGGATGCCGTTTGGCATGGAGGCGCTGAGGCGCTGGAGCAACGCCTTCACGCGCTCGACGGTCTGGATGATGTTCGCGCCGGGCTGGCGCTGGATGTCGAGCAATACGCAGGGCTGATAGGCGCTGGCCGATGTGGAGAGCCAGGCGGCGAGCTGGTTGTTCTCCACGCCATCGACCACGTCGGCGACATCCTGCAGGCGCACGGGCGCGCCGTTGCGATAGGCGACGATGAGCGGCTTGAAATCGGCGGCGGTGAGAACCTGATCGTTCGAGCCGATGGTGAAGGCCTGGTGCTGGCCGTCGAAGCTGCCCTTGGGCGCGTTCACGTTCGCCTGCGTGATCGTGTTGCGCACGTCCTCGAGCGCGAGCCCCTGCGCGGAAAGCGCGGCGGGGTTCATGCGCACGCGCACGGCGGGCTTCTGGTTGCCCTGGATCGTGACAAGGCCGACGCCGGGCACCTCGCTGAGCTTTTGCGCGAGCACGGAGTCCGCGTAGTCGTTGATGCGGTCGAGCGGCAGGGTGTCCGACGTGATCGCGAGCGTGAGGATCGGCGTGTCGGCGGGATTGACCTTGTTGAAGACGGGCGGATTCGGCATGCCCTCGGGCAGGAGGCCGCCGGCAGCGTTGATCGCGGCCTGCACGTCCTGGCCGGCCTCGTCGATGTTGCGCCCGAGCACGAATTGCAGCGTGATGACCGACGTGCCGAACGAGCTCACGGAGGTCATGTTCGCGAGCCCGCTGATCTGGCCGAACTGCTTCTCGAGCGGCGCGGTGACGAGCGACGCCATCACCTCGGGGTCCGCGCCCGGATATTGCGAGACGACCTGGATCGTCGGGAAATCGATCGTCGGCAGCGCCGAGACGGGCAGGAATTTGTAGGCGAGCAGCCCGACCAGCACGAGGCCGGCCATGAGCAGCGACGTGGCGATGGGCCGCCGGATGAAGGGCTCGGAGACGTTCACTGCGCGGCGGGAGTCGCATTGGTCCGCGGGCCAACGGTCACCTTCGCGCCCGGCTTCAAGCGATACTGCCCTTCGACGACGATGCGCTCGCCCGTCGTCAACCCTCTCTCGATCAATGTCCAGCCGTCCTCGCTCGCGCCGGGCTGGATGGAGCGCATGTCAGCTTCGTCACCCGCTCCGATCACATAGACGTAGGGGCCGGTGGGACCGCGCTGGATCGCGGCGTCGGGCACGCAGACGGCGCCTTTTTTCACGCCAAGCAGCAGGCGCACGTTCACGAACTGCCCCGGCCAGAGGCGCAGGTCGGCGTTCTCGAACGTGGCCTTCAATTTCACGGTGGCCGTCGTGGGATCGATCTGGTTGTCGAGCACGGCGAGCGTGCCCTTGCCAAGAATGGACTGGTTGTTGCGATCGACGGCGAACACTTGAAGCGCCTGACCGCCGCTTTGCTGGAGCGCATCGCGCACTTCGCCGAGCTGCTGCTGCGGAAGCGTGAAGACGACGGATATGGGCTGGACCTGATTGATCACCACGATGCCGCTGGAATCGGCGGACCGGACGACGTTGCCTTCATCGACGAGGCGAATGCCGACGCGCCCCGAGATCGGCGCGAGCAGCCGCGTGTAGTCGATCTGCGTCTGCGCGTTGTCGATGGCGGCCTGGTCGGCCTGGACGAGCGCCTGGAGCTGCTGCGCGGCGTAGCGCTGCGTGTCGTAGGTCTGCTGGTCGATCACGCGGTTTTTGATCAGCTCCTCGTTGCGCGAGAGCATGAGGCGGGCGTTCGCGAGCTGCGCGTCGTCCTGCGCCTTCTTCGCGACGACCTGCTCGTATTGCGCCTGGTAGGGACGGGGATCGATCTGCGCGAGTTGGTCGCCTTTCTTCACGTCCTGCCCCTCGGTGAAAAAGATGCGCTGGATTTCGCCGTCCACGCGCGGATGCACGGTGACGCTGTTGAAAGCCTGCACGGTGCCGAGGCCGTCGAGATAAACCGGGAAGTCGCGTGCCTGTGCCTCGCCAGCAATGACGGGCACGGGGCCTTTTTCCATTTCGTCGTGCATGCGCTCGGCACGGGACTCGCCATGCGGGGCAAAAATTCGCCACGCGAAAAATCCTCCGACGAGGACGGTTCCGGAGAGAAGCCACAGTTTCCGGCGACCGCGGCGGACGGCGGCAGGGGGACTCTCGCGCGGGATCGGTGCGGCGGCCGACGATGGGACGGCCTCGACGGAATGTTGGTTCACACCGTGACGAGTATGCGAGATCACCTCGCGGTCAAAATTTTTCCCTGATTTCCTGCTGCGGAGCCAAACGATTCGACGACTTTGATGAATTTTTCACGGACGATCGGTTTCGTCACGTAAGCGTCCATTCCAGCTTCCAGGCAGACGCGCTCGGCCTCGCTCATGGCGTTCGCGGTTTGCGCAATGATGGGAGTGTGCCCGCCGCGCACCTCCTCGTGCTTGCGGATTTCGCGCGCTGCGGCGTCGCCATCCATCTCGGGCATGTGCATGTCCATGAGGATGACGTCGAAATTTTCGTGCTGCCACATGGCGACGGCTTCGACGCCGTTGCGAGCGATGCGCACCGTGTGGCCACGCAGCTCGAGCATGCGGCGGGCGACCATGGCGCTCACGCGATTGTCCTCGGCGAGGAGAATGCGCAGCGGATGCTCGACCTGCGCGGCAAGGGGCCTGCGCTCGACGGGCACGACCTCGATTTTCAGCGCCGTGTGGATGGAGCGGAGGAGCTCGTTGCGTGTGATCGGCTTCGTGACGAAGCTCTCGCAGCCAATGCTCGTGATATCGACGTCATTGCCGCGGAAGGCGGAGGAGAGCATCACGACCGGCGTGCGCGGGCAGAGCTTCTCGGCCTGAATGCGGCGCGCGCATTCCACGCCGTCCATGCCGGGCATCACGACATCGAGCAGGAGAATGTCGAATGGTCGCTCCTCGGCCGCCGCGGCGCGGAGATTTTCCAGGCCGGCCATGGGGCTGGAGCAGAGCGTGACCTTCATGCCCCAGCTCTCCAGCGACTCGCGGAAGATCTCGAGGTTCAGCGCGTTGTCGTCGATCACGATCGCGCTACGGCCGACCAGCGCGCTGGGGTCGAACGCATCCTGCCGCGTGACCGCCTGCGCGGCCTGCGGGAGCCGGAGGGTGACATGAAACGTGCTCCCATGGCCTGGCTGGCTTTCGACCCAGATGCGGCCGCCCATTTGCCGGACGAGGCGTGAGCTGATGGCGAGGCCGAGCCCGGTGCCGCCGTAAACGCGCGCGGTGGAATTGTCGGCCTGCCGGAAGGACTCGAAAATGACGTCGAGCTTGTCAGCGGGGATGCCGATGCCCGTGTCGCGCACCTGGAGGTGAATTTCTTCGTCGTGCGCCTCGATGCGCACGAGCACCTCGCCCTCGGGGGTGAACTTCAGCGCGTTGCCGACGAGATTGTTCAAGACCTGGCGCAACCGGCCGGGATCGCCGACGAGCGAGTCGGGCACTTCGGGCCGGACGTCGTAGATGAGTTCGATCCGTTTCTCGGCGGCCTGGATGCCAAGCGCGCGAACGGCTTCGTCGAACGTGTCGCGCAGCGAAAACGGGATTTCCTCGAGCTGGAATCGACCCGACTCCATCTTCGAAAAATCGAGGATGTCGTTGATGATCGTGAGCAGCGAGAACGTCGAGGCCTTGATGAGGTTCACGTATTCGAGCTGCTGGGACGTGAGCTCGGTATCGAGTGTGAGCTCCGCCATGCCGAGAATGCCGTTCATCGGCGTGCGAATCTCGTGGCTCATGTTCGCGAGAAACTCGCTCTTCACGGCGGCGGCGCGCTCGGCGGTGAGTCGCGCCTCGTCGGCCAGCGCCTTCGCGTGCAGAAGCTCGGTGTTTCGTTCCTCGAGTTCATGAGCGCGCTCGAGGAGCTGGCGATTCAGGCTCGCATTGAGGAGCAGGCTCTCGAGCGCCTGCGCGAGCCGCACGCAATCCTCGACGCGG
>JGI24743J22301_10000050_pt1 | contig 10785 bp, 10 predicted proteins | sample KBSMiscanthusM2_FD_22301 | JGI IMG/M metagenome (IMG submission 22301)
ACAGCGAGCAGTAGCCGATGCGGGAATTCTGCGCCGACGTGCGCTCAAGCGACATGCGGCTCGAGCCAATCGCGTATTCCTTCGCGCGATTCAGCTCGGCCTTGCGCACGGGCTCGTCGCGCAGCCGGCGGAACTCGCGACTGAGCAGGCCCAGCGCCTTTTCGAGATTCTTCGCGTCGAGGCCGATGTAAAAATTCAGCACGCCCGCGTCCTCGTATTGGCTCACGTTCGAGCTCACGTTGTAGCAGAGGCCGCGCTTTTCGCGGAGTTCCTGGAACAGGCGCGAACTCACGTTGCCGGCGAGCAGGATGTTCAGCAAATTCGTCGCGTAACGGTCGTCGCTGTGCAACGTGCAGCACGGCACGGCGAACGCGACGTGCGCCTGCTGCGTGTCGCGCGGGATCACGCGAACGCGCGTCTTCTGCGGAATTGCCGGCGACGGCGCGATGCGGCTCCGCCGGCCGCGCGGCAGGGCTCCCAGTAATTTTTCGACGCGGGCGACGACCTCGCCGTGGCTCACGCGGCCAGCCGCGCTCACGACGGTGTTGCCCGCCTGGTAATGCTTCGCGCGGTAGTCGAGGAAGTCCTCGCGCCGGAGCGCGGCAATGCTCTCGAGCGTGCCCGTGAGCGGCCGGCCCAGCGCGTGCTTCGGCCAGAGTTCCTCCCAGAGCAGCTCCTGCACGAGCTCGGACGGCTCATCCTGATACATCTGGATTTCCTCGGCGATCACCGCGCACTCGCGGCGGATGTCCGCCGGTGCGAAGCGCGGCTCGAGATACATGTCGCAGAGCACCGCGCTGAGCTTGTCGAAGTGATCCGCCGGCGCCGCGCCGTAATAGACGGTGTGGTCGTGCGTCGTCGTCGCGTTGAGATCGCCGCCCACGGCCTCGACCTCCTGGCCAATCTGTCGCGCGGTGCGGCGACGCGTGCCCTTGAAGAGCATGTGCTCGATGAAATGCGAGATGCCCGTGAGCTTCGCGGGCTCGTGGCGGCCGCCCACGGCGGTCCAGATGCCGAAGGTGGCGGATTGCGCATGCGGCATCTCACACGTCACGACGCGGATGCCGTTGGAAAGTTTCGATTGCTGAATGGTCACGTCAAAGAAGCCGCCGCGCGCGACTGGAGAATGAACTCCGCCAGCGCCACGTCGCGGGGATACGTCACTTTAAAATTCCAGTCGGCGTTTTCCACGAGAAACACGTGGCCGCCCAGCCGCCGCAGCGCGGAAGTCTCGTCCGTCACGCTCACGCCCGCCGCGCGCACGGCGTCCATCGCGCGACGCAGCTCGGCGGCACGAAAAATTTGCGGCGTCTGCATGCGCCAGAGTCCTTCGCGGTCCACAACCTCGGCGCAGCAGCCGGTGTCGTCCGCCCGTTGGAGCGTGTCGGTCACTGGCTCGGCGACTGTAGCCGCCCCATGCTCCGCGGCCGCCGCGAGGCAGCGCGAAATGAGGTCGGGCGTCACCAGCGGGCGCGCCGCGTCGTGCACGGCGACGAATTCCGCGTCGGGCGCGAGCGCCGCGAGGCCGTTCGTCACGGATTCCTGCCTTGTCTCACCGCCGGGCACAATGGCTGCGATTTTCTTTGTGTCGGCCAATGCCTCGCGGAGGCTCGCCTCCCGCTCGCGCGCGCAAACGACGACGATCTCGCGCACGTCGGCGCAGAGCTCGAACGCGCGCGCCGTGTGGCGCACGAGCGGCTCGCCCGCGAGCGGCGTGAGAATCTTGTCGAAGCCCATGCGCCGGCTGGATCCGGCCGCCACGAGCACCGCGCTGAGCGTGGGCACGTCTGCCATTTACGGGAGCTGTTTCTGCACCTCGGCGCTGAGCGTTTTTCCGTCCACGCGGCCGGCGGCCTTTGCGTTCGCCACCTTCATCACCGCACCCATTTCCTTGCGGGACGTTGCGCCGGCTTCGGCGATGGCTTCGCGCACGAGCGCGGCAATCTCGTCGGCGGAGAGCGCCTTCGGCAGATAGGCGGAGAGCACCTCGACCTCGGCCTTTTCCTTGTCGGCGAGCTCGACGCGGCCGGCCTTTTCGAAGCTCTCGATGGAGTCCTGGCGCTTCTTGACCTCCTTGCGAATCACGGCCGAAGCCTCGGCGTCGTCGAGCTGCGTGCCCGCACCGCCCTTCTCGATGGCGGCATTCATGAGCGCGGATTTCAACATGCGCAGCACGCCGAGTTTCGCAGCTTCCTTGGCGCGCATGGCGTCCTTGATGTCGTTGTCGACCTGAGCTTGGAGAGTCATTTTGGAAAACTAACTGGGATCGACGGGATTTACAGGATTTCCGTCATTCCCCTTCGCCGTCTTCCTGTTAATCCTAAAAATCCTGCATAATCCTGTTTCGTTCGATCCAATGTCCGTCCGCACCCGCTTCGCTCCCTCGCCCACCGGCTACCTCCACGTCGGAGGCGCCCGCACCGCTCTTTTCAACTGGCTCTTCGCGCGCAAGCACGGCGGCACGTTCATCCTCCGCGTCGAGGATACCGACGCCAAGCGCAACACCGACGAGGCCTACTCCGTGATCTACCAGGGCCTGCGCTGGCTCGGACTCGACTGGGACGAGGGCCCGCAGGTCGGCGGCGACTTTGGTCCGTATTTTCAGAGCGAGCGCAACGCCATCTACGAGAAACACCTCGCCACGCTCGAGGCGAAGGGCCTTGTTTACGAAGACGAGGGCGCGATCCGTTTCCGCTCGCCGCGCAAGACCGTCCACGTGGACGACATCGTCTGCGGCAAGATCGCCTTCGACATGTCGAACCCGCTCACGCATCCCGACATGACGATCCGCCGCCCCGACGGCTCGTGGATTTTCCATTTCGTGAACGTCGTCGATGACATCGAGATGAAGCTCACGCACGTGATCCGCGGCGAAGACCACCTCTCGAACACGCCGAAGCATCTCGAACTCTATGAAGCCCTCGGCGCCGAGCCGCCGAAGTTCGCCCACATTCCGCTCATCCTCAATCACGAGGGCAAGAAGCTCAGCAAGCGCGACGGCGGCTCGAGCATCACCTACTTCATCGATGGCGGTTACGCGCCCGAGGCCGTGGCGAACTACATCTCGCTCCTCGGCTGGTCGCCGAAGGACAACCGCGAGTTCCTCACGCTCGGCGAGATTCAGGAGCTCTTCGCACTCGAGAACATCAACCGCCGCAGCGCGATCTTCGACCTCGACAAATGCTTCTGGCTCAACGGTCAGCACCTCCTCCAGATGGACATCGAGCGCTTCGCCGATCTCGCGCTCCCCTTCATCGCGCAGGCCGGCATCGCCTATGGCACCCGCGAGGCCCTGCTCGCCGCGCTCGCCATCGTGAAGCCCAAGGTGAAGCACCTCTCCGACGTCCCCGCGTGGATCGACTATCTTTTCACCGAGGACTACGCCTACGATCCCGCCGCCGTGGAGAAAGCGCTCCGCAAGCCCGGCGCGCTCGACCGACTCGCGCAATTGAGGACCGCCTTCGCCGAGCTCACCGAGTGGACGCACCCCGCCCTCGAGGCGAAGCTCAAGGAAACCGCCGAGGCGCATGGCGTGAAGCCCGGTGAATTCGTGCACCCCGCGCGCGTCGCCGCGAGCGGACGCGGCGTCGGCCCCGGCCTCTACGAAATGCTCGAAGTGCTCGGCAAGGACCGCGTCCTCGCGCGTTTCGAGCGCACAGCCGCGCAGTTCGCCTAACCTTCCATTCCCGTGTCGGATCGCATCTTCACCACGGCGGACCTCCTCGACGGCGGCGCGGCGCTTCGCGCGCTCACGCCGCCCGCCCGGCTGTCCGTCTTCGGCGATCCCGTCGCGCACTCGAAGTCGCCCGCGTTTCACAACGCCGCCCTCCGCGCCGCCGGCATCGACGCGCAATACGTGAAGATCCACGTCCGCCCCGAGGAAGCCGCCGACGCCTTCCGCGCGCTGCCCGCGGCCGGATTCCTCGGCACGAACGTCACCATCCCGCACAAGGCTGCCGCGCTCGCCACGGTCGATGAAGCCGACGACTACGCGCGCGCCTCGGGCGCGGTGAACACCGTGCTCGTCGAGGGCGAGCGCCTCCTCGGCTTCAACACCGACGGCCCCGGATTCGTCCGCGCGATCCGCGAGGAATTCCTGTGCGACGTCCGCGACCTGCGCATCATGATCCTCGGCGCCGGCGGCGGAGCGGGGCGCGCCATCGCCGTGCAATGCGCCCTCGAGCACTGCGAGCGCCTCGTGCTCGTGAACCGCACCGTCGAAAAAGCCCGCGCCCTCGCCGCCGAGCTCGCGCCCCACTTCCGCTCCGACCGCCTGCTCGGCCCCGCCGAGCGCCTCGCCGCCATCCCGCACGACGAGACCTCCCTCCGCGCCGAGCTCGCGCACGTCGATCTCGTGGTGAACGCCTCGTCCGTCGGCATGAAGCGCAGCGACCCCGCGCTGCTCCCGCAATCCTTCCTCACGCCGAACCTCATGGTTTACGACGCGATCTACGCCGGCGGAAAAACGCGCCTCGTCGAAGACGCCGAGCAGGCCGGTGCCCGCGCGGCCAACGGCCTCTCCATGCTCCTGCACCAGGGCGCGCTGAGCTTCGAAATCTGGTTCAACCGCCCCGCGCCGCTCGAAGTCATGCGCGCCGCGCTCGCCGCGTTGTAGATTCCGGACCTCGCCAGCTCCTTCCCCGCTCGCGCCAGACGCACCGCGGACGTTGCCAGATCGATTCCCGAAACCGCCAGCCCGTTCGCGGGTCACGCCAGTTCCTTCGCGGACGTCGCCACCTACATTCCGAACCGCGCCAGATCGATTCCTGAGCCCGCCAGGCGCTTCGCGGCTGTCGCCAGTCCCATCGCCGATCCCGCCACTTCGAAAACGGACACTGCCAGATGCTTCCCCGGGCTCGCCAGATCGATTCCCGACGCTGCCACTTCCTTCGCCGACGCCGCCAGATGCTTCGCTGAGCACGCCACTTTGACCTCACGCCCTGCACAACGGGCTATTTTTCAGGTAATTACGCCAGGGGATTCACCCGCTTCACGCCTGCGAAACGGTCAAAATCGCGATCGTTGCTGGCAACGGTGGCGGAATGCTCCAGGGCGTGCAGGGCAATGAGAGCGTCGGTGCTCAGATTGCCGCCCATGCCCGCTTCCTCCAACAGATCGAAGAAGCGGCCCAGCGCGTTTTCCGAAAGGTGAATCAGTCGGACGTGCGGAAAGCTCATCCACTCCTCGACGATGCCCCGGACCTGCGCAGGCGAGAGAGGATTCTCGCAGATGCTCGGATGAGTCAGCAGACGCGTGACGGCCAGCACGACCACCCATGCGAGTCCCACGGGCTCGGAGCCGGAAAGCGCAGCCTCCCACCACGCCCGAGCCTTGGCATGCCAGGGTGAGGCCTCGTCGTGCGCGTAGATCAGGATATTGGCGTCGGGAATGATCATCGTTTCCCGGTGTCCTCTGCCTCGAGCTGGTCGTAAAGCTGATTAAGGCTCAAGCCTTGGTAGGCCGGCTTGATGCCGACGCGGTGCGTCTGGATGCGCACCCTCTTGGGGGAGTTTTTTGGTGTCACACCCAGGCCGCGCTGGATTGTTTCCTCTAGAACTTCTCGAAAAGGCCGACGACGCTGCCGGGCAAGCTCGCGCAGCTCACTCAGGATACCATCACTGATGTTGATCGTGGTCCTCATGGAAGCATCATGATGCCTCCACGTCCGCACGTCAATGGATGGAAAGTGCGGAAACGTTCACCACCCTGCCGGGCAATTACGCCAAAACCTCGCGGGCCAGCGCGGCGTCACGGATGATTTGGGCCTTGAGCTCCTCGACACCGGCGAACTTCTGCTCGGGACGCAAGAACTTCACGAATTCCACCTCGAGGTCGCGCCCGTAGAGGTCGCCGGCGAAGTCAAAAAGGTGCACCTCCAGCTTGCGCTCCACGCCCTCCGCCACCGTCGGGCGGTAGCCGATGTTCGCCACGCCGTTGCGGGTCTCGCCATCGAGCGCGACGCGCACGGCATAGACGCCGTTCGGTGGGAATTGCTCGGCGTGCGCGCGGAGGTTCGCGGTGGGAAAACCAATCGTGCGGCCGAGCTGGTCGCCCGGCTCGACGGTGCCAAGGATCGTGTAGGCGCGGCCGAGGAGTTCATTCGCGAGCTCGAGCGCGCCGCTGGCCACCGCCTCGCGGATGCGCGTGCTGCTCACCACCTGACTGGCGGCTTTCACGGACTTTACTGCGTTCACCGTGAAGCCCAATTCCGCGCCGAGTTTCTCGAGCAGCGCGACATTGCCCGCGCGCTTCGCGCCAAAGACCCAGTCCTCGCCCACGCAAATCTGCCGCAGTGCGCCGCACGCGCCGGCGATCTCGCGCACGAATTCCTCGGGAGGTTGAGCGGAGAATCCCTCGTCAAAATGGACGACGAGCAGATACGGCAGGCCCACCTTTTCGATGAGGCGCGCCTTGTGCGCGGTGGAGGTGAGCAACTTCGGCGCGAATTCCGGCCGCATGATGCGCGCCGGGTGCGGGTCGAACGTCATGGCCACAGCCACGCCGCCACCAGCCGCCGCGCCGTCGAGCGCCGCGCGCATCACCGCGCGGTGCCCCTGATGCACGCCATCGAACACGCCAATCGCGAGAAAAACCGGCTGGCGCAAGTCGGCGAGGTCGGAGATGGCGTGCAGGATTTTCATGTCTCCGCGTCCCCGTGTCTTCGCGTCGAATTTTTCCTCACGCGCCACGCAGGCGCGAGACCGCGGGCAGGCTCATCAATCGCGGGAGGATCTGCTCGCGCGGCAGCGTCTTGAGTTCCTCGACCGTGATCGCACCCTCGACGCTGAAGCGGCCCGACTTCGTGCGGCGCAGCGCGCGCAGGTGCGCGCCGCAGCCGAGTTCCTGGCCGATGTCGTGCGAGTAGGTGCGGACGTAAAAGCCCTTGCTGCACACGACGCGGAAGTCGATCTCGGGCAGGCGCTGCTGGAGAATCTCGTGCGCATAGACGTGGACGAAGCGCGGCTCGCGCTCGACCGTCTTGCCCTGGCGCGCGAGCTTGTAGAGCGGCACGCCGTCCTTCTTGATCGCGCTCACCATCGGCGGCGTCTGGTAGAAATCGCCATGGTATTTCGCGAAGGCCGCGTCGATCTGCGCGGCCGTGAGTTCGGGCACCGGCTTCGTCTCGGTGATCTCGCCGTCGGAGTCCTGGCTGTCGGTCGTCTCGCCGAGCTTGAGTGTGCCGACGTATTCCTTGTCCTCGCTCATGAGGAGGTCCTGGATCTTCGTGCCGCGGCCGACCGTGATGAGCAGCAGCCCGGTCGCGAGCGGATCGAGCGTGCCGCAGTGGCCGACCTTCTTCGTGCCGAGCGCGCGACGCGTGATGCCGACGACGTCGTGCGACGTCATCCCCGGCGCCTTGTCCACGCAAAGGACGCCGTCAATGGATTCCTCGAACTTCATCGCACAGGGCAGTCAAAAATTTTTCACGGGCGACCTCGATGGGGCCGGCCATGCGGGCGCCGGCCGCGAGCGCGTGGCCGCCACCGCCGAAAAGGGCGCAGACTTTGCAGACATCGACGCGCTTGTCCTTCGAGCGCGAGCTCACGCGGACCTTGCCGCCCTCGAGCTCCTCGAAAAACACCGCCGCAACGACGGAATCGACGGAGCGCAGGTGGTCGATGATGCCTTCGTTGTCCTCGGGGATCACGCCGAGGCGCTGCACGTCGGCGTGCGTGAGCGAGAAGCTCACGATCTTGTCGTCGCAGATGAACGCGGCGTCGTTGAGCGCGTGACGCAACAACTCGAGGCGGCGGCGCGGCTGCGCCTCATACATCGCCTGCGAAAGCTCACCGACATTCACGCCGGCGCGAATGAGCTCGGCGCCGACCTCGAAGGTCTTCGCCGTCGTGCTGGGATACTGGAACGAGCCGGTGTCCGTGGAAATGGCCGCGAAGAGATTCGCCGCGATCTCGGACGTGATCTCGGCGCCGACCGCGCGCAGGAACTCGAACACGATCTGGCCCGTGGCCGGCGAGGTCGCGTCGATATGCGCGAGCGTGCCGAAGCGGCCGTTGCTGATGTGGTGGTCGATGTTGATGAAGATCGGCGGCTCCTCGATGGCCTCGAGCACGGTGCCGAGGCGGTTCTTCACCGAGGTGTCGAGCGCGACGAGGGCGTCGAATTTGCGGCCGCTGCCCGAGGGCGCGACGACCAGCTCGTGGCCGGGCAGGTAGGTGAATTTCGAGAGCATCCCGTCCTCGTTCCAGACGGTGACGTCCTTGCCCTGGCTCTTGAGCCAGAGGGCGAAGGCGATGGCGGAGCCGTAGGCGTCGCCGTCGGGGCGCAGGTGGCTCGCGACGAGCACGGTGCGCGCCGGCTCGAGCGCGCGGGCGATTTCTTCGAAGGTGGCGTTTTCGTTCATTTTTCTTCGTGCTCGTCGGGCTCGGAGCTCTCGGGAATGAGGCCGAGCTCGTCCATGAGCGTGATCACGCGGGTGCCACGCTCGATGGATTCGTCGAGTTTGAAATTGAGATGGGGCGTGTGCTTGAGGATCACGCGTTTGGCGAGCTCGTGCTGGAGGAGGACGCGATTGTGCTCGAGCTTCTCGAGGGCGTCGCGGTGTTGGGCGGCGTCGCCGATCACGCTCACGAAGATGTGCGCCTGCTTGAGGTCGGGCGTGATATCGACGTCGTTGATGGTCACCAGCGGGGACGTGAAGCGAATCTCGCGGCCCATGATGACCCCGAGCTCGCGCTTGAGCACTTCGCGGACGCGTTCGAGTCGAAATTTCATGTTTCCAAAAATAAAACCACGGATGACACGGATACACGAATGATTCGTGTCATCCGCGCTATCCGTGGTTAAAGACTCAGAGCGTCTGCGCGACCTTCTCGAGGGTGTAGGCCTCGATGATGTCGCCGACCTCGTAGTCGTTGAAATCGCCGAGCTTGATGCCGCACTCGAGGCCGGCACGCACTTCCTTGACCTCGTCCTGGAAGCGGCGCAGCGTCGCGAGGCCGCCGTCGTAGATCGGCTGGCGCTTGCGGAGCACACGGGCGCGGGCAGTGCGCGGAATGCGACCGTCGGTGACGAGGCAGCCGCCAACCTTGCCCTTGGTAAGGTCGAACACCTGCTTGATCTCGGCATGGCCGACGACGGTCTCGCGGGTCTCGGGATCGAGCATTCCGGCCATCGCCTCTTTGATCTGGTCGATGAGCTCGTAAATGATGCTGTAGAGCTTGATCTGCACGCCCTCGCGCTTGGCGACTTGGGCGGCGCTGTTCTCGACCTTCACGCTGAAGCCGACGATGATCGCATCCGAGGCGCTGCAGAGCAGCACGTCGGACTCGGTGATCGGACCGACCGCGGAGTGGATGATGTCGAGCGTGATCTTGTCGCTCTTGATTTCGCCGAGCGAAGAGGTGAGCGCCTCGAGCGAGCCCTGCACGTCGGACTTGAGGACGATTTGCAGGCTCTTCTTCTGGTCGGCTGCGAGCCTGTCGAAGATGTTTTCGAGCATGGCGCGGCGCGGCGTAGCCAGCTTCTCGTGGCGGAGTTTTTCGAGTCGCTCTTCACTGAGGATGCGAACGTCGCGCTCGTTCGCCATGGCGACGAGTTCGTCGCCGGCGTGCGGCAGACCGCTGAAGCCGAGCACCTTCACGGGCATGGCCGGGCCGGCTTCCTTCACGGGCTTTCCGGAGTCATCAATGAGCTGCTTCACCTTACCCCAGTAATTGCCGCAGATGAACGCCTGTCCGACCTTGAGCGTGCCGGCCGTCACGATGACGGTGGCCGTCGGGCCGCGACCAGCCTCGAACTGCGCCTCGATCACGGTGCAACGGGCGTCGTCGCCGGGATTTGCCTTCAGCTCGAGCACTTCGGCCTGGATGGCCATGTTTTCGAGCAAATCGTCGAGACCGATGCCCTTGGTCGCGGAGACCGGGCAGCAAATCGTCTCGCCGCCCCAATCTTCGGGCGTGAGGCCGTGCTCCTGGAGCTGACCCTTCACGCGATCGATGTTCGCGCTCGGGAGATCGACTTTGTTGATCGCGACCATGATCGTGACCTTCGCGGCCTTGGCGTGGTTGATCGCCTCGATCGTCTGCGGCATGAGGCCGTCATCCGCGGCGACCACGAGCACGACGATATCGGTGACATTCGCACCACGGGCACGCATCGCGGTGAATGCCGCGTGGCCGGGAGTATCGAGGAACGTGATGCTCGATCCGTCGGGACGCTTCACGCTATAGGCGCCGATGTGCTGGGTGATGCCGCCGGCCTCGCCCGCGGCGACGCGCGCCTTGCGGATCGCGTCGAGCAGCGACGTCTTGCCGTGGTCAACGTGGCCCATCATCGTGACGATCGGCGGGCGGAGCTGAAGCTCGGCCGGCTTGACCTCCTCGACCTTCTTCTTCGGCGGCTCGACAACGACGGCCTCGACCTTGTGGACGCCTTCGCCGGTCTTGCGCTTCTCGCGCTCGAAGACCGCGCCGTGCTTCTCGCAAATCTTCGCCGCGACGTCGGATTCGACGGTCTGGTTGATGTTCGCGAAAATATTCAGCTCCATCAGGTCGGCGATGACCTGGAAGGGCTTCAATTCGAGCTGAGCCGCGAGTTCCTTGACGATGATCGGCGGCTTGATGTGGATGACCTTGCGATCATCGACCGGAGCAGCTTCGACGACCGGCTCGGGAGCAACCTCGGCAGCAACAGGCTCGAGCTCGGGAGCGGGCTCCAGTTCGGGAACGCTCGCCGGAGCGGCGGGCGCGGAAATCTTGCTGATCGGCGGAAGGAAGGACTTCGTCTTGCGGCCTTCGCCATCCGGCTTGCGGACTTTTTTCTGCT
>JGI24743J22301_10000051_pt1 | contig 10698 bp, 7 predicted proteins | sample KBSMiscanthusM2_FD_22301 | JGI IMG/M metagenome (IMG submission 22301)
CCCGCGCCCTTGTTAATCGTGATGCCGGAGTCATACCCGGAATTATCCCCGCCAAGAGTCACCATGCCGTCGCCCGAGAACGTCGTCCGTGCCGTGCTTGCGAGCGGAGCGGAAACCGTGAGATGGCTTCCGCTTTGAAGATTCGCGCTCGAAAAAGCCGCCGACGCCCCAGCAAATGTCACCGGCCCGCTATTCGTGATCGTGAGAGCTCCCGCATCCACCGTGCCGTCGAACTCCAGTCCCGCATTCCCATCGAGCGTGCCCGAGCCCGAGAGCGTGCGCCCCGCGCCCACGGTTACCGCACTGCCCACCTTCGCGCGCAGGGTGCCGCCATTGAGCGCGATGCCATTGGCCGCAGCGCCCAGCACAGCGTCCGAGGCAATTTGAAGCGTGCCGGCATTGACCGTCACCGTGCCCGTGAAGGTGTTCGCGCCTTCCAACGCGAGCAGGCCCGCGCCATTTTTCGTCAGTCCCGAGCTACCCGCCAGAACGGCGCTGATCGTCGCATTCCCCGAATCCACCGAGATCGCATTGCCGCCTGTGCCGCTGGAAAGTGTGAGCGGGTTCGCTGCCGTGCCGTCGACGGTATAGCCGCTCGCCGTGAAATTGATCCCAGCAGTGGTCACCGCCGTGCCGAGCGTTACCGTTCCCGAGCCGGTGGTGAAAGCCGCCGTCTTCGTCGCATCCCAAGCCCCACCGCTCCAGTCCGTGCCGCCCGTCGCATTCCACGTGCCGCTCCCGCCCACCCAGGTGAGGCTCGGCTGGTCGAGAGCGACATTCAGGCTCAGCAGAGGCCGCGTTGCCGTATTGCTGTTCGTCGCGCCCGCCCAGGTCGAGGCTCCAGTCGCATCCGTGGGCGTGACGACCAGTCGCACCGTCGAGCCCGAGGTATTGAGCTGGGTGAGGAGATACGTCTGCGCATCCGTGTTCAGCGTGAACGAATACGTGTCCACCGTGCCCGTGGCCGCGCCGGAGAAAATTCCCGAGCCGAGCAGATAGTGGGTGCCAAGCTGCGTCCCAAGGCCCTCCGGCGGGTTGGCCGACTGAAAATTCAGAAGGGCAGGACTCGGCCCCGCCGCGATGCTCGTCGTCGTATCGGTGACGAGATAAAAATTTAGCCCGCCGGAGGCCACCGTGAAGGCTGAGTTCGACTCCGTGAGCGACAGAGTGAGGCTTGAGACTGCCGTCGCGGGAAACGCGAGGTTGAACGCACTCGTGCTGAAATCCAGCACGCCGAAGGAGGCGAAGCTGTTGTTGTTCGATCCCTCCACATTGAAGAAATTCGTGCCATTCGCTCCCGAGCGCGGCCCGGCAACCTGCACGGTGGAACTCAGTGAAGCGGTGGCGCTTGTCGTATCGGCGGAGGCGAGGGAAGGAGTCAGGACGCACGGCAAAACAGCAGCGAGCAGGAATCGGGATCGTTGCATGGATGGCGATGTTGGGTTCGCCTCGAAGCTTCCAGCAGATGCCATGCCTGCCCACACTCGGCTTGCAACGTTTTTGCCATAGGGCCGCCTCAGCAATAATCAGCTCCGCTGTAGTTCAGGTTCGAAGGCTCCCACCTAGCGCCGCGATTGTGCGCGTGGTCCTATTGAAAGTAGCCAAGCGGCCTCATTGAAAGCCTCAAGGATGCATGAGCGAGTCCGCCACATCTTTGACAGAACTTGCGTCGTAAGCTGCTCCCAGAGTCCCGTCGAATGTCATGGTCGCGTTACCTTGGTCATGAATGCCGGGCAGGAGTAAAATCGAGAAAAGATTCCCGGCTTGGAGTTCGCACTCGAGATTTGCCACGCTGTTAGTGACTCCGTTGACTTTGCGGATTACCAAAAGGTGAAAAACTCCCGGCGAAAGAATGGGGATATTCTCAGGCTTCATCCCGCTCTGCCAAATGGTCTTTATAAAGTGATCGCGTGAATCAAGTAAGTTGATTTGCCAATCCTCCAATCCACTGAGATCCAGAACACGCAACTTGGGAGCACCGGAAGATGGAGCGGGAGGATCCTCAAGAACATTCGCGGAAAGGGTGCCATTTCGCTCCAAAATTACTAAGGTGTGAAAGCTGCCAGCTGGCATTCGCACGATGACAGGTTCGGAAATCGCTTTTTCTTTCAGTTCCTTCAGGGTAGATGGAGCGGCGGAGACATTACCGTCGAGCACATACAAGGCAAACGAGGTGGGCTTCATGACCTGATAGGGACTGTATGTTTCGGAGGAAATATTGGTATCGATGATCGCGGGAGGAGATCCCTGTGAGGCACGAACAAGCGTAATCGGACGGGATTTGGAAGATCCGGTATAAAAAAGTCTGAGGCAGGCAACTTTGTTCAAGTTGGGATCTGTGGGAACCGGAGGACAGGAGTTGGCAATCTGTGCGGAAAGTGGCGCGGCGCAGAGGCAGTAGCCAAAAAACAGCAGAAAGCCAAAGTCTGGCAAAAGTGGTTTATGGGCGATCATAAATTGGCGATGGGATGAAGTCCGTTACGGCGTCCAGTGGATTTTGGTCTGGAATGCTTGCGCCAACTTTGTCGGAAATAACGGGATCGAAGCGATAGTTTGTTGCTTTTGTCGCTGTGCTCATTGGTGTGACTGTTCCATTAGCCAGCTCTCGCAGGGACTGACCAACGGAAAATACAGTGAAAGAATTGCTGCGTGTTGTAAGCATTTCGACCAATCTACGGAAAATTTCCTCGCGAATGCGATCCTGCGAAGTAGAAAGATCTTGGCTGCCGAGAGTGGTGTTGGCGAACAAGGGTTCGCCTGCTGAGGTTAAGAGTTGCGACAGCTCGCCGCGTTCGATCATGGGGCCTTTATCATTCAGATATTTGGTCAGCGATGTAATAATTGTCGTAATGTCGCTTTCCGAGAGGGCTTGACCTCCAAGATACTTGAATCCCCGAAGCAGACTTCGCAATACAGCGCCATTGTCTCGCAAGGCGGAGTTAATATTCACTTTTCCAAATGCTTGGGGTGGGATGAGTTTGGTCGAGCGATCGACTTTGCCTTGCAAATTCGCGCTGCCAGATGAATCAAGAAGCACGTCGAAAATATCTGTAAGCCGCCAAGCGGACTGTAGCCATCTAGAACTGAATCGCGCTTCCTGGGCGGCGGATTTGATAGAGGATTTGACTTGATTTGCATCACTTTCCGTTGGACTTAAGATGACGTCGTCCGGCTGGCCGACATGCAGGGTGCGTCCTCCTCCGCGAGCATAAGCCAGGGGATTATTTGTTCCGGATCCCTTAACTCGGTAGGGATCATAGATATAGCCGAGTTCACCGATTGATGTCATGGGTTCATCTCGCACGACTGCATAGCTTGTGTTTGAAGTATTATCTAGATTTGTTGCGTAATCGGGCCATTTTCTGGGATCGATATAACTATTTTTTGGGACACTGATATCGATTGGCGAGTCATCAAAAAATCGGTGCTGGTCCGGGAGGCTTGTTGAGCCAGTATTGTGATTAAAAACAAGGGGCTCGTCCAAGGAGCGTCCGTCGCCGCTTCGGCTCGCATGGTCGTTCCCCAAGATGCTGTTTCCTCGGTCTCGATAATTATTTGAATCCAGCATCAAATAATATGGCTGAGTTCCTTTAAATTTATTGAATTGAGTGAGGGTGATTGCTGGGAAGCCTCCATAATAGCCATTACCATTCCCCCAAACAAATTTGGTAGAAATGTCGTAGGTTGTAACGGGCACAGCAGGCTCGAATGCATTCGAGCCGTCTTCAAAATGCACACAAGCGTCTATGGGATGCATTAATGTGATAGCGCCATTTTCTTTTCCGGGTCTCCAAATCTTTGCGCTCGATGTAAATTGTTTGACGCTGGCGTCGGGGTATTTTGAAATGGGTTGTGGATCAGTTTCCGCGCCGGCAGAATTGGTTTTTACGCTCGTGGTGACGACGGTTGTCTGTCCTGCGGGGAATACCGCTCCCGAAAGATCCAGCCAGAAGGAAGGCATCTGAAAATTGCTTAGTGATCCGCGCTTCCATCTCAATCTATTGAAGCAGCGAAGATAAGTTCCTGTCGGTGCTGTGAAATCTTTTGTATAAGGATTGTAGAAACTAAAAAATTGATCGACTCCGAGAGTGGAGTTTTTGAATGTGGTGATGAATGCGTTCTTGGTGAGGTAGGGGATCGCTTCCTTACCGATGGCTAATGGCATCGGATAGTCGCTGTTGCTATAGTTTGGGAAAACTCCCGAGGCGGGGTCACTATCCTTGTAACTTGGCGCAGTGGAGCCTGCCAGTATCTTACCCGAATCATCCACGAAGGTAGGATTCGAGTCGGAGTCGATATAATCGCGAATGTTTGCAGAGATCTTGAGAAGATAAATCTGAGCCTTCGACAAAGTCGTATTAAGATTGCCTGGAATGTTCCCATTGCTTGCCGGCCAGAATCGCTCTCCAAAGTTAGGGATAGGAGCTTTTTTGGTGTTGTCCGACTCGCTGTAGAAGAGGCCGCCGGTGCGATCGCCCTGATTGGGGAAGATGTGATTTCCTGCAATCGCAAAGGCGATGTCGTCGATATCGGCGGCAATGACTTTTGGGTCTGTAGCTGTATCATGCACGAGAGAGTTAATATTGATGCGGCGTCGACCAGTTCCACTCAACTCGTTGGAAATAGAATTCACGGTCGTATAGAAGCGTGACAGGGACTCCGATTTGGAAAATCCTGGCACTTGAGCAAGTATGCGAGAGTCCTTGAGGAGGGAAGCGAGAGGATGGAGTGTGCTGATGAGAGTGTTGTTCGAACTGCTATCATCAGAGCCGATAGCCTTCCCGTTTTTGATGGGAATCGCCCCAAGGTCGAGATCGGAGGGCTCCCATGCGATCGCGTCGCGATATGTAGTGGACGTGCTATTGACCAAATTGGTGGTGATTGGAGGCTGAAAGGCGCCTCCCGTGCCTTTGGCATTACCGGCTACGAGGAGATTGAGTTTGCTGGTATCGTCTTCCACCCAAAAGGCATAACGAGCTACGTAGGGATTGTATTTTGCAAGGGAGGGATCGGGCTGATGCGGGATTGTCGGATCTTTGAGAATGTAAATCCACGGGGCTCTGTATTCCCGATAGGTTTGATCACCATTGGAATCAACAGGTGACCCCATCCAGCCAGAGGTGTCGGAAGTGTTGCTCTTGCGATTGACTGCTATGGAATTGTTGGCATCCAGTTTGATGAGCTGTTTTCCAGAGGGATCGTCGGTTGACTGGGTGGGATCGCTTATCGAGGGGATGGATACAAGATAATGGGGGGTGGGGGAAGGGGAGGCGCTTGCGTTCGGAGCGCCATAGAGCACGGTATAGACAGGTGTTGTCGAGGTGACTGAAGTTGTCCCCGGCGCATACATGTAGCCGATACCGTGATAGGGATTTTCCGTCATCAGGGTGCGTAGGTGTTCAACAGCAGTAGTTTGTCCTGCTTTCGCCGCCAGCTCGGCTTTGTATTTGTTCATGTAGCTGCGGGCGGTCTGGCGCTCGATGCTCATGCTTTGGAGAAAGGCGACCACGATGATCGAGAGCACGAGGATCACCAGAAGCGTGGAAATCAGCGCCGATCCGGTGCGGCGGCGATGGAAAGGGATTAGACTCACGGTGTGGGTCATGGGTTGGAAGAAGAGGACGAATTTCTGACCGTGGCTGCGCCGGGCAGGTAGATGCGCGTGGTGAAGGTGCGCTCGTTTTGATCTTTGGAGGGAGAGTCGGCTTCCCATGCGCCTTGATTGTCTCCGAAGCGTTTGGCGGTGTCGTTGTTGATGGCCTTGATCTTGATTTCCACGACATCGGGGAGGGGCGTGGTCGCCGATTTCCTGAAGGCGGTGAGTTCTTTCGTCGGCGTGGGGTTGGGACCGGCGGGGGGGACAATCGTGTAGGGCTCCACCTTGAAGCCGGTGATGTTCTTTGCCAGGACTTCGACGGTATCGCCGGTGGGGGCGGTGTCCGTGGTGATGCCATCGAAGGGCTTTCCAGCCTGCAACGCGGTGAAGGTGTCGTCGCTGCTGCGGAAATAGCGGTAGAGGTTGTAGGAGGCCGTGCCCTTGCCGGTGAGCGAGGTTTTGTCGAAGGCGAGGAAGTAGCCGACCGTGCAGAGGTCGCTCTTGTTCCTGCCGGATTCCTGCGCGTCGGCGGGCAATGCGGTGAGGAAAAAGAGTTTGCCGTTCATGCCGTCCTTGCTCGTGCCGGTCTTGACGGATGGGAGGTCCGAGTCGGTGCCTTCGTCCGGCGTGATGGCGAAAAAGGCGGTGTTCGTCGAGGCGTAGAGGGAGCCGAGGTCGTGCGCGAGGATGTTGATGGCGGCGCGAGCTTCGCGGTAGCTGTCCACGCGGTTTTCGTTGGCGCGCCAGAGCTTCGAGGCGTTGTTCGTCACGGAAAGCAGCAGGACGAGCAGGATGGAGAGCACGGACATGGCCACGAGCACTTCGAGGAGGGAAAAGGCGCGCGTCCGGCACCCGGTGGCAATACGACGGCGCGTTCTCATTGCGTCTGACGAATCAAGGTGGAAAACGGGTAGCTGACGCTCGCGGAGCGAGCCTTCACGGTGACAGTGACCTGAGAGAGCTTGTCGCTGGGCGAAGCTTGCGGGTCGACGGCGATGTCTACGGAATAGGCCCACCGTGGGTCGGAAGTGCCTCCATCCAGAGGTTTGCCGTCGCTGTCGAGGACAGGGATGCCGTCCTTGACGGTGTAGGTGTTAGTCTCGGCGAGCTGGATGGGGATTTGCTTCGAATCCTGGTCCTGGGTGTCATCTGCGTCGGGAACGAGCGTGAAGTAACGCGTCGGCGTCTCGGGGCGGGCCTGGAGCTGGTCGAAGATCGAGCGTGCGATGAGGGCGGCCTGGGTCTCGCGCTGGCTGTCCGTGGCGGCTCCCACCGCGACGGGAAACATCCCGAGAATCGCGGTGAGTGCGAAAGCGATGACGGCGACCGCGAGAATGATCTCGATGAGCGAGAATGCGGCGCGGTAGCGCGAGGCTTTCGGACGAAGGAGCGACACGGCGGACATTAGTTGAGCGTGCTGACCTCGAGCGAAGCGCGGCCGGTGTAACGGCGCAGACTGATGATCTCGAAGCCTCCTGAGGCGTCCTTTTTCTGGCTGATGAGGGCCTCCGTGCCGCCGCTGCCGCGCACGCCTTCGCTCACGATGAGCATCAATTTCGTGGGTGGGGAGGGGAACGAGACGCCGCCGGAAGGATTGAAGGCGAGGACGTGGAGGTCCTCGCCGCCCTGCGTGTGCAGTTTCGTGAGCACGGGGCTTTTGCTCGTATCGAAGCCGCTGTCGCCCTGAGGCAGCGCGAGTTTGTCCACGAGGATGTTGTCATTGCCGACCGTGTGAAGGAGCACGCCCTTGGGGAGCTTGATCCAGCGGGTGAGCTGCTCGTATTCGGTGCTCGTGCCGGTGGGATCGGGATCGCGCAGGACCATGATGGCGTCCTGCTCCGGAAAAATGCGGCGCCAGAGAACGACATAGACGTTGCGGCCGCTCTCGAGCGCGGCGACGCGGGCTTGCTCAAAGGTGTTCATGAGGATGTTCACCGCGCCTTTGCGGCCGGCGGTGCTCGTCATGGCATTGATCGCTGGCGTGAGCAGGCCAAGCAGGATCGCAATGATCGCCATCACCGCCAGCAACTCGAGGAGACTGAAGGCGCCGCGCCTGCGAGGCATGCTGTTGAAAATTTTGGGCGATACGACCATTGCCTCACCCCTTGCTCCGGGGGGATGACCCGCGCAAAAGCCAAAATGTGACAAGATCGCCATGCGAACACGCCGGCTGGTCTGGCCGCCCATGCAGCCCGCAGCTTCGCGCGCGAATACGCATGGCGCTGTCGCGGATGGTGAGTGTGCTGGCATGGCGGAATTACGGATCACTTCGGGTGAGAAATGCTTCGGCAATACTGGTGTGCATGCCGTGCAATCTGAATTTCAAGAAGCGCAACTTCCGTGCCAGAGGACTCTCCCGGAGTGGTTTGCGCGGAGTGATTACCCGTGAAACTCCGGGTGGCGCGACCGTGATCAAGGTGCGGGCGAGTTCGTCCCGCGCCCTGCTGGAAATGCCCGCCGCCCTCTGCTACACCCGAGCGCATGCACGAGTTACCTCCGTTCGATCCCGCCACGCACCGCCTCGAGTCCGACAGCATGGGGCAGATTCCCGTGCCGCATGATCGCTACTATGGCGCGCAGACCGCGCGTTCGCTCATCCATTTCAACATCGGCAACGACGTGAAGCCGCCGGAACTCATCAAGGCTCTCGGCGTCCTCAAAAAAGCCTGCGCGCTCGCGAATCGCGATCTCGGCAAGCTCCCCGCCGACAAGTGCGACCTCATCGTGCAGGCCGCGGACGAGGTGATCGCCGGCAAGCTCGACGACCATTTTCCGCTCCGCATCTGGCAGACAGGCAGCGGCACGCAGAGCAACATGAACGCGAACGAGGTGATCTCGAATCGCGCCATCGAGATCGCCGGCGGCGAACTCGGCAGCAAGACGCCGGTCCACCCGAACGACCATGTGAACATGTCGCAGTCGTCGAACGACACGTTCCCGACCGCGATGGGCATCGCCGCCGCCACCGAGGCGCACAACACGCTGCTCCCCGCCGCGCGCGTGCTCCGCGACACGCTCGACGCGAAGGCGAAGGAATTCGCCGACATCGTCAAGATCGGCCGCACGCATCTCCAGGACGCCACGCCGCTCACGCTCGGCCAGGAATTCTCCGGCTACGTGCAGCTCCTCGACGACGATCTCCGCCGCATCGAACTCGCGCTGCCCGGCCTCTACTCGCTTGCCGTGGGCGGCACCGCCGTCGGCACCGGGCTCAACTCGCACCCCGAGTTCGGCGACCGCGCCGCCGCCTACATCGCGCAAATCACAGGTCTGCCCTTTGTCGCCGCGCCGAACAAATTCGCCGCGCTTTCGTCGCACAACGAATTCGTCTTCGCCAGCGGCGCGCTGAAGTCGCTCGCCTGCTCGCTCATGAAGATCGCGAACGACATCCGCTGGCTGGCCTCAGGCCCGCGCTGCGGCCTCGGCGAACTCACGATTCCCGAGAACGAGCCCGGCAGCTCGATCATGCCCGGCAAGGTGAACCCCACGCAATGCGAGGCGATCACGATGATCGCCGTCGAGGTGATGGGTGCGGACAACACGATCGGCATCGCCAGCTCGCAGGGCAACTTCGAGCTGAACGTCTTCAAGCCGGTAATCGTGTTCAATTTCCTGAACTCCGCGCGCCTGCTCGCCGACGGCTGCCGTTCCTTCAACGAGCATTGTGCCGTGGGCATCGAGCCGAACCGCGAGAAGATCGCGCACTACGTCGCCGACTCGCTGATGCTCGTGACCGCACTGAACCCGCACATCGGCTACGACAAGGCCGCGCAGATCGCGAAGAAGGCGCACAAGGACCGCTCGAGCCTCAAGGAAGCCGCCGTCGCGCTGGGCTATCTCACGCCGGAGCAATTCGACGCGTGGGTGAACCCGGTCGAGATGACGCATCCGTAGGTTGAAGCGTTGAAGGTTGAGGGGTTGAAGCGAAGAGTCTTCAGCTCCTCGACACCTCACGTTTCAACAATTCAACTTTCAACCTCTCAACTTCGCCGCGCAGCGGCGAAGAGCACGCCCGGCTGGATTGTCGCCACTTGTGGCGACCTGCAAAAAGGCTGACGCCCACAAGGGTGTCGCTTCGCGCCGGGCAGTCGAACCCGTTCGATCCCAGTCGGGAAAAGAGCACGCCCGGCTGGATTCGAACCAGCGACCAATGGATTAGAAATCCACTGCTCTATCCCCTGAGCTACGGGCGCAAACTACTGAAAATCAGTGACTTATGACTATCGGCTTGTTCTCTGTTACCAGTTTGTTACCAATATTGCGGTATGAAGAAGGAATGGCCGCGCATTCGGAAAACAAAAAGGAACGGAAAAGAATATTGGGAAGTTGACGCACGGATTGACGGAAAAGGGCCGGGACGGAAATTTTTTGAAGTAAAAGCGGAAGCCGCAGGTTACGCGACTGTCCAGAAAAATCTGCGGAGAAATGAAGGCAAGAAAGCATTCGATCAGAGCGAGCTTGCCAAGCACAACTTGACCACAGCCGAGGCGGTAAAAATCGCTTTGGAGCTACGCGAGAAACAAGCCGCAAGCGTAACCGTGGCGGCAGGGTTGGCGTCTTTGGTGGATGGAATGCGCAAAAGCATTTCTCCCAAGCTATCCGAAAACGTCCAGAAATCGAAGCGGCAATATTGCAACGACACGGAAAACACACTGGGGAAACTGCTCCCGCTTTTTGGCTCGCGGTTGATGGTGGAGATAACGACGAAGGAGCTTTCTGATTTTTTAAACGCTCAAGACCTCGCAGAAGCCTCCCGTAACCGGTTGCGCGCTTACATCCTCAAATTGTGGAACTACGGCGAGGAAAATGGATGGTGCCAAGCGGGAGTTGCCAAGCGCATCAAGAGATTTCACGTTCCAGACAGGGAGGTAAAAATTCTACACCCGCTCTACATGCGCCAACTTCTAGCCGCGTGTAATCCGTCATGCCTGCCCGTTGTCGTATTGGCTGGATTCTGCGGGTTACGGATGTCGGAGATTGCTGGACTATCTTGGTCAAAAATCGACTTGGACGAAAAAATTGTCACGATTGATGCCGAGGTTGCCAAGAAGCGTCGCCCCCGCCGTATCGCCTCGATTCCAGAGAATGCGGTGGCATGGCTG
>JGI24743J22301_10000052_pt1 | contig 10686 bp, 12 predicted proteins | sample KBSMiscanthusM2_FD_22301 | JGI IMG/M metagenome (IMG submission 22301)
CGGCAAGGACGCCGACTACATGGGCATCCTGCGCCAGACGCTCGTCGATGGCGGCATCGACGTGCCGCTCTTCGCATGCAACCCGCCCGGCGCGATCGGCAACGGCTTCCGCTCCGACCTCTTCCAGGTCGTGAATTTCAAGCCCGGAGCGGCGAAGGGCTCCTTCGAGACGTTGCGGAAATTCCAGAAAACCGGCCCGCTGATGAACGGCGAGTTCTACCCCGCGTGGTTCGACATCTGGGGCTCGCCGCATCGCACGACGAACGTGAACGACTTCATCGGCGACCTCGAATACATGCTCAAAAATAACGAGTCGTTCAGCATCTACATGGCGCACGGCGGCACGTCGTTCGGGCTCTGGTCCGGCGCGAACCGGCCGTTCCGCCCCGACACGTCGAGCTACGACTACGACGCACCGATCAGCGAGGCGGGCTGGGCGACGCCGTCCTTCGAGAGGCTCCGCGAGCTTTTCGGCAAGCACCTGCTGCCCGGCGAAAAATTGCCGCCCGTGCCGCCGGCGAATCCCGTGATCGAGATCGCGCCCTTCGCGCTCACTCAGGTCGCGCCCGTGATGGACAATCTCGGCACGCCGGTGAAGGAGCCTGGCGCGCCGAAGACGATGGAGTTCTACGACCAGAGCCGCGGTTGCATCGACTACCGCACCACGCTGCCGGCCGGCCCCGCGGGCACGCTCGTGGCGAAGGACGTCCACGACATCGCGTGGGTCTTCGTGGACGGCAAGCCCGCCGGCGTGATGGACCGCCGCACGAAGCGCTTCCGCGTGAAGCTGCCCGCGCGCACTGCGCCCGTGCGGCTCGACATCCTCGTCGAAGCGATGGGCCGCGTGAATTTCGGCGTGGAAATTTTTGACCGCAAGGGGCTCCACGCGCCGGTCACATTCGCCCCGATTACCGGAGCTGCACCAGTCGAACTCAAGGGCTGGGACATCTTCCGCCTCCCGCTCGACGAGGCCGAACTCGCGGCGCTGAAATTCCACCCCGTCTCTGGCGCCGTGAGCGGCCCGGCATTCTGGGGCGGCAACTTCACGGTCGCGAAGCCCGGCGACACGTTCCTCGACATGCGCGGCTGGGGCAAGGGCGTCGCGTGGGTGAACGGTCACTGCCTCGGGCGTTTCTGGGACATCGGCCCGCAGCAGACGATGTATTGCCCGGGCCCATGGCTGAAGGCCGGCAAGAACGCCATCGTCATTCTCGATCTCGTCGGTCCTCGCGATCCGAAGGTCTCCGGCCTCGCGAAGCCAATCCTCGACCAACTCCGGCCCGAGCTGGACTTCGGCCGCCGCGTGCGCGCGAGCGGCACATTCAGCGCCGAAGGAATCGCGCCTGCCGCGAGCGGCAGTTTCACGCCCGAAATCACGTGGCAGGAGGCGCGATTCGCCCAGCCCGTGAAAGGCCGCTATCTCTGCCTCGAGGCACTCGATTCCGCCGACGGCAAGCCGTTCGCCGCGGTGGCCGAACTCGACGCGCTCGACACGAAGGGGGAGGCNATTTCCAAGGCGCTCTGGAATGTGTTCTGGGTCGATAGCGAGGAAACCACAGCCGAATCCAGCGAAGCGGAGAACGCCCTCGACGGCCAGCCCGCGACCCATTGGCACACGGAATACGAGAAGGCCCAGCCCGGCTACCCGCACCGCATCGTGCTCGACATGGGCGAGCCGACGACGGTGGCGGGAATCCGCTATCTCCCGCGCGGCGGCAAGCCCGACGATCCCGGCCGCATCAAGAACTACCGCGTCTATGTGAGCGACAAGCCCTTCGGCCTCACGTCACCGCAGTAGTCGATTCTCGAAAACACAAAGGCCGGGAGCCTCGAAAAGCTCCCGGCTTTTTTTTGTGCCGATTTCGATTGGAGGGTTCGGATCGCCTACTGCGGCTGAAGGACGAATTTGACCTTCGCGCTGTCCGAGGTGGACGAGTCCCCATCGAGCGTCGCCTGAATCGTCGTATGGATCGTGCGTTTGCGGACGAGCGGGCGGCGAATCGTCACCTTCTCCGAGAGCTTCACGCTCGCGCCGGGCACGAGTTCACCGGTCGAGGCGGTGCCGGCCTTCACGGCGCCGGTGACGGTTTGCCCACCGAGTTTGTAGGCAATGCTGTAAGGCGACGTGACGGGCTTCGGCGGCTTCGGGCCGGAGCTGCCGGTGACTTTCGTGATGTCCGAAAGCGTGAACTCGTTCGTCGTGTCGCCCGTGTTCGTGATCGTGAACGTCGCGTTGTTGCCGCTCTTCGACACGCTCACCGCGACACCCGGATGGGGGGCCACATTGGCGGTGTAGCTGCGCACGCCAACGAAGCTCGAGGACATGTAAATCCCCATCGCGATGTCCTGATAGACGGTGTCGCCCGTGGTGAGCGAGCTGCCGGGATAGACGATCGGCGTCCACACGGGCTTGGCAAACGAACCATCGCTCTTGCGCGAAATGAACGCATAGACAGCGCCGGAGGTGACGCCGCCGACCACATTGTAGCCGCCGCTCACGCCGGTGATGCCCTCGAAATGCGTGAGACCGGCCACCTGTTGATAATCGAAGAACGTGAGATGCGTGAAAAGGCCGGTCGAGGGCTGGTAATCGGCCATGAAGGCCTTGTTGACGCCCTCGTGCTTCGAACCACCGACGATCGTGTAAGAGTCCGGCCCATTCTGCCAGACGCCATACGCGCTCGTGAGGTTCGCCGTGCTGCCGCCGATCGCGGCGATCGTCCACGTGTCCGTGGAAATTCGATAAATAAAGGCGTTGCCCGAGGCTGGCACGCCCTGGAGATCGTAGTCACCCACGACGAGATCGCCCATCACGCTGTGCGGGATCGTGTCCTCCACGGTCGCGCCGCCCACTGCGCTGCCCGGCACGTCGATCTGCAACCACGTGCCGCTGCCATCGACCGGGCCGCGGTAAAGGAACCCGTGATTGAGCACCGAGCTCTCCGAATACTGGTAGCTGCCCGTGATGAAAATATTCGCCCCCAGGCTCGGATCGAACATCGCCGTGTTCGCGCTGTAAAAAATCGAGGTCGTCACCGTCTGGCCGGAGAAATTGGGCGTCGGCGAATAAACCGTGCCCGCGCCGGTCTGGAGCGAGCCCTGCCACCACATGCCGACCGTGGCGCCGCCGGATTGCGTGCTGCCGGTGAGAATGACGGTGGTGCTGTCGTAACCTCGAACGCCGGTAATGGACTGGTTGGCGCCGAGAATCGTGGAATACGAGACTGCGGCCTGACAATGAATCGCCGCAAAAGCGGCGATGACGACCATGGGGGGAATGGCTTTCATCTTGCAGGGCTTATAGCGGAATCCAGCCAGCTCGTCACTTCGATTGCCTGCTCGAAATCGACATTCCGCGGCTACCATTCACCTCGTCGATGAACTCCAGAAGCTGGACGAGCAATAGGCACGACAACGCTGTCGTGATTTTTAGGAGCAGGCCGGCTTGAAAGCTTCAAACCGGCTTCCACCCTCTGAAAGAGAGGAGTGGAGCGGGTGACGAGACTCGAACTCGCGACATCAACCTTGGCAAGGTTGCACTCTACCAACTGAGTTACACCCGCAGAGTGGACTGCGAAAACTAGCAGGCCGCCTTGGAGCGTCAAGCATTTCTTTCGCGGGCACAATGCACTGCGACGAATTCCGCGTTTGGCAGGATGAATTTGCGCACGCTCATCTCGACGCGGCGCACCGCATATTCGCGCAGCACGGCCGTGGCAAGCTCGTCGGCGAGCGTCTCGATGAGCTGGCGCGGACGCTCCGAGGCAAGCGCGACGAGGCGTTGTGCGACCGCGAAATAATCGACCGTCGCGTCGAGCGAATCGGGCATGCGCGCGAAATCCCGCAGCGGCAGCATGCGCACGTCGACGAGCAGACGTTGCGGCTCTGCGCGCTCGACCTCGGGCACGCCAATGTGCGCGTCGATTTGCAGGCCGCGAATTTCGATCCAGTCGCCGTTCATCGCTCAGGCGTCGGAGTTGGAATTCTCGATGACCGTCATGCCGCCGAGCAGCGTCTGGAAGACCGGCAGGCCGGTCACGATCACGTCGGGCTTCGCGCTCGCGAGCTTCTCGAGCGGATCGAAGCCGGTGAGCACGGCCACGCTCGTCACGCCGCCGTGCCGCGCTGTCTCGATATCGTGCACCATGTCGCCGACGAACACCGTCTCGGCGGGATCGAGGTTGTGCGTGGCGAGGATTTCGCGAATCTTCTCCCGCTTGTCCATGATCTCGACATACGCGTGCTCGAACGCGCCGCGCACGCCCAGGCGACCGGCCTGCGCATCGAAATGCGTGGCCTTGATCGTGCTGAGCAAAAAGAGGCGGCGCCCGGACCGGCGGCAGAAATCGAGGAATTCGCGCGCGCCGGGCAGCAGCTCGACCTCGTCATTCAGGCCGGCAAAAAAACGCATGTAGAGCGCCTCGAGACCCTCGAGCGTCGCCTCGGGCAGGAACTCCGCGTAGAACTCCGTGAATGGCAGCCGGAAGTGCCGGCGAAACTCCTCGAGCGTGAGCTCGTTGCGGCCGAAGTCGCGAAAGATGGCATTCGTCGCCTTGAGCACGGGCCCGAGGTCGTCAGCCAGCGTGCCGGACCAGTCGAGGAGGAGATTGCGAATCACAACGGCCGTTGAAGGTTGAAAGTTGAAGCGGCGAAAAGTTCCGGGGAGTCAGACCGCGCAATGAATGTCATGCCTTTCAACGCCTCAACATTCAACCATTTCAACGCGCGGGCCCTGCGGCGCTACAGCCGGATGTCCTTCACCGCGCCCTTGCCGAAGCGCTCGTGCAGGCGGCGCAGGATTTCGGGTCGCCACGTGCGGTCGATCTCGTAGCGGACGCTGGATTGCATCGTCTCGATGTGGAGCACGCCGTTGACAAGGCGCGCGGGGCGCGAATGCTGCGCGAGAAAGTCGCCCACGATGTCCCGCCACGCGGCGAGGATATCCTCTTCGTTGATGCGCTCGCGCAGGCCGAGCTTGCCGACGAGCTGCTGGATCGCCTCGGAGACAAAAACGAGCGGCCTGCCCTCGATTTTCTCAGGCAGACCGCGCCATTCTTCGACGACGAAGCGTCGGAGCGATTTCGAGATCATGAAATCGCCTTTCGTGCGGCGGTGTTATTCGCCGTCGTTGCCGATCGCTTCGACCGGGCAGCCTTCCATGGCTTCCTTGCAGAGAGCCTCCTCTTCGGGAGTCTCGGGCTGCTTGAAGACGTAGGAGTGTCCGCCGTCGTCGTTGCGCTTGAAGTTCGCCGGCGCCGTCTCGCGACACAGGTCGCAGTCGATGCACTGGTCGTCACAGTAATACGCGCCAGCGATATTCTCGGGATATTTGTTTGCTACGTCAGCCATGATGTTCCTCTAAACCCGAGGGAAACTAAAAACCCCACCCGGGATTGCAATTGTTTTTTTGGTCGAGACGCAGGATTTTGACCATTCGCACATGGAACCAATCCTGCCCACCGAGGGACGCCACGTCCTGCATGTCTTTTTCCGCCTCGAATATCCCCAATGGGAACTCCTCTCCGCGCAGGAGCAGCTCGCCGCGAAAACCCAACTCGCGAACCTCGTGAAGGACATCCGCGCCGAGGCCGACACGCAGCTCCTCACGCTGAGCATCGTCACGCCGAAGGCCGACCTCGGCTTCATGCTCGTTGCGCCCGACCTCCATGCCGTGGACCGCATCAGCAAGCAGCTCACGCTTTCGCTCGGCGCGGGCATGCTCACACCGGAGTTCTCGTGGCTCTCGATGACGGAGCTCAGCGAATACACGACCTCGGAGGAGGAATTCGCCGCCAGCCTCGTCGCCGAGGAAAATCTCGTCGCGGAGACGCCGGAGTTCGAGGCACGGCTCGTCGCCTTCCGCGAGCGCATGGCGAAATACAACAAGGACCGCCTTTATCCGAACCTCGCCGACTGGCCGGTGGTCTGCTTCTACCCGATGTCGAAGCGCCGCGCGCCGGGCCAGAACTGGTATGCGCTCGACTTCGAGGCGCGCCGGAAGCTCATGGCCGGCCACGCCCGCGTCGGTCGCACCTACGCGGGCCGCGTGCGCCAGCTCATCACCGGCTCCACCGGACTCGACGACGGCGAGTGGCTCGTCACGCTCTTCGCGCACACGACCAGCGAGATCAAAGCCATCGTCTATGAGATGCGCTTCGACGAGGTGAGCGCGCAATATGCGGAGTTCGGCGAGTTCTTCATCGGTCTCCAGATGCCGCTCGACGCCCTCTTCGCACGTCTCGGGCTGTAAAAATTTACCGTGGAGAATCTGGAGAGCATGGAGAATGATTTCCAGAACCCTGATCTCCATGTCCTCCATGGTTGAAAAAATCGCCGCCCTCGAGGCCCTCCTCCGCGCACACGCGCCACTCGCAGTTGCCTACTCCGGCGGCGTGGACAGCGCGTGCCTGCTCGCCGTCGCGCATCGCGTGCTCGGCGATCGTGCGCTGGGCGTGATCGCCGATAGCCCGAGCCTGCCTCGAGCCGCGCTCGCCGAGGCGCTCGAGGTCGCGCGCAGCTTCGGAGCCACCGTCGAGGTCGTGAAGACGGAGGAACTCGACGATCCGCGCTACGCGGAGAATCCCATCAACCGCTGCTATTTCTGCAAGGCCGAGCTTTTCCAGCGCATGGACGCCCTTGCGCGCGAGCGGGGCTTCGCGGCCATCGCCTATGGCGAAAACGCCGACGACCCCGCGCACCTGCGCCCCGGCTCGCAGGCGGCGGCGGAATTCGCCGTCCTCGCGCCGCTCAAACAAGCCGGCCTCACGAAGGCCGATGTCCGCGCCCTTTCGCGCGAGCTCGGCCTGCCCACGGCCGACGCGCCTGCGCAGCCGTGCCTGAGCTCGCGTATCCCGCACGGCACGCCCGTCACACGCGAGGCGCTCGCGCTCGTGGAACGCGGCGAGGCCGCCGTGCGTGCGCTCGGCTTCCGCATCTTTCGCGTGCGTTATCTCGACGGCGCCACGCCCTCCGCCCGCGTGCAAATCGCGCCCGAGGAAATGCCGCGTCTCGATAACCTGCGCGATCCTCTGGAGAGTGACCTGCGCGCCGCCGGCTTCGCGGCGGTCGAGATCGATCCCGCCGGCTACCGCTCGCCGGCATGATCCCCTGGCTGCGAGCACAGGTCCGCGCGCACAACATCCACGCGCTCGTGCTCGGCATCCTTTCGCTCGTGGCGGCCGTGCTCGCCTGGAATCTCGCGTATTTCTTTTTCGTTCTCATCCTGCTCGGCCTCGTCACCTCCGCCCGCGGCGAGCCGTTCGTCGAGATGCCACACTGGATTCCCCTCACCGCACTCGGTCTGGCGCTCGTGCTGCTCACATGGGGCACGGTCGATCACTTCCGCAAACGCTTCGCCGGCGCGTCGGACCGCCCGATCATCGGCTGGCACCTCTTCGGCGAATTTCTGCTGTTGCCCGTGCGACTCACCTTCGCGATCTGGGGCAATCTCGCCGCCATTCGCCGCCTCGACGATGCCCAGCTCGCGCGCATGGCGGAGCTGCTCGAGACGATTCATCGCTCTGGCAAAGCCCGCCTCAGCGCGCTCACGCTCGTCGAGCCCGACGCCGCGCAACTCCACCGCCTGCTCGAGACCCTGCAATTCACCGGTCTCATCGATCTCCATCGCGGCGAAGACGACTGGTTCTACACCGTGCGCTCAACACGAGAGACTGAAGTTCGCCGCCGCCTCGCCGAGAATACGCATTCCTCTTGAGAGGATTCCCTTTTTCCGTAATTTGGATTCCGTGAAGACGACGATCGATATTCCCGACGAGGAACTGGCGGATGCCATGCGCTTCACCGGCGCGAAGACGAAGCGCGAGGCCGTCGTGCGCGCGATGCGGGAGTTCAATCGACAGCGCAAGGTCGAGGAGGCGCTCGCCCTCTTCGGCACATTCAAGTCCCTGCCGCCGAACGACGAAATCGAAGCCGCAGAGCTGGCTGAGCACGAAACCTCCAAATGAGCCGCAGGAATTGGGTGCTCATCGACACCTCGGTCTGGGTCGATCTGTTGCGGGGCACTGCCGCGGAAGCGCTCCAGCACGAGGTCGCCGCGCTTATGCGCGCAGGCACGGCTGCCTGGTGTGGAATGGTGCGCCTCGAACTTTGGGCCCGCGTGCGCGATGCCCGCGAGCGCAAGCAGCTCCGGCATCTGGATGGCGCGCTTGTGGATTTGTCCATCGATGACTCGCAATGGAAAGCCGCCGTTCAAGTTGCCGATCGCGGCCGGGCGGCGGGAATTTCCGCACCATCAAGCGATCTGCTCATCTTCGCTTGCGCGTCGGCTCACAAGGCGAGAATTCTCCACAATGACCGCCATTTCGAGGCGTTGCTCGGTTTGAACGCCACATGACCTCTCTCATTCCTGAAGCCCGCATCTGGACGGAAGTGGACCCCGCCGCCATCCGTCACAACGCCGAATTCGCCCTGCGCCTCACCGGCGAGACCTCCGGCTTGATGGCTGTCGTGAAAGCCAACGCCTACGGCCATGGCGTCGCGTGCGCCGTGGATGCCTTGCGCGACCGCGCCGCGCTCTTCGCCGTGAGCAATGTCGAGGAAGCCATCGCCGTCCGCGAACTCGCGCCGGAAAAAGACATCGCCCTGCTCAGCCCGTGTCTGCCCGCGGAACGCCGCGAATGCGTCGCGCGCGGCTTCGTCGCGACGGTTTCCAGCGCAGGCGAAGCGGGTGCATTCGCGGAGCTCGCCAGCGACTCGCAACCCGCCCGCGTGCAGCTCAAGGTCGATACCGGCATGGGGCGCATCGGCGTCTGGAAGGACGACGCTCTCCGCGAGATCGAGGAGATCGTTCGCACGCCGCGGCTCGCGCTCCACTCCGCAGCCACGCACCTGCCCTGCGCCGACGAGGACGACGATTTCACCCGCGCGCAGCTCGCCGGGTTCGCGGAATTTTCCGCGGCGGCGCGCCGGCTCGCACCCGGATTGAAGGTTCACGCGCTCAACAGCGCCGGCGTGTGCGGCCATCCCGAATTCGCCTTCGATTTTATCCGCCCCGGCCTCATGCTCTACGGCAGCACGACCGTGGGCGGCATGCAGTCGCGGCTGCGTCCGGCGCTTGCGTGGAAAACGCGCGTCTTGCTCGTGCGCGACGTGCCCGCCGGTCGCGGCGTGAGCTACGGGCGCACGTTCATCACTCCACGCCCGATGCGCATCGCCACACTCGCCGCCGGCTATGCGGATGGCTACCCGCGCCAGGCCTCGGGCCGCGGCGCGTGCGTGCTCGTCGGCGGGAAGCGCTGTCCGGTGCTCGGGCGCGTGACGATGGATCAAATCCTCGTCGATGTGAGCGAGGCAGGCGAAGTGCAGCTCGGCGACGAGGCCGTGCTCATCGGCTCGCAGGGAAAAACGGAAATCCTCGCGGGCGAGCTGGCGGACTGGGGCGGCACGATTGCCTGGCACATTTTCACGGGCATCGGCGGCCGCACGAAACGCGTCGTGCTCGACGAAGTGAGCTGAAATCTACGCCTTCGGCGCGGGATTGAAGACGCGGAACCAGTTGCCGAAGTGCTTTTTCAAGCCTTCAACGCGGCTGAGATACGTCTCGTTCAGCTCTCCGCCGCGCAGGATCGCGCGCAGCAGCCCCGCGACGGAAAATTCCTCGAGTTCGTAGCCCGTGCTCGCCGTGCCCACGGCGCTTGCGTGGTGCGCGTCGCTGCCGGCGGTCATCTTGCGACCGTGCGCGAGCGCGAAAGCCTTCGCCTGCGCGTTGTAGCCGCGCGAGGTCACCGCGGCGTTGAAAACCTCGATCACCGGCGTCTTCATTTGCTCGAGAATTTCCTGCCGGATGCCGGCGCGCCAGCGGTCATACGGATGCGCAGGGATCGCGATGCCGCCGGCGTCGTGGATCGCCTCCTCCACCTCGAGCGCGGGCACGCCGATCATTTCCGGGAGCGTCGCGCCGATGCAGAGCAGGTGCCCGTCGGCGGTCGAGACCTCCACGCCCGGCACGACGAGAAATCCATCCACCGGCGTGCCCTCCTCGTTGCGCAGGCCGTGCTTCAGGCAATACGCGGCGGATTCGCAGGAGTTGTGGTCGGTGATCGCGATTCCGGCGAGCCCCTTGCGGCGCGCGGCGGCGATGAGCTGCTCCGGCGAGCTCGCGGCGTCGGCCGAAAAAAACGAATGCACGTGCAGGTCGAAGCGATGAAGCATGCTGTATTCTCTGCTTTGCGGGCGGGGTTGCTCCAATTATTTTTCGACGAATACGACATGACATCGGCTTTCAAAGAATGGGCGCTCGTTTGCGAGGCGCTCGGCAGCGGCCGGCAGAGCCTGATCCTGCGCAAGGGCGGGATCGCCGAGGGCCGCGCGGGCTTCGCCTTCCAGCACGAGGAATTTTTTCTGTTTCCGACGTGGTTCCACGAGCAGCTCGAGCGCACGACGCTCCCGGCCGACACGCCGATGCCGCAGGCGCTCGATGAGGAAGTGGAGATCGTCTACACCGCGACGGTGGAGTGGACGCGCCTCGTCACCGACCTCGATGTCGTCCGCAAGCTGCGCGAGCTGCACGTCTGGCGCGACGAGATCGTCGAGGAACGCTTCCATTACGACGCGAAGCCGGGCATGACCCCGGGAATCCACGTCGCCTTCGTGCGCGTGTTCCGGCTCGATCCGCCACGGCGGCTGCAGATGGAGAAGAAATACGGCGGCTGCCGCTCGTGGGTGGAG
>JGI24743J22301_10000053_pt1 | contig 10584 bp, 7 predicted proteins | sample KBSMiscanthusM2_FD_22301 | JGI IMG/M metagenome (IMG submission 22301)
GATCTCGAGCGCGCAAACTGGATGCTCGCCCGCGCGCTGCTGCCCGGAATCGATTTCACTCCGCTCGAGGCGAAGGTGAACTCCTGGGGCCGCCAGTTCCTCATCAAGAGCTCCGGCGCGATCTCCGGCCGCGAGCGTGTGCTCCTGCTCGCGAACTACATGTCGAGCGAGCTCGGCTTTCGCGGCAATACCGACGACTACTACAACGAGCGCAATTGCCTGCTCCCGTGCGTGATCGAGTCGCGCGCCGGCATCCCGATCACGCTCACGCTGCTTTACATGATGGTCGCCGCCCGCGCCGGCATGTGCGTCGAGGGCATCAATCTCCCCGGCCATTTCATCGCCCGCCACGGCGACATTTATTTCGATCCCTTCCACCGCGGCCGCATCCTCACGCCCGCCGACTGCGAGGCCATTCTCTCCAAACAGCACCTCACGCTTCAAAAGGCGCACCTCGCTGACGCAAGCGCCCGCCAGATTCTTGTCCGCGTCCTCGCGAACCTGCTCTACGTCTATGACCTCGAGCGAGACCGCGAGAGCCACGCGAAGGTGAACGCCTGGATTCGCGCGCTGACTGCCGAGTGCTGCTAGCGCGAGCGCCCTTCTTGCGCTAGATCGGAGGCCTTGAAAGTCGAGGTTCTCAACACCGGCACCGAGCTTCTGCTCGGCAGCATCGTCAATACCCACGCCGCGTGGCTTGGCCGCGCGCTGTTCCCGCTCGGCCTGCGCATCGAGCGCCAGACCACTGTGCCCGACGGCGACGCCATCCGCGACGCGATGAGCGAGGCGTTCCTGCGCTGCGGCGTGTTGCTCGTCACCGGCGGCCTCGGCCCTACGACGGACGACCTCACGCGCGAAATCACCGCGGAGCTGCTCGGTCGGGAATTGCGCCCCGACGCGGAAATCCTGCGCGCCATCCAGGAACGCTGCGCCCGGCGCGGATTCGCGTTTCAGGAACGCATGCGCCGACAGACGATGGTGCCCGAGGGCGCGACCGTGCTGCCGAATGCAAATGGCACCGCGCCGGGCCTGTATGTGCCGGCCACCGCGACGACCCCCCACATTTTTCTGCTGCCGGGACCGCCGCGCGAGCTGCGGCCGATGTTCACGGAATTTGTCCTGCCGCGCCTGCGCGAACTCGCCGGCGAGCCGGGATTCGCGTGCCGCACGTATCGCTGCGTGGGCATTGGCGAATCCGCGGTCGAAGCGCGACTCGGTCTCGCGCTCACCGACATTCCGGGTCTCGAGGTCGGCTACTGCGCGCGGCCGAACGAAGTCGATCTTCGCCTGATCGGCGCGCCCGCATTGTTGGAATCCGTCGAGCCGCGCGTGCTCGCCGAGCTGGGCGAATTCATCGTCTCGAGCGCCGATGAGGAACTCGAGGCCGTCGTCGTCGCGAAGCTCCGCGAGCTGGGCAAATCGATCGCCACGGCGGAATCCTGCACCGGCGGACTGCTCGCGAATCGCCTCACGAACGTCCCCGGCGCCTCCGAAATTTTTTGCGCGGGCTGGGTGACTTACGCGAACGAAGTGAAGACCGCGGAACTCGGCGTCGATCCCGCGCTGCTCGCCGAGCTGGGCGCAGTGAGCGAGCCCGTGGCGCGGCAAATGGCCAAGGGCGCGCTCGCGGAGGCCGGAGCGGACTTCGCCCTCGCCACGACGGGCGTGGCCGGCCCTGGCGGCGGTTCCGAGGCGAAGCCCGTGGGCACGGTGTTTCTCGCACTTGCCGCAAAGGGCGAGCCGACACACGTCTGGCGCGAATTTTTTCCGACGGACCGCGCGACGTTCAAGCAGCTCACCACGCAGGCAGCGCTCGTGACGCTCTTGAAGCGACTTCGGACCTGACGAATCGGCCCGGATGGCGTTAAATTTTCGCCGTGAGCGAAAACGACGACCAGCAGACGACGACCGAAGTGCGCACCTATTTCGTGCGCGGCCGCAACGCCCTCGTGGCCCGCGCCGATTTTTCGCAGATTTATGTCGATTACTACCTGCACCTCGCCGACTGCGGCATGGCCGTCGAGCCGGAGGTCGCCGAGTTCGCAAAGGCGGCGCTCGCCGCGATCACGCTCCACTCGGCCTCGCGCCCGCGCAACGAGCGCGTCGCGTGGACGGTAAACTTCCAGCAGCCGCTGCTGAACGTCTTCGCTGCGGGCGACAATCCCGCGGGCGCCGTGGTGGCGAACGTCTTCACGGAGAACGTCCGCGAGAGCGCACAGAATTTTTTCTATGCGGATACGATTCGCGGCGACGAGCAGCCGCGCCGCAGCATCGTCGATTTCGAGGGCTCGGATTTCTTCGCGGCCGTCGAGCGTTACTACGCGCACAGCGAGCAGCGACTCGCGCGTTTCTTCCACTACGGCGACGACGATTATGTGCTCATCTCCGCGCAGCCCGATTGCGACCTCGACTGGCTCGCCGCGCTCGATGTGGAGGCGATTCGCAAGCTCGACACGGACGAGACGCTCGCGCTCCTCGAGCAGCGGGAGTTTCGCTTCGAGTGTGGGTGCAATCAGGCGCGTATGATGCGCGCGGTGCTGCCGACTTTCCGGCACAATCCCGAGGCGCTTTTCGAGGGCGAGGAGGTCATACGGATCAGTTGCCCGCGCTGCGGCGCGCGGCACGTGATCACGCGCGAATCGCTCGAGGCGTTCGAGAAATCCGAGGCTGGGACGGCGTCATGAAACTGCGCCTGCCGCCGGGAAAGTCAGCGGGTGAGGGGCTCAAGCATGTGCTCCTCAGGCTGGCGCGGCAGGCACGGCGCGACATCGAGCAGTTGGCGGACGCCCCCGCCGAGCGCATTCACAACCTGCGCACGGGCATGAAGAAATACCGCGCGCTTCTCCACCTCGCCACGCGTGCGATGAAGAAGCCGATGCGGCAGGCCATGCGCGACCGGGCGGCGTGGGTCAAGGACGCCCTCGCCGGCGCGCGCGACGAGCATGTCGTCCACGCGGCGATCCAGTATGTGCTTGGCGAGGAAGCCGTGGTGCGTCTGGGCGTGCATCCGCCGCACGTGGAGCCCGGGAGCCACGCGCCCGAGCCGCTGCATCTGGCCATTGCCGAACTCGTCGCGCTCACGGAGGCGCTCGATTTGGCGGCGCTCGACGAATCGGATTTGGAGCGCGCCTGGCGTCGCACCCGTCGCCGCGCGCGCAAGACGATGAAGGCGGCCGCGAAGTCCAGCTCCGCGAGCGATTTCCACGCGTGGCGCAAGCGCGCAAAGGAGCTGTGGTATCAAAGCGAGGCGCTCGAGCGTCGCGACGACGACATCGCAGAGGTGTGCAAGCCTACCGAAAATTTGAGCGATCTGCTGGGCGACGAGCACGACCTCACGATCACGCTTGAGACGGTGAGCGGACTCACGCGCGGCGACCGCGCCCGGCTGCGCGCCGCCCGTGAGGAGGCGCGCGAAACGGCGCTGCATTGCGGCAAATCCCTGCTATGATTTCCGGCATGCAGGCCCCCCAGCTTTCGCGTCGCGACTTCGTCCGCCTTTGCTCCGCCTCCACGGCTTTTATGGCTGCCAACGCGCTCCCCGCCTCCGCCGCCGGACCCTCGCCATCGCCTGCCGCGGGTCCGGCATTTCCCAAAAACTTTGTGTGGGGGGCGGCGACGGCGGCCTATCAGATCGAGGGCGCTGCGAATGAGGACGGACGCGGCCCGACGGTGTGGGACGATTTTTCGCACAAGCCCGGTAATACCTGGGAGGGCAACACCGGCGATGTCGCGTGCGACCATTACCATCGCTACAAGGAGGATGTCGCCCTTATGCGCGACCTCGGCCTCCAGGCGTATCGCTTTTCCATCGCGTGGTCGCGCGTGAATGCCGCAGGGCACGGGCGCGGTGAACGAGAAGGGCCTCGCGTTTTACGACCGGCTCGTGGACGAACTGCTCGCGGCGGGNGTGCAGCCATGGGCGACGCTTTTCCATTGGGATTACCCGCTTGCGCTCTTCGACCGCGGCGGCTGGCTGAATCCCGACAGCCCGAAGTGGTTCGCCGATTATGTCGCCGTCGTCGTGGATCGGCTCTCGGATCGCATCTCGCATTGGATGACGATCAACGAGCCGCAGTGCTTCGTCGGCATTGGCATGTTTGGCGGCAATCACGCGCCGGCGCTTTCGCTTACGCTCAAGGAGGCGCTGCTCGCCGCGCATCATGTGCTGCTCGCGCATGGACTCGGCGTGCAAACGATCCGCGCGCACGCGAAGACGAAGCCCTCGGTCGGCTGGGCCGTGGTCGGCACGGTGAGCTATCCCGCTTCGGATTCGCCGGCCGATGTCGAGGCGGCGCGGCGCGCGACGACGGGCGTCTTTGCGAAGAATCTCTGGAACAACTCTTGGTGGGCGGATCCCGCCCTGCTCGGCCGTTATCCCGAGGACGGCCTGCAGCTCTACGGAGCGGACGCGCCGAAGTTCACCGACGCGGAGATGAGCACGATCCACCAGCCGCTCGATTTCTACGGCGTGAACATCTACCAGGGCGACAAGGTGCGTGCGGGCAAGGATGGCGCGCCCGAGCACCTGCCGTTCCCGCCCGGATTTCCGCGCACGCTTTTCGCCTGGGCCGTCACGCCCGAGGCGCTCGAGTGGGGGCCGCGCTTCCTCTACGAGCGCTACAAGACGCCCATCGTCGTCACCGAGAATGGCATGTCGAACGTCGATTGGGTGATGGCGGACGGCAAGGTGCACGATCCGCAGCGCATCGACTTCCTGCGTCGGTATCTGCAGGCCTACCGCCGCGCCATCGATGCCGGTGTGGACGCGCGCGGCTATTTCACATGGTCGCTGCTCGACAATTTCGAGTGGGCCGAGGGCTACAAGCACCGCTTCGGCCTCGTCTATGTCGATTACGAGACGCAGAAGCGCACGCCGAAGGACTCCGCCGCCTGGTATCGCGAGGTGATCCGCTCACACGGCGGCTCGCTCGGCGCATAGCCCGAAAAGCAAACCGCCGGGCAGCGAATACGCAACTGCCCGGCGGTGCCTTGGGTGGGGAAATGGTTTACTTCGCGAGCGCGGGAGCGCCGATGAGGTCGGCGACGAGCGCCTTTTCCTCGAGGAGCTCGGCGACGCTGGCGTCGATCTTGCCGCGCGAGAATTCATTCACCGGCACGTCCTGCACGATCTCGTAGTTCGTGCCGTCGCAGCGGATCGGGAACGAGCAGATGATGCCGGGCTCGACGCCGTAGGAGCCGTCGGTGCTTACGGCCACGCTCGTCCAATCGCCGGCCGGGGTCGGCGTGGTGAGTGAGCGCACGGTATCGACCACGGCGTTCGCAGCCGAGGCGGCCGAGGAGGCGCCGCGGGCCTTGATGATCGCCGCGCCGCGCTGCTGCACGGTCGGGATGAACGTGTCCTTGAGCCATGCATCGTCGGTGATCACCTCGGTCGCGGGCACGCCGCCGATCTTCGCGTTATAGAAGTCGGGATACTGCGTCGCCGAGTGGTTGCCCCAGATCGCGACGTTCGTGACCTTCGAGACATGCACGCCGGCGCGGGCCGCGAGCTGGCTCTTCGCGCGATTCTCGTCGAGGCGGGNGAGGGCGAAGAAACGGTTCGCGGGAATGTCCTTCGCGTTCTCGCGAGCGATGAGGGCGTTCGTGTTGCAGGGATTGCCCACCACGAGCACGCGCACGTCGTTCGCGGCGTTGTTCTGGATCGCCTGGCCCTGTGCGGTGAAGATCTTGCCGTTGATGTTGAGGAGGTCGCCACGCTCCATGCCGGCCTTGCGCGGCACCGAGCCGACGAGCAGAGCCCAGTTCACGCCGCGGAAGCCCTCGGCGAGGTCGGACGTGCGGACGATCTTGTTCAGCAGCGGAAACGCGCAGTCGTCGAGTTCCATCGCGACGCCCTCCAGCGCGCCGAGTCCGGTCGGGAGTTCGAGGAGCTGGAGTTCCACGGGCTGATCGGGGCCGAACATCGCGCCCGAGGCGATGCGGAAGAGGAGCGCGTAGCCGATCTGGCCAGCCGCGCCGGTGACGGCGACTTTGATGGGTGGTTTCATAATCTGAATCGCAGTTACCGTCAGGCCGCGCCCGGCGGAAAGGCGAATCCACCCCAAGGCCAACCCCCGTGTCGAAGTGGACAAAATCGGGGGGATTTCGCGGTGCCAGGCATGGCGCTCCACGCGAGACGTCGCCGCTCGCATGCCGCACGAATCGCAAGTTTCGCTCCTCTGCGCGTGGGGAAGGCATTTCTCCAAGGCGAGTTTCTCATCGAAACTTCAGCGGCGTATCGGCAGCGTGAGTCTCCCCCCATGCGTCCGCACATCCTGCTTCCTCTCGTCCTTCTCGCGCTTGCAGTCGCGCCGCATGCCGGCACGATTACGAGCCTCGGTCAGCCGGCCGAGCTGACGATCCGGCCTGCAGGCCATCATGGTGTGCGTGTCACGCTGCAGCCGGTGCACACACAAGGAAGCCTCCCGCAAAATCCCGCCCTTGTCGCAGCGGCCGATACGAAGCCTGAACTTCGCATCCGGCAACTCGAGGTTCCCGCGCATGTCGAAGTGGGAGGGATGAAAGTGACGATCCATCCCTCGCCGCTGCGGGTCACCTTCTCCGCGGCGGATGGCTCGCCGATTCAGGAGCTGACTTTTCAGGATGATGGCAGCGTGGATTTCCGTCTCGATGGGCAACCCGTGCTGGGTCTCGGCGAGGGCGGGCCGAAGCCGGAAAAAGGACAGGACTGGCGGAAGCTGCCCGTGGAGTTCGACCGGCGCGGACGCCTCGACGACATGCGTCCCCGTTGGCAGACGGGCACCTACGGCTCNCNCNACCCCNCCCCGCTGCTCGTGGGCACCGGCGGCTGGGGAATATTCTTCGCCGAGCCGTGGGGCCGCATCGACTTGCGCGATGCGCAACGCGGCCGCTTCCTGCCCGTCACGGCGGAGGAGCTTGGCGAGACCCGCCAGACGATGGGCAATCAGCAGAAGGACCTCGGCAAGGGCCTGCCACCGCGCAGCGCGTTCGTGCCGGGGCTCTGCGACGTGTTCGTCTTCGACGCACGCAGGCCGGCGGACCTCATGAAGGACGTCGCCGCAATCAGCGGCGCGGCCGTGATGCCCCCCAAATGGGCGCTCGGCTACATGCAGTCGCACCGCACGCTCGAGGACGACGCTCAGATGGTCGGCATCGTCGAGACGTTTCGCGAGAAGCGCATTCCGCTCGACGCCGTGATCTATCTTGGCACCGGCTTCACGCCGCGCGGCTGGAACACGAAGCAACCGTCGTTCGATTTCAACCCCGCCGTGTTCAAGCACCAGCCGGCGGAGGTTCTCGCCGATCTGCACGAACGCCATGCAAAAGTCGTGCTGCACATGGTGCCGTGGGACCGCGACAAACTGCCCGTGCTCGATGAAGCGCATGCGCCCGCTTATTGGAAGCAACACGAGCCGCTCGTGAAGGCCGGCGTGGACGGCTGGTGGCCCGACGAAGGTGACTGGCTCGACCTCAACGAGCGGTTCGAGCGCCATCGCCTCTACTACGAGGGGCCGCTCTCCACCCAGCCGGATCGCCGCCCGTGGAGTCTCCATCGCAACGGCACCCTCGGCATCGCACGCTGGGGCGGCTGGATCTGGTCCGGAGACACGAATTCCGCCTGGAAGACGCTCGAGACGCAGATCGCCGACGGGCTCAACTCCTCGCTCAGCCTCTCGCCCTACTGGGGCTCCGACATCGGCGGCTTCTTCACCACGCCCGAACTCACCGGTGAGCTCTACGCGCGGTGGTTTCAGTTCGGCGCGTTCTGCCCGTCGTTCCGCGCGCACGGCTGCGATTGGTGGGCGCGGCTGCCCTGGGCCTGGGGCCTCGGCAAACAAGGCGCTCTCGAGACGAAAAGTGCGCCTCCCGTCTCGGAGCTCAACAATCCCGAGATCGAAAAAATCGCGCGCCGCTACGCCGAGCTCCGCTACCAGCTCCTCAGCTACAACTACAGCCTCGCCTGGCAGGCGCGGGAGACCGGCCTCCCGTTCATGCGCGCGCTCTGGTTGCACTATCCCGACGACGAAAGAGCCCGCGGAATCGGCAGCGAATACCTCTGGGGCCGCGACCTCCTCGTCGCCCCGGTCTTCGAAAAGGGCGCGACCACGCGCAAAGTCTATCTCCCCGCCGGCACGTGGTATGACTGGTGGACGGGCGAAAAAATCGCGGGCGGGCGCGAGATCACCCGCAAGGTCGATCTCGCCACGATGCCGATCTACGCACGGGCTGGCGCCATCATCCCGCTCGACCCGGTGCGCCAATACACGGACGAGCCCGTCAACGAGCCGCTCACCATCCGCATCCATCCCGGCGCCGACGGCTCATACACGCTCTACGAAGACGATGGGACGAGCCTCGGTTACCTCGAGGGCGACTTCGCGCTGACAACGTTCACGTGGGACGACAAAGCCCGCACGCTGACGATCGAATCTCCTCGCAAAGGCGCCCGCCGCAAGCAGGTCTTCCTGGTGGAATGCGGCGGATCGTCACAAACGGTCGAATGCGCGAACGATCCAGTGACCGTCCACTTCTGAGTTCCAAACCTGTTAGAAGAGTCGCTTCCGAGCGGAAACCTGTCGGTGCAGTTGTCCCTGCATGCGATAAACGAGAGAGGCGTATCTCGAGCCCTTCGGCTCGGGAATGCGCACCCTCCAATGCTCGCGAACCCGGATGCGCTTCCATTCGATGCCTGAGTCTCCGCTGATATTCAGCCAAAGATGCTTCGTGAAGAAACTGTTGGCGGTCCCGCGCGAGGAAATGAACCGACCATTCTCGCTGAGGTTTCTTAGGAGGGGGCGGTTGAAGGAGAGAATCGCCTGTTTGATAAGTTTCGCATCTTCGATGTCGCGCGGAGCCAGGGAGTAGAGGTCATTCATCCGCGAGCGCATGATCGTGAGATACGAGTCATCCGTGGGGTGTGTCAGACCGAGGAGATGGCCGAACTCGTGCAGGGAGACGCGGTGCATCTCCGCGATCCGGTCGCCGGCAGGCGTGTATTGGAGTGGGCCGTCATAGACCAGCCACTCGTGACCGGGGTTGAAGATCATGTCGGCTTCGAGCAGCAGGCCGCTTGCTGCGCGGTTGATCGATGTATAGCCGAACTGAGTCCCGAAGCTCTGCGTCGGGGAAATGGTCGTGGAGAAATAGATTTCGCTAATCCCGTTCCCGAGCGCGTCGCGAGAGGATGGGGCCGGAGAGTCGATTGGCTGAACGTGCAAAATCTTCAGGCCAATGGCGGCGTTCCATTCGGAAGCCGCGCGCAGGATGGCGGTATAAAGCCCGGGGCCGGAGTCCGCTTGCGTGGCGGAGAGACCGCTCGTATCCACGACGACGGCAATCGGTTTGTCCACCCAGGCGGGCCCGACGTAATTGCTCGGAATGCCGCCCAGGGCGCATCGAAGGCCGATCAACCAGAACGCCGCAAAAATTCTGGAGATCATATGGCGCGGGATTTAGAGGGAATTTTCGACGGCATTGCAAGCGCGGGCGGGAGCCAGAGGACCGCGCACTTCGGCCGATTGGCAAAAACCGTGTGCTCTTGGGCAATGCACGGGTATCGGGTGAGGCGACTCGTGTGGGAGGCTGCCGGCAGATGAAAACCTTGGAACCTACTCCGCCACCCGCCACCTTCTCCACTCCGCCCACCGCCAACAAGGCTCTGCTCGAGTGGGTCGAGCAGGTGCGCGCGCTTTGCAAGCCCGACCGTGTGTATTGGTGCGACGGCTCGCAGAAGGAATATGACGCGCTCTGTTCCCAGATGGTCGAGGCCGGCACATTCACGAAGCTGAACTCCGACCTGCGCCCAAACAGCTACCTCGCGCTCTCCGACCCGACGGATGTCGCCCGCGTCGAGGACCGCACGTTCATTTGCAGCAAGCGCAAGGCCGACGCCGGTCCGACGAACAACTGGGTCGCCCCCGCCGAGATGCGCGAGACGCTCAAGGGTCTCTTCGACGGCTGCATGAAGGGCCGCACGATGTATGTGATCCCCTTCAGCATGGGCCCGCTCGGCTCACCGATCTCGCACATCGGCGTGGAAATTTCCGACTCGCCCTACGTGGTCGTGAACATGCGCATCATGGCCCGCATGGGTAGCGCCGTGCTCGACGTGCTCGGTGACGAGGGCGAGTTCGTGCCTTGTGTGCACACCGTCGGAGCGCCGCTCGAGGAGTGGCAGAAGGACGTGTCCTGGCCCTGCAACAAGGACACCAAATACATCGTCCACTTCCCGGAGACCCGCGAGATCTGGTCCTACGGCAGCGGCTACGGTGGCAACGCGCTGCTCGGCAAGAAGTGTTTCGCCCTACGCATCGCCTCGTGCATGGCCCGTGAGGAAGGCTGGATGGCCGAGCACATGCTCATCGTGGGCGTCGAGTCCCCCGAGGGCAAAAAAGATTACGTCGCGGCGGCCTTCCCGAGCGCCTGCGGCAAGACGAACTTCGCGATGCTCATCCCGCCGGCCGAGTTCAAGGGCTGGAAGGTGACGACCATCGGCGACGATATTGCCTGGATCAAACCCGGCGCGGATGGCCGCCTCTACGCGATCAATCCCGAGGCCGGCTACTTCGGCGTCGCGCCCGGCACTTCCCTGAAGTCGAATGC
>JGI24743J22301_10000054_pt1 | contig 10561 bp, 10 predicted proteins | sample KBSMiscanthusM2_FD_22301 | JGI IMG/M metagenome (IMG submission 22301)
CGTCCTCTCCTTCGGCTACTGGTGCACGAACTTCCTCGTCGTCCAGCGCGCCATGGCCGCCCGCAACATGACGGCCGCGCGCCACACGCCGCTCATCGCCGCGGTGCCCAAGATGATCATGCCCGTGCTTGTCATCCTTCCGGGAATGCTCGCCGTCGGCTTGGCCGCCCTGCAAAAGGACTACGAGCTGCCGAAGGTCGCCATTTCGGCCTCCGCGGTTCCCGCCGCCGTCGCCGAGTTTCAATCCGCGACCGCCGCCAAAAAGCCGGTGGACGAGGTCACGAAGGCCGTTGCCGACAAGTTGGGAGTCTTCGGGTTTAAGCCGGCATTCGCCACCACCATCACACAAGCCGAGGCGACCCCGCTGTCGGACGACCAGGTGCGCGACGCCCTCAAGCAGAACGCCGTTCTCTCGAACAACTACGACGGCGTGATCCTCTCGCTCGTCCAGAAATACTGCCCGCCCGGCCTCCTCGGCCTCGCACTCACCGCGCTGCTCGCCTCGTTCATGTCGGGCATGGCCGGCAACGTGACCGCCTTCAACACCGTCTGGACCTACGACCTCTACCAGGCCTACATCGCGAAGGATAAGAGCGACGCGCACTATGCGTGGATGGGCCGCTTCGCAACGATTGCGGGCATCCTGCTCTCCATCGCCTGCGCCTACTTCGCGAAGAACTTCAACAACGCGATGGACGTCGTTCAGCTCGTCTTCGGCTTCGTGAACGCGCCGCTCTTTGCGACGTTCCTGCTCGGCATGTTCTGGGCCCGCACGACCGGCACGGGCGCCTTCCTCGGCCTGCTCGGCGGCACCGCGACCTCCGCGATCTTCCACGGCCTCACCCTCGCCACGGGCAACACCGTCGGCGTAAAGGGCGGCTACTTCGCGAAGCTCGTTGGCATCCAGCCCTTCAGCTTCCCGAGCGAAATGGCGCAGAACTTCTGGCTCGCGACGTTTGCGTTCGGCGTCTGCCTCTTCCTCACGATCGGCATCTCGCTCGCCACGCGGCAGACGAAGACGACCGACGACCTCCGCGGCCTCGTCTATTCGCTCACGCCTCGAATCGCGGAGGAAAACGTCGCGTGGTATGCGCGACCGGGCGTCATCGGCGTGATTCTTCTCGCGTGCTGCGTGATTCTCAACATCATCTTCTTCTAAGACCATGGGCCTCGATATCCGCCTCCCCATCGGCCTGATGTTCTCGCTCATCGGGCTCCTCCTCACCGGCTACGGCCTCACGACCCCGGCCGAGCTCTACCAGCGCTCGCTCGGGATCAACGTGAACCTCTGGTGGGGTCTCGTGTTGATCGTCTTCGGCGGCTGGATGCTCATCTCCGCCCTCCGCGGCGCGAAGAAGTAAAGCCGGAAAAAAATGGGCCTCGTTTCCGCATTTTCGACTGCGAAGATCGAAGATCGCCTTGCGCTCGAGGACTCGCGCCAGCATCCGATCGAACCAAAATCCGTTCTTCACATCGCCGAATGCCATCGACCCCACTCCCTCCGGTCGAAGGAAAACCCTGGCGATATTTATTTGCATTTGACGGCCGCCAGGAATTTTTCCAGAGTCGCGGCCCGTGAACAGGCGCTGGGGGGTCGTCTCAACTCTCGTGTTGTGCGCAGGGCTCTCTCAGGCCGCAAGCCTGTCAGGCGGGCTGGAGGCCTTCTCCGGCGCGTATCAAGGGACCACGTTATTCAAAGATTCGTCCCTTTCCGATCCTGACATCACTGGCAGTGGTCCGGCATTCGGCATTTTCGCGGGGCTGAAAACCCGCCCTTTCCGATCCTGACATCACTGGCAGTGGTCCGGCATTCGGCATTTTCGCGGGGCTGAAAACCCGGCCGGCAGGGCAGCTCTCGCTGGCATGCGTCCTTGCTGAGGATGGCGACAGCCTGCCGGTGCAGGTGCAGATCAAATTTCGCAGCAGCGGCACATTCGCCTATGCGCTGCAGACGGGTGCGGAGCCGATCTCGGGAACGGGAACGTTTACCCACGGCGCGCGCGTGATTCGCTACAAAGGAACGGTGTCATCGAGCATGACGAGCTACACACTCACCGGGCGAATCCTGCGGTTTGGCCGACTGCTTCTGGTCCAGGAAAAGCTCTTCTTCGCCGGCGGCAGCCTTATCCTGAGCACGAGGTTTAAGCCCGTCTCGTTCCCTGTCAGTCGAACAAAATGGTTGCGATTTGATCGAGCCGGCGCTGGTAGTAATTGATTTTGCGCTGCCGCTTGAATGGGCTCGGAATGCTCCGTGCCTGCGTCATTTTTTGAAGCAGCGTGGCCTGGAGGGGATGCCATGCATAAAGAGCCTGAGTCCATTTTCGATCCCAGTCGGTGATCGTGGTCGAGGGGTGATTCCAGCCAGAGCGCATCACAGAGGGAACATCGATTCCGATCTCGTCGGGATGCCCGAAGCCGATGGCGTGGCCGAGTTCGTGCAAGACAACGNGTTTGAGATCGTCGGGCNTCCATTGCCTGGAGTTATCGATCCGAATGTCGAACTCCGCCACGTAGTGCGACTGCATCTTGAGAAGCGTGCTCACCGTCGTCACGCTCGTGTTCGCATAGATCGGCAGGCCGTCCTCACGCGCATCGATCTGATCCATGTAAATCTCGCTGCGCTGGTTCGGGTAGGCGGGCGGTGTGCCATCGGGCGGGACGCCGACAATCGTCGCGCCCACGAGGCAGGCATTCCAATCCGCAATCGCGGAATAGACGGCGGCATCGAGATCACTATTTCCGGTATTTACGACGACGTATGACGTGCCCGGCGGCAGCACATAGCCTGTGAGATTCTGGGCATGGGTGAACGGAACGAGAGAAAGCGCGGCCAAGGCCGCGACAACAGCGGTTTTCATCAGGGGGGAGAGAGCTACGGACTGACTTACTTAGGGGGAGAGGGCGAGCGAACCGGAAGGAGGAGCAATTCGCTCAATGGGGGTGAAGGAATATAACCATAATCGCGCGGCGCGAAAGTTTCTTTGATGAAAAGCACGCCTGCCGGGAATTCGCGACTGACCTCCCCGCCGGCCGCACATTTTTTTTGCGAGATCGGCGCGAAGCCTGCTATGGAGAGCCCTCCATGGGCTGCCATGTCGTGGATCATCCGCTGGTGAGGGCGAAACTCAGCGTCTTGCGCGATGCGACCACATCGTCGCGTGACTTCCGCAGCGCGCTGCACGAACTCAGCCTGCTCGTCGGCTACGAGGCCTTGCGCGATCTCGAGGAGGAGCCGATCACGGTGGAAACGCCGTTGTGCAACTGCCCGGGCGCGCGCATTCGCGATCCGATTTTTCTGATGCCGATTCTGCGTGCGGGTCTCGGCATGGCGCAGGCGCTCACGTGTCTGCTGCCGGACGCGCCAGTCGGGCACATCGGAATGTTTCGCGACGAGAAGACGCTCGAGCCGCAGGCTTACTTCCTGCGCGTGCCGCCGGGCGTTGAGCGCGCGAACGTCGTGTGCGTCGATCCCATGCTCGCGACCGGCAACAGCGCCGTGGCCGCCATCGATCAACTCAAGCAATGCGGCGCGCGCAAGCTGCGACTCGTCTGCCTCGTCGGCTGCCCGCAAGGCGTGGCGCGCATGCGGGAGGCGCACCCGGACGTGCCGGTTTTTCTCGCGGCCATCGATGACGGTCTCAACGAGCGCGGCTACATACTGCCGGGCCTCGGCGACGCGGGCGACCGGTATTACGGCACCTAGATCGGCGGCGAGAGGAGGCGCACGGCGGGGTCCGTTTCGCGCGGCTCGGCAAAGATGAGAGGCGGATTCGTGTCGCGGATCTCGTAGCCGGTGAGCACGAACTCGGGGTAGAATCCGTCGCTCGCCGGCTCATACACCATCTGCCCGGAGTAGTAGCCGGTGAGGCGGTATTCGAAGTTGTTGTCCGTGCCGAGGCGGCCCTGCTGGCGGTCGGGCGCAAGCACCTTCTGCTCGTTGAACATCACGAGCTTCGCCGTGCTCCAGGGCTGGCCCGGCTGTCGCACCCAGCCCCACATCTTGTAGTCGTCCTTGTAGAAGCGACGGCCGATGAAGTAATTGCCCGGCGCCTCCTGACGGATCGCGGCGTTCATCTGCTCGCGGCGGATGCTGTTTTCGGATTGCATGGTCTCGCAGCTCTGGAGAGCGACGGCGAGCAGGAGCACGGCAAACGCGGAGGCCGCGCGGCGAAGATGGGCGTTCATACGAAAGGAAAGCGGCATAGCAGAAGTCGGGACGGGATTCCACCTCAGCCCTGCATGGGCGGGAACCATTTGTAGAGCATGAAATAAACGATCACGCCGGTGAAGGACACGTAGAGCCAGACGGGGAGCGTCCAGCGCGCGATGCGCTTGTGCTTGTCATAGCGGGCGCGCAGGGCCGGGATCACAGTGCAGATGATCATCGGAAGCACGACGATCGCGAGGATGGTGTGCGTGCCGAGAATCCAGAAGTAGAGCGTCTTCGGCCAGCCGGGGTGCGTGAAATAGGTCACGTGCCCGGCCTTGATCGCGTGATAGGTGAGATAGCTCGCAAGGAATGCCGTGGACGTGCAGAGGGCGGTGACCATGCACGCGATGTGCGCGCGCTTGCGCTCGGTCTTGATGAAGGCCCAGCCGGCCGCGATGAAGACGGTGCTGAGGGCGTTGAGCGTGGCGTTGAGCGCGGGCAGGTCGGAGACGGTCATGCGTGAAAAGAAAATCAGCGGGCGGGCTCGCGGCGCAGCGTGTCGAGATCGGTGAGGAGTTGCGGAACGAGATTCGGATCCTCGAGATCGCGATAGGCGCGGATGCGGCCGGCGCGATCCACGACGACAAATTTTTGCGCGTGCATCGGCGCACCGGCGTCGTCCTTCGCGAGGCCGAGGAGCATGCCCTTCGTGACGAATTTTTCCACGGCGTCCGGCGCGCCGGTGAGGAAGAGCCAGCGGGCGGGGTCCGCGCCAAAACGGGCGGCGTATTTCGCAAGCACGTCGGGCTGGTCGTAGGCGGGATCGACCGAGACGCTCACGAGGCGCACGTCGTCGCCGGAATTCGCGAGCGCACGCTGCACCTGACTGAGGCGATCGGTCATCACCGGGCACGGTCCCGCGCAGCGCGTGAAGATCATGTCCGCGATCCAAAGCTTGCCGCGCAGGCTGTCGCGCGTGACAGGTGCGCCGGTCTGCGCCGTGAAGGAAAACTCCGGCACGGTCGCGAGCACCGGCAAGGGAGTTTGCTGCGCCCGGCGGACGTTTTTCACGAACACTCCCGCAAGCACGAACAAGACGGCCGCCGCGCCGAACGCGACCACCCAGCCAAGCGTGGGAATGCGGGCGGGTGCGGACATCGAATCAATTCCCCGCGCGTGTGGCGACGAGCAGAGCGAGCAGCAGGGGGAGATAGATGATCGAGCCGAAGAAAAGGACGCGCGCCGAGTTGCGGTCGCGCAGCCACGCGAAGCGCAGGTTCAGTGCACAGAAGCCCGCGCCGAGCGCGAGGGCGAGGAAGAAATAGAGCGGCGTGTTGAGTCCGATGAACGCCGGCGCGAGGCTCACGAGCACCATGCAGAGCGTGTAAAGAAGCGTCTGCCGGGCGGTCGCGGCGCCGTGCGGATCGCGGCCCGTGAGAAAGATGAAGCCAGCCTGCGCGTATTCGTCGCGATACATCCACGCGATGGCGAGGAAGTGCGGCATTTGCCAGAACCATAGGATCGCGAAGAGCACCCAGCCGGGGAGGCTCGCCTCGCCCGTGGCGGCGATCCAGCCGATGAGCGGCGGCAACGCGCCGGGGATGGCACCGACGAGCGTGTTCAACGTGCTCACGCGCTTGAGCGGCGTATAGACGAGCACGTAGAGGGCGACCGTCGCGCCGGCGAGCGCGGCGCTGAGCGGGTTCACGAGCCACAGGATCGCGACGCCGAAGAGCGAAAAGAAAATGCCGAAGAGCAGCGCGTCATTTGGGTGCATGCGGCCGGCCGGCAGCGGGCGCTCGCGCGTGCGGCGCATGAGGGCATCGATGTCGCGTTCCCACCATTGGTTGAGCGCGGCGGCCCCGCAGGCGCTCATGGCCGTGCCGACGAGCGTGGCGACGAGCGCGAACCACGAGACCGGCGCCTTCCCCTGCCCCAGCAAGTAGCCGACGAATGTCGTCGCCAGCACGAGGAGCGAAAGGCGCGCCTTCACGAGCTCGGCGATGTCGGCGAGCAGGGATTGTGGCGTGGCGGTTTCGGCGGCGGACTTCATGCGGATGCGCGGGAATACCCTGTCGCGCCCGAAATTTCGAGCGATTCCTCACGCGCGCCGGTCTGCATGGCGAAGAACCGGAAGGCAAGTCGCGCCGAAAACAGCAGAATCAATGCGCCGAACGCCTGGTGCGCGGTGGCGATGTCGGCCGCCTTGTTCGACCAGATCGTCCACGCGCCAAAACCCGCCTGCACGAGCACCATCGCCACGAGCAGATCGCAGGTGCGGCGCGCTCCGGCAGGAAGTCCCTGGACGCGGCGGCAGCTCCAGGCCAGCGCGAGCGTGAACAAAAAAATCGTCGCCGCCACGGCTCGATGCGCCATTTGCAGCCAGATGAGTTCCGCCGTGGTTGCGGGTTCGCCGGCTGCGACGCGCTTCGCATTGATCGCCGCGAGCGTCTCCGGACTCGTATCCGGCAGGAAATGGCCGTAGGCGGCGGGGAAATCAGGAATCGAGAGGCCGGCGTGCGCGTGACGCATCGTGGCGGCAATGCCGAGCTGCGCGAAAACAACAAGCACGAGCGCCATCGCGAGCCACCGCAGGCCGCCAATCGCGCGACCGGGCGCCCATTCCCCAGCGATGTAGGACGGGCTCGTCACAGCCGTGAGGATTCCCAGCAGCACGAGAAAGCTTTGGGCCAGCATACCGTGAAAAATGCCGAAATCGGCGTTCACCAGGATCACGCGCAGGCCGCCGAGCAACCCTTGCAGGCAGACGATCCCCACTGAGACCGTCCCAAGGATTTTCACCCATTTGCGCGGCTCGACCACCCACAACCAGACGCAGAGCGCCAGCGTGAGAAGCCCAATACCGCTTGCGAGCAGGCGATGTGAGTGCTCGTAGAAAACGCCGCCCACCCAGTGCGAGACGGGGAAGAGGAACATGTTGTAGCCGAAGGTCGTCGGCCAGTCCGGCACCGCCATGCCCACGCCGTGCGAGGTCACCAAGCCGCCACTGGCCAGCACGCAGAGCGTGTATATCGTCGCGAACGCGGCGAACCAGTGCGGCAGACGGCGGGCAAGCGGGAGATCATTCATTTCGGGCGAAATGCAGTGTATGCATCCCGCCGCCGGGCACAACTAATCTCCCGCAGCCCGCCGCGCGCTTCAGGTGCCTAGTCGTGGTGATGCCACTTCTTCCAGTGCACCGTGCGGTAACCGTGATGGTGATGCCGCGGGCTCACGAACAGAAGTCCGGGCCCGGGGCCGATCACGACCACTCCGGGCGCGGGTGGCGGCGGAGCCGGGGCCACTACGATTGGTTGAGCCGAAGCCCCCGCTGTCGCTCCGCCGAACAGGCAAAGCGCCAGAAGCGCCAGTTTCCTCGTTTTCATAGCGTAAAGGGTTCGCGCGCACCGGCCGGGGCGGATGCCTGAGCCGCCGGGCTCGTGCTCCCCGAAAATTTTCGTTAAGAAAACTCCGCGGCGCGCGTTGACCCCGCAGAACCCCATGTCCGACGCCGACATTCTCGAACACGCCCTCGCGCGCTACGAACGCCCGCTCGTGAGCTACGCCCGCGCGATCACCGGCGATCTCGAGAGCGCCCGCGACGCCGTGCAGGAGACGTTCCTGCGTCTGAGCCGGCAAAACCTCGCCGTCCTCGAGCCCCGCCTCGCGCCGTGGCTCTTCTTCGTGTGCCGGAATTGCGCGCTCGATCACTGCCGCAAGATCGCGAAATTCCCGTCCGCCGCCGATCCCGACGCGGATTGTCCCGACTCCGCCCCCTCACCCGCCGAAGCCGCGAGCTCCCGCGAGGACGCCGCCCGAGTCCGTGCGCTCGTCGAGCAATTGCCCGCCCGCCAGCGCGAACTCGTGAGCCTGAAGTTCGACGCCGGCCTGAGCTACCGCGAGATCAGCGAAGCCACGCGCCTGAGCGTCTCGAACGTCGGCGTGCAGCTCCACAACGCCATCCAGACCCTGCGCACCCTTTGGAACCGCGAGAACGCGGAGACCCTGCCATGAACGACGACTCCCGCCTCACCGCCTACGCCCTCGGCGAGCTCTCCGGCCCGGAGCGCGACGCCTTCGAGCGCGAGCTCGCCACGAACCCCGACCTCCAGCACGCCATGAAGGAAACCATCGCCCTCGCCGACACGCTCGCCGGCTCCGCGCCCGAGCACACCCTCACCGACGAATCCCGCGCCGCTCTGCGCGACCGCTGCGCCGCCAATCTCCGCGCCCGGAAAATCCGCCGGCGCGTCACGGCTGGCATCACAGCGCTCGCGGCGTGTCTGGCTGTCGGCCTGCTGCTCGTGCTGAGCGTCCCGGCTGTCAACAATGCCCGCGTCAAGGGGCATCTCGCAGTCGGGAAAAATGAATCATCTCTCGCTGAAACGGACAAATCGCTGCCTACAAGTCCCGTCTTCGCGCTGCGCTCGGACAAGGACACGAAGTTTGACGGCACCATTCACTACGGTTCCCCGATCTATGCACGTGCCGCAACGACGCCACCTTCCGAAGCAAAGCCCGCCACCAGCGTGGACCTTGTGACAGCCCCGACCGTCACCACAACATCGGACAAGCAGGCGCAAACTGCACTGCGTTCGGAAATCGCCGGCTCGGGTTCTGGCTCGTTCGGCCTGGCCGGTGCAGCCGGCGGCGGTGTCGCAAAGGCGAAACTCGTCGCAGGTGTGTCCGCAGACGCCTCCGCGGCTACGCTTAGCCCTGGAGTGACAACTGCGCCGGCGGAGCCTTTCTTCGGCCAGCGCATCGACGCCCCCGCGTCCGCCCCGCTCCAGCGCGCCGGCCAGCCGTTCCACACCGAGGCCTACGACGCCGTGGAGGCGAACCGTTTCCTCGACGCGCAGGGCAATCCGCTCTCGACCTTCTCCATCGACGTCGATACCGCGAGCTACGCGAACGTCCGCCGGTTCCTGAACGCCGGTCAGCTTCCGCCCGCCGGCGCGGTGCGGCTCGAGGAGCTCGTGAATTACTTCCCCTATGCGCTTCCGCAGCCCGATGGCGACGCGCCGTTCTCCGTGACCGCCGAGGTGAGCCGCGCGCCGTGGAACGAAAAACACCTGCTCGCCCGCATCGCGCTCAAGGGCCGCGAGATCGCCGCTGACAAGCTCCCGCCCTCGAACCTCGTGTTCCTCATCGACGTCTCCGGTTCGATGAACGAGCCGGACAAGCTCCCGCTCCTCCAGACCGCGCTCCGCGGCCTCGTGCAGCGGCTGCGTCCGACCGATCACGTCGCGATGGTCGTCTATGCGGGCAACTCCGGCCTCGTGCTTCCCTCCACATCCGGCGAAGACAAGTCGCGCATTTTCGACGCCATCGACCGGCTCGAGGCCGGCGGCTCGACGAACGGCGCGGCCGGCATCGAGCTCGCCTACCAGACCGCCCGCGAGCATTTCCTCAAGGACGGCAACAACCGCGTGATCCTCTGCACCGACGGCGATTTCAACGTCGGCGTCACCAGCCAGAGCGAGCTCGTGCGCCTCATCGAGCGCGAGCGCGAGTCCGGCATCTTTCTCTCCGTGCTCGGCTTTGGCACGGGGAACGTGAAGGACTCGACCATGGAGAAGCTCGCCGACAAGGGCGACGGCAACTACGCCTACATCGACTCCGCCGCCGAGGCGCGCAAGGTGCTCGGCCAGCAAATGAGCGGCACGCTCTTCACCATCGCGAAAGACGTCAAAATCCAGGTCGAGTTCAACCCTGCCACCGTCACCGGCTACCGCCTGCTCGGCTACGAGGACCGCCTGCTCGCGAAGGAGGATTTCAACGACGACAAAAAGGACGCCGGCGAAATCGGCGCGGGCCACACCGTCACCGCGCTCTACGAGATCGTCCCCGCCGGCCAGGCCCTGCCCGAGTCGCGCCCCGTCGATCCGCTCAAATACCAGACGCCCTCCGCCCAGTCCGCGCGCAGCGCCACTCAGCCCATCAACCATCAACCATCAACCATCAACGATTTGTTCACCGTGAAGCTCCGCTACAAAGCCCCCGCTGGCGGCGCGAGCAAGCTCCTCGAGAAGGCCGTCGCTGGCAACGCGGAGTCGCTCGACAAGGCGACGGCGGATTTCCGCTTCGCGAGCGCGGTGGCCGCCTTCGCGATGAAGCTGCGCGGCGGCAACGACGACGCGACGATGGACTGGAGCGCGATCCAGCGGCTCGCCCGCGGCACGCTGGGCGACGACCCCGGCGCGAGCCGCGCGGAGTTCCTTACCCTCGTGGAGAAGGCGAAGGCGCTGTCGGCAGAGGAACAGGGCGAAAAGCGATAGTCGCCGCGCACTCGCCCATTGCCTCGCGCCCGCGGCTCGGCTAAAGCCTCAGCCATGCGCTCCCTCCGCGCCCTCGCCTGCCTGGGCGGCCTGCTGCTTGCGGCCGCGTTCCCACTCCGCGCCATTCCCGCCT
>JGI24743J22301_10000055_pt1 | contig 10525 bp, 10 predicted proteins | sample KBSMiscanthusM2_FD_22301 | JGI IMG/M metagenome (IMG submission 22301)
CTGCCGGCGTCGTCGCACTCATGCTTCAGCGCAATCCGAATCTCGGCTGGCGCGATGTGCAGGAGATCCTCATCAAGAGCGCGAGGAAGGTGAACAGCTCCGACTCCGATTGGGTGACGAACTCCGCCGGCTATCATTTCAACCACAAATTCGGCGCCGGGCTCATCGACGCGCAGGCCGCCGTGAATCTCGCCGCCACATGGACGGATCTCGGGGCGCAGGTTTCTGCCGTCTCCACGCAATCCGGCCTCAGCGCTTCCATCCCAAACAACAATTCCACGGGCGTCACCCGCACGTTCGACCTCGGTGCAGGCAATATTCGCATCGAGCACGTCACCGTGCGGCTCACGATCAATCACACCGCCCGCGGCAATCTCGCCATCACGCTCACGTCGCCCACCGGCATAGCCAGTCGTCTGGCCGAGGTGCACGGCGACACGAACTCGAATTATTCCGACTGGACGTTCATGACCGTGCACGATTGGGGCGAGAGCTCCACCGGCACGTGGACGCTCAAGATCGCCGACCAGAGCAGCACGGGGAATACGACTGGCGGCACGCTCACCGCCGCCGAGCTTGTCGTTTACGGCACCGCCGGCAATGCCGCCCCCGTCATTACCGCTGCTTCGATTTCGCCCGCCTCGTCGGCCTACAGCGACCAGGCGCTCACCGTCGGCGGCATCACCGCGAGCGATGCGGAGGGCGACGCGATCACCTACTCCTACCAGTGGCAGTCCAGTAGCGACGGACTGACCTTTGCCAATGCAAGCGGCCAGACTTCGGCCACACTCGCCGCCGCCGCGGGCGATGCCGGGAAGAGCTGGCGCTGCGTTGTCACGCCGAACGATGGGCACAGCTCCGGCGCGGCTTTTACCACGGCTCCCGTGATGGTGCTTACCCGGCCGGCCGCCTCCGTCACGCAAGGCGATGCCTACAGCTACGCGTGCGACCTCGTGCTGGCTGGCACTTCTGCGGCGTTCACCCGCGCGGCGATTGTCAACGAATTCAGCCAGGGGCCGAGCGGAGGCACGGCCGAGTGGGTGGAGCTGCTCACGTTGCAGGCCGGCAGCTTCCGCAAATGGGTGTTCGACGACGCCGTCTCCGACTCCGCGCTCGTGACCTTCGCCGACTCCGCCGTCTGGGACGACATCCCCGCAGGCACCCTCATCGTCATCTACAACGGCAGCTCGAAAGATGCCCTGCTGCCCGCCGACGACACCGATCCTTCCGACGGCACGATGGTGCTCGCCTCAAACAACACGACATATTTCAGCGGCTCCTGGCCCAGTCTTTCCAACAGCGGCGACGCCCTGCTTTTGAAAAATTCCTCCGGGACGATCGTTCACCAGCTCGGCTACGGTTCGAATACCACTTACACTCCGAATGTCGGCGCAGTCGGCAGCGCCACGGCTGCGGCCTTCACGGCCGGGACCGAGGACGCTGCGGCCACCACCGCTGGCTGGCGCACGAACTCCTCAACAATCGCTGGCAGCACGACGACGACCGGTGTGACGCCGGGCGCGGCGAACACGACCTCGGACGCCACCTTTGTGAGCAATCTTCGCAGCGGCTACTACAGCACTCCGGCGCTCTACCGCTTCGGCGCGGGCAGCCAGACGCCCGCGGGACTTTCCATCGACGCGACGACCGGTCTCGTGAGCGGCACGGTGACAGCCAATTCCGGAGATTACGGCCTCGTCATCGAGCGTTACAACGCCTCCACGACTGTGAGCATGAGCTACACGCTCACCGTGACAGCTGCTCCCACGCCCACCCCGACCCCGTCGCCGTCGCCGAGCCCCGGTCCCAGCGCGACTCCCACACCGGGCGCCACGGCGACACCGACGCCTTCGCCTGCGCGGCCTTCGATAAAGGTGCAGGGTGCAATCAAGGTTGCGGGATGGGTGGCTACCATTCGCGGCAGCGTCGTCGGCGCGGCCCCCATGCGTGTGGTCGCGGCGACCCGAGCGCAGACGGTCGAGGTTTCCGCGACCTCCAGCCTGCGCTACACCTTGCGTGTGAAGCTCGTGGTGGGGCGCAATCTGGTCACGCTCTGGAGTCGCGATCGCAACGGAAATCTCTCCGCTCCGAAAAAACTGATCATCACCGTGAGGTGACGGTGGTTCTCCGCGGCAGCGTCACTCTCCGCGCGTGGGAATCAGCGACTCCTGGGTGACGCGGCCTTTGCCGTCCACGAAATGGCCGCCGAAGTAGGGCAATCCCTGATCGTCCTTTTGCCAGAGCTGTAGCGAGAAGCCGCTTTTCGTGACGAAGGCGAGGCCGTCACCGAGCTGGAGGCCCTCGCCGAAGAGCTTGCCGTCGTCCGTGCGCAGCGTCTTGCGCGTGTCGCTGCCGGAGATGCGAATTTTCGCTTCGTCCTGCGAATCCTCACCGCTCTCGCGCAGCAGGCGATAGGCGCCGTTGGTTTTCTCGACGGGAAATTGCGCGGTCTGGATGTCGGCGTTGCCGATGAGGATGGTCTCCTCGGTCGCGGTCTTCGCGCCCTCGGCCGCCCAGAGGCCGACGAGTGACTTGCCCTCGGCCTGCGGAACGATTTGGTAAAGCGCGACGCCGCTGTCGAGGGCGACGCCGAGGCACATGCCCTCGATGAGGCCGGTGCCGTGGCTCTTGCTGCTGCCGATGGTCCACTCGAGCAGCACGAGTCCGCGCTTCACGCGAATTTCCACTGTGCCTTTGTAGGTCGAGCCGTCGGGATTGCGTCCGCGGCACTCGTGCGTGCCAGCGAGGGTGGCGGGATCGATCAACGGTTCGCTCTGCGGCGTGGGCACAGCGGTGGCGACATGCGGACCGTCGTCGGGAGGCGGCTCCTTGGCGTCGATGCCTGTGATAGCGGCGGTATCGCCATCGACCTGCACTTCGGCCCAGAGTTCGGCGTGTTTCTGTGCTTCGTCGTCGGATTCGATACGGGAGACAGCCCAGTAGTGGACGAGCAGGAGGTCGGGCGCCATCCAGCGCACGGCGTCCACGCCCCCGGCGGCGAGGTCGTCGCCTGCCGCGTCGAGCGGAGCGCGTTGCTTCGGACTGAGCTCGGGCAGGGAAATGGGCGCGAGGCCTTTTTTCGTGACGCGGTAGAGAAAGATTTCCCTGCCGCGCGGGGCGCCGCTATTGGCCGCGAGGTAATCGCACCCGGGCGAGAGGTCGAACTCCGGATGCACGCTGCCGTCGGCCTCGTAGCCGCAATCGCTCGTGTCGTCGGCTTCGTTCCAGAGCACGGCCAGGGTTTTGCCGGCCGCGTCGCGCAGGCTCCAGACGCCCGCGCCGTCCTCGCCCGTATGGACGACCTCCGGGGCGTCGGCGTGGACGGGGAGCGCGAGCAGGAGAGCGGCGAGAAGCGCGGCGGAGATGCGGACGCCGTGTTTCACCGCGCGGGGTTAGTTCGAGTCGTCCTTGGAGTCAGCGCTGTCGTCGGATTTCGAATCGTCGTCGTCCGAGCTGGCGCTGCTGTCGTCATCCTTGTCCGCCGCGGGCGAGGTGAGGGAATTCGCGATGGCGCTGGCTTCATCCATGCCTTTCTCATCGTTCGCATCGGCGACGAACCACATCTCGGCGATCTTGCCGTCGTTGAGGGCGACCCAGCCGATGCCGACCTTGATGGCGTTGCCATCCTTGTCCTTGCCCGTGCCGACCGCGTAGAGGCCGGTGAGGCCGTCGGGCTTCCAATCCTGCGCCTTGCCGAGCTCGACGTCTTTGAATTGCTTGTCGATTTCCTTGATGCTCTCGTCGATGGCGCCGTCGAGGGATTCCTTGCTGCCCTCGATCGTGCGGAACGAGTAGATCGCGCCGGTCGGCCCTTCGAGCTGGAAGAAGTCGCCATCCTCCTCGGCGGGCTCGAGCTTCCAGGTCTTCGGAACCTCCAGCACGAAGCTGGGGGCATCCGCCGTCGGATAGGCGATCTGCTGGGTGTCCTCCGCGCAGCGGGCGGACTGACCAAGAGCGAATGCGAAAAGGACGGCGAAGGCGACGGTGAGGCGTTTCATCGGTGTAGGGAACGAATCAGTCGCAGGGATATTCAACGCCCAAATGAGATGCACGCGAAATATTCCGGGTGGATGTGCGAGACGCACTGGACGTGGGATGGAGCGGGCGTATTTTGGCGATATGAAATCCCGTTCCCTCCCCTGGATTGCTGGAATCGCTCTTCTCCTAGGCTGCATGGCCATTTCGCAGGCTCGCCCGCGCGCGGGCCGCGGGAGCGTCGATTACGAAGGTCCGCGCGGCGGCAGTATCGATGCTTCCGGTGGACACGTCGGGCGCTTCGGCGCGGGGAGCGTGAGCGCGGAGGGACCAAACGGCGGCACTTACGATGCGTCGGGCGCGCGAGCGGGACGGTATCGCACGGGAAGCGCGACTGCGACCGGACCGAATGGCGGCTCGGTGAGCGCATCGGGCTCGGCATGGACCGGCTATCGCACGGGCTATGTCTATCGCGGCGGGGTTTACCAGTCGGCGAATGTCGTCGTGAACAAGGCGTATGTTGCGCCAGTCGGCGCGTATGCGGGCTGGAGCGTCGTCGCGCTGCCGGCGTTCGTCGCTTACCCGCAGTTCGCCACGTATCCCGTGGAGGTCGCGGTGCAGGCGCAGCTCAAGAAGCTCGGCTACTACGGCGGCGAGGTGGATGGCGTCGTCGGCCCCGGCACGCAAAAGGCGATCGCGAAATACCAGGCCGCCGAGGGCCTCGCTGTGACGGGCACGATCACGCCCGCGCTCCTGAAGTCGCTGGGAATTTCCTGAGCGGGCGGTCGTCTATTGCGCCGACATCTGCTTCGGTGCGCGCGTCTCGCTCACGCCGAGAATGCGCTCGAGATTGGCGACGGAAGCCGGGTGATCGAAGGAATCGTGGCCGGTGGGCACGACGAGTTCGGACTTCGCGAAGTCCACGTGCGAACTCCAGTAGGGCACGACGCCGTCGGAGCTCTCGGCGAGCGGGCCGGGTTTGCCGCGATTTCCCACGATGGTGTCGCACGGCACCGTGATCGGCAGCTGCGCGAGCGCGATGAGCAGACGCGAGCGCGGCGAGAGACCCTGGATGCTCGTGGGAACGCTCCGCAGCGAGGGATCGACCTGGCGCATGATGCCGACGAGCTGCTTGTTGAAGGTTTTGACGAGCGTGATCGGCATGCGGATAAAGCGCGCCGCGATCGCGGAAATGCGCAGGTTCGCGAGGTCGCTGCCGCGGTGCGGGACGGAGAAGAACACGACGCGGGCGACGTGGGGATTCGCGCGGAAAATGAGCGCGCGCTTGATCACCGAGTCGGCCGGCAGCTCGGCGTAGATTTTGTCGGCCTTGTCGCGGAAGATCGCGTTCCAGAGCGCGCGGCCGGGGTTCGTGACCTGCATGCGCGTGAGAATGCCGCCCATGCTGTGGCCGACGATCACGAGATTGTCGCCGAGGCGGTAGCGCGTGGCGGCGGCGGCGAGCGCCGTGCGGAACTGCAGGGCGTTTCCGGCAATGGGCGCGCCGGTCGGATAAAAATAGGCCCAGATCTGATAGCGGCGGCGGAACTCGGGATTCGCCTCGAGCTGGTTGGCAACTTGCAACCACGCGTGCGGCGAACTCATGAGACCGTGAACGAAGAGCACGGGAATTTTTTTCGGATCGTAGGGCTCGTAAAACATGAGCGCCGCGCGTTTCACGGAGAGGTCCGAGCGAAGCATGGCGGCGAAGCCGAAGATGAGCTCGTTCGGGTGCGGGTAGTAGGCGAGCGGCGCGGTGAAGTCGCCGGCCAGCGGGCGCTGCGCTCCAGCGAGACGCACGGCGTTGTTCTGGCGCGGGTCGAGGAAGCGAATCGTCGCGGCGGTCTGCCCAGCGTGAGCCGGGGTGAAGTCCGCGACGGCGGTGATGGGCACGGCGTAGCCCTTCGGCGGACGATTCGGGCCGGCGGTGTCGGGACCGTCCATCACGGCGACGAGGGGTCCGCCGAAGCCAGTGCGGCGAATGTCGGCCTCGAGGTGCCTGCGCGAAATTTTTGACGCGACGATGAGGCTCGTGACTCCGCGCGGCGGTGGCGTGAAGGAAATCGCGTAGCCGGGAGCGGTCGGCGTTTTTTCCGCGAAGAGCAGGATGGCGGCCTGCGCGACGGCGCCGTTGTAAATGGCCACGGCCTCGGCGCGGGTGGCGGAGGGAGTTGCGTCGTTGGTCGCGAGCGGCAGCGAGTGCCTCGCGGCGTCGAGATAGAGGGAAAGCGAGTGCTTTTGCCCGGCGGCGCGAAGTTCGGCGCGGGCCGAGGCAAGCGAAGGCGCCGGGCGTGGGGTGGTCGCGCAACCGGCGGCAAGCAGGACGAGGGTGAGGGCAAAGAGCGGACGGACGACGCGGAGCATGGGCGCGGATTATTCACGAAACAAAGCAAAGCGCACGCCGGGAGTGGTGTGCGCTTGCCCGTTCGAAGACCTAGCGCGGGTTATGGTGCGGTGACGCGTTGATACGAGTTGTCCATCTCGTCCTGGAGCACGTAGGCGGTGCCATTTGCCTTCAGCACGAGGTCTTGATCCGGCGTGCGGACGCGATAGTGCCAGCCTGAGGGAAGGTGGAGACGCTTTCCGAGCGTCGCGAGGTCGGTCATTGTGAGGTTTGGATCGACGATGAGCGCGTAGGTCTGCATCACGTATTCGCGTCCATCCGGCGAGAACAGCTCATAGACAGGCCGCCCGGCGCGATAAACGTAGGTCGTGGTGCGCGAGACGACATTCTCGGTGTAGGGCTTCGTGTGACCCTTGAGGATCGTGAAGAGTGAAATTTTCACGTCGGCGAGGTGACGCGCCTGCAAGCCGCCGAACGTGGCGACGGGCCCAGGATTCGCAATCGAGACGCGGTCCATCAGAAAATAGCGCGGGCCATTGAGCAGCACGGAGCGCGCGTGCCATTGCTTCGCGATTTGCTTCGGATCGAGCGCCTTCCACGTGGCCTCGGGGCAATCGTTCAAGCCGAGCGTATTGTAAACGTGCCCGACGAATTGGAATGGCCCGCCCGTGACGACGACGATCTCGCCATAGCGCGCGCCGCGCATGTGATCGCGGTAACGCACGTCGTCCGCATGCGCGGGACGCGGGGCAGCAGTGAGGCCGAGCAGGAGAGCGAACAGCGGGAGAAGACGAATGTTCATGGGAGGTTGGGGGAGGGCTTCTACATACCTCGCACGGTCGCCCGGAACAAGCTCCGACGCGGTCGCGGGATTGCGCTCGCCGGGAGCGCGGCGTATAACCACATTCCCGCCCGATCCGGGTAGGGACGGCTCGCCGAGCCGCCCGTTGATTTCTCACATGGAACAGACCTCAATTTCCGAACTCCTCGCCATCCGCCGCCAGAAGCTCGACGCGCTGCGCGAAGCGGGCGTCGCACCCTTTGGCCAGGCCTTTGAAACCGACGGCACCGTCGCCGACGTGCGCGCGAAATTTGCCGAAGGCATCGCGCTGCGCGTGGCCGGCCGCATCACCGCGCACCGCGACATGGGCAAGAGCCAGTTCCTGGACGTGTCCGACGCGACGGGGCGCATCCAGATTTTCATTCACGCGAAGGAGATCGGCGACGAGGCGTTCGCGATCTTCAAGAACCTCGACCTCGGCGACTTCATCGGCATCGAGGGCGAGGCGTTCATCACACGCACCGGCGAACCGACGATTCGCGTGAAAACCTTCACCGTGCTCTCGAAGTCGCTCCGCCCGCTGCCCGACAAGTGGCACGGCGTGCAGGATACCGAGATCAAATACCGCCAGCGTTACCTCGACCTCATCGCGAACGAGGATTCGCGCGCCGTCTTCCACAAGCGTATCGCCATCGTTCGCGAAATCCGCCGCTTCCTCGAGGATCGCGGATTCATCGAGGTCGAGACGCCGATGATGCAATCCATCGCCGGCGGCGCGGCGGCGGCTCCGTTCCAGACGCACCACAACGCGCTCGGCATGGATCTCTTCCTGCGCATCGCGCCGGAGCTTTACCTCAAGCGCCTGCTCGTCGGCGGCTTCCCGAAAATTTTCGAGCTCAACCGCAACTTCCGCAACGAGGGCATTTCGCGCCGGCACAATCCCGAGTTCACCATGCTCGAGGCCTACTGGGCCTACGCCGACTTCGAGAAAATGGCCGACCTCGTCGAGGAAATGGTCTGCCACCTCGCGGAGAAGGTCTGCGGCGGGCTGCTCCTCGAGCACAAGGACGCCGAGGGCAACGTCACGAAGACGATCAATCTCGCCCGCCCGTGGCGCCGAGCGCGCTACGCCGATCTCATCGAGGCCGCTGTGCCCGGTTGGTATGCGCTCACGCCCGACGAGCGCCGCGCGAAGTGCGCCGAGATCAAGCTCGACGTCACGCATTGCGTGGCGGACTACGAGGTCACGCAGCACGTCTTCGAGAAGCTCGTCGAGGAGAAGACGATGGACCCGCTCTACGTGACGCATTGCCCGAAGGAGCTCGTCCCGCTCGCGAAGCAGAACGCCGACGACGACAGCGTGGTCGATGTCTACGAGCTCGTGATCAACGGCCAGGAAATCTCCCCCGGCTACTCGGAGCTGAACGACCCGATCGTGCAGCGCCAGCGCCTCGAGGAGCAGAGCGGCGGCGAGATCCAGAAGATCGACACGGACTTCCTCGACGCGCTGGAATACGGCATGCCCCCGGCGGGCGGCATCGGCATCGGCATCGACCGCCTCGTGATGATGCTCACCGGTGCGGAGTCGATCCGCGACGTGCTGTTCTTCCCGCACATGAAGCCGCGGTAGCCATGCTCTCTCGCGTCCTGGCTCTCGTGCTCGTTTGCGTGGCTCTTGTGCCTGCGGTGCATGCCGGCACGACGCGCGGCGATTTGCTCTTCGAGATCACGACCGCGATCAAGCAGCACGACCGCACCGCGCTCGTGAGCTGCTTCAATTTCAAGGACACCGACGCCGCGACGAAGCAATCCATCGACACGATGATCGGCCAGATTCTCACGTGGCCGACGTTCACCGTCACTACGAGCGACCGTTCGGAGAAAGGTCCCGCGAAGATCGTGCAGGATGGCCGCGCCTACACGATCAACGGCGACTGGACCTTCCAGGTGCACATTCTCCGCGCAAAGCCATCGACGGGCGGATTCGTTTTCCCCGCAGGCATGACCGCCGACGGCCGCTGCGCGATCCTGCTCACCGTGCCGGCGAAATGAAGGTCGTCGTCACCTGCGGCCCGGCCATGGCGCCCATCGACGAGGTGCGCCGCATCACGAATTTTTCGACGGGCAAGCTCGGCATCACGATGGCGAACGCCTTCGCCGCCGCCGGCCACGAGGTCGTGTGCCTCAAGGGCGAAATGGCGACGAGCGCGAAACCGCTCGCGGAAGCCGTGAAACTGCGGCGCTTCACGACGAACGACGATCTGTTCGCGAAATTCCAGGCGCTCGCGGCCGAAGGCGACACAGACGTGATCCTGCATGCCGCCGCGCTCTGTGATTACGAGGTGGATGCCGTGCTCGACGAGAGTGGGCAGGAGCAGCATTCCGCGAAGATTCCCAGTCGCGCGGGCGCGCTCACGCTGCGGCTGCGGCCCGCGCGCAAGGTGCTGCCCGGGTTGCGAGATTTGTTCCCGAATGCGCGCATCGTCGGCTGGAAATACGAACTCGTCGGCACGCGCGAGGATGCGTTGGCTGCAGGTGCGCGCCAACTTGCGGAGGCACGCACGAATTTGTGCGTCGTAAACGGCGCGGCCTACGGCAGCGGGTTCGGGCTGCTCGAGCCCTCGGGTGCGCTCACGCAGGCGCGGGCGAGCGAAGAGCTTTGCGCGATGTTGCTTGCGCGGCTGTAGCGTCGGTCTGCGACCGTCGCTTGCTATGGACCATTCCTAAAAAATGCGACGGTCACAGACCGACGCTACAACTCTCCCGAAAACAAAGAAGCCCCGGGACCGATGGTCACCGGGGCTTCTTTCGGGTGGGGAAATTTACTTCATGAGCAGCGCCGCGCGGGCGCGCTTGATCGAGCGGGTGATCTTGCGGTGAATGTGCGCGGGCATGCCGGTGAGGCGGCGGGGCACGATCTTGCCGCTCTCGGTCACGAAACGACGGAGCAGATCGGGGTTCTTGTAATCGATGGCCTCGAGGGTGAGGTCGATGCGGCGACGCGGCATCGAGCGGTTGTGCCGGCGGAACGAGGCGCGGCGTTTGGCGTTTTTCGGCTGCATGGCTGTATTACTTGATCTCGCGGTGCAAGGTGTGCCGCTTGAGGAAGGGGTTGTATTTCTTTTTCTCGAGCCGGGTCGGGGTGTTCGGGCTCTTCTTGTTACGGGTGCTCATGTAGCGGGAGGCGGGCTTGCCCTCGGCCTTCGCTTCGGTGCACTCGAGCGTGATGATGTCCTGTGCCATTGGAATTAGTCTTTCGTGTCGGTAATGGTTTCGTCGTCCTCGCTCTCGGATTCTTCATCGGTCAAGCCGAAGAGGGACGTGACAGGCTGGCGATAGCGCTGGTAGCGGTTGCGCTTCTCGAGCTCGGCCTGGCACTCGACGGTATAGCGGGNGAAGGGCAGGGCTTCAAGCCGCGCTTTGGG
>JGI24743J22301_10000056_pt1 | contig 10435 bp, 9 predicted proteins | sample KBSMiscanthusM2_FD_22301 | JGI IMG/M metagenome (IMG submission 22301)
AATCCTGCCGCCGCTGCTCGTGCGCCCCGAGATGCTCGTCGGCACGTCGCAACTCCCGAAATTCGCCGACCAGCTTTACCACTGCGGCGAGGACGACCTTTATCTCGTGCCCACCGCCGAGGTGCCCGTGACGAACCTCGACAACGGCGAAATCAAGGCCCTCGCCGAGCTGCCGAAGAAATACGTCGCCTACACGCCCTGCTTCCGCCGCGAGGCGGGCTCGGCCGGCCTTGGCACGCGCGGACTCATTCGCATGCACCAGTTCGACAAAGTCGAACTCGTGAAGATCACGACACCCGAGAATTCCGCGGCCGAACTCGAGTCCCTCACCGCCGACGCGGAAAAAGTCCTCCAGCTCCTCGGCCTCCACTACCGCGTGATCGAGCTCTGCACCGGCGACATGGGCTTCGGCTCGCAAAAGACCTACGACATCGAGGTGTGGTCGCCCGGCCAGCAGGCGTATCTCGAGGTCTCGAGCTGCTCGAATTTCGGTGACTACCAGGCCCGCCGCATGGCGCTGCGCTACAAAAATGCCGAGGGCAAAAACGCGTTCTGCCACACGCTGAACGGCTCCGGCACCGCGCTCGCGCGCCTCTACGTCGCGCTCATCGAGGCCGGCCTCCAATCCGACGGTAGCGTCCTGCTGCCCGAGCCGCTCCACCGCTACTTTGGAAGCGACCGCATCGCGTAACACACTCTCCCCCTCTTACTCGTGCTCTTGCTCATTCTCTCCCTTCCCTGAAAACCAGAGAGCAAGAGCATGAGCACGAGTAAGAGAAAGAGTTCTTCCGCAATCGAGCCCGCTCTTCGGATCGCGCCCATCCCTCGCCGCCGCGCGCTCATCGCCGTCTCGGGCGGGCGCGATTCCGTCGCGCTGCTCCACGCGCTTCACGAGTTCGGCCACAAAAAGCTCACGGTCGTCCACCTCGACCACCAGCTCCGCGGGCGCGCATCGGCCGCCGACGCGCGCTTCGTCGAAAAGCTCGCCGCAAAACTCGGCTACCCGTGCATCACCGGCCGCGCCGATGTGTGCGGCTACGCGACGGAGCGCGGCCTCTCGCTCGAGCACGCCGCCCGCGAGCTGCGCCACGTCTTTTTCGCCGGGGTCGCACGCCGCACGCGCTGCCGCACGGTAATCCTCGCGCACCACGCCGACGACCAGGTCGGGACGTGCCTCTTCAATTTCCTGCGCGGCAGCGGCGCGGCCGGCCTCGCGGGAATGCGGCCGGAATCCACGCAGCGCATCGGCGCGACCACGCTCACGTTCCTGCGGCCCGTGCTCGGCATCCGCCGCGCGGAGATCGACGCCTTCCTCGCCGCGCGGAAAATTCGCTGGCGCGAGGACGCCAGCAATCGCAGCGCCGCGCACACGCGCAACCGGCTCCGCGAACGCGTGCTGCCCGTGCTCGCGGCGGAGTTTGGCCCCGCGTTTCCCGACGCCATCCTGCGCGCCGCCGAAATTTTTTCCGCCGAGGACGCCTGGATGCGCGCCGAGGCGGAGAAATCCGACATTGGCCCCGAGCTCGACGTGAAGCCGCTGCTCGCCGCCCCGCTCGCGTTGCGCCGGCGCGTCGTGCGTGCATGGCTCGAGCGCGCCGGCGTGGCGGAGGCGGGATTCGCCGAGGTCGAGCGCGTGCTCGAGCTGCTCGACACCGAGCGCGGCCCGGCGAAAGTGAACCTCCCCGGCGACCGCCACGCACGCCGCCGCGCGGGCAAGCTGTTCATCGAGTGAGCGCTGCCCCACTTTCATGAGACTCCGCCACGCCCTCAGGCACGCCGCCACCGCCGCGCGCGAGAATTTGCTGCCCGGCCTGCTTTTGCAGGCGTGCATGCTCGTGTTCCTTGGGCTTTACCTCTGTAACGAGCCGACGCGCCAGTTCCTCGAGCAGGTGGCGCGCATCAAGATCGAATGGGGCTACGGCTTTGCGGTCGTCTCGTATGTCGTCGCCGCGGCGCTCATGCCCGAGCTGCTGCGCGTCGCGTTTTTCCAACGCGGCCGGCCGCGCTGGCGCAACGTGACGAACTTCCTCGGCGCGGCGCCCATGTGGGCGTTCATCGGCGTGACGGTGGACATGCTTTATCGCGGGCAGGCGGTGTGGTTCGGCGCGGGCAGCGACTTTCGCACGATCGTGTGCAAGCTGCTCGTCGATCAATTCGTCTATTCGCCGCTCTTCAGCGTGCCGATCATCGTGGGCTGGCTGTGGTGGCGCGACATGGGGTTCCGCCCCGCGGTGGCGCGCACGATTTTCACGACGGATTTCGTCTTCGAGCACATTTTTCCGGTGATGGTCGCCGGCTGGTGCGTGTGGATCCCCGGCGTGAGCCTCGTGTATTTCATGCCTTCGCCGCTGCAGCTCCCGACGGCGGTGACGATCCAGGTCTTCTGGGTGCTCATCATCACGACGCTCTCGGAGAAAAAATCCGCGCCGCCGCCCGCCGACACCCCGCCGGGCGTGGTCTAATCCTTGCGAGTCTCGTCCAAACCCTCGTCGGACGCCTCCAAAGAGATGTGGGAGGCTTTCAAACGCGTGCAGATGGCCTTCAAACCCATGTAGATGGCTTCCAAACGGTTGCACGGAACGATTTATTGCAAGTAACCAGGAGGCAAACGCCTGCATGAGGCGATTAAACGCATGTAAGTTGCGTCCAAACGACTGTAAGTGCCTTCCAAACGGGTGTAAGCCGCCTCCAAACGACTGCGAGCCGCTTTCAAACGATCACAGGTGCCTTCGAAACATCTCGAGCGCACGTCCCCGGGCCTCGGTGTGGTTGACCATCGGCGGCGGGTAGCCGCCTGCGACGGAGAGGCCGGGCGCAGGTGGACGGTGAAGCCTTTCCGGCGGCGTGTCGCGCAGCTCTGGCAGCCACGTCTTGATGTAAGTCGCCTCGGGGTCGTAGCGCGCGGCCTGCATCCATGGATTTTGGATGCGGAAGTAGGGTGCGGCGTCGGCTCCGGTGCCGGCGCTCCATTGCCAGCCGCCGTTGTTGCTCGCGATCTCGCCGTCGGTGAGCTGCTGCATGAACCATTGCTCGCCGAGGCGCCAGTCGAGCCGGAGGTCCTTCGTCAAAAACATCGCGACGATCATGCGGGCGCGATTGTGCATGAATCCGGTCTGCGCGAGCTGGCGCATGGCCGCATCGACGATGGGAAAGCCGGTCTCGCCCGCGCGCCAGCGGGCGAAGTCGCGTTCGTCGCGCCGCCAGCCGAGGCCGCGGTATTTCGGGTCGAACTCGTGCTCGAGCACCTCCGGCCAATGCCAGAGGATCTGCATGTAAAATTCGCGCCAGGCGAGTTCGCAGAGGAATTTCTCCGCGCCCGGGCGGGCGGCGGCGGGAAGCTCGCGCGCCTTCGCGTCGCATTTCGCGAAGACTTCGCGGATCGAGAGGAGGCCGAAGCGCAAATCCTGCGAGAGCCGCGACGTGCCGGCGGCGGCAAGGAGATCGCGCTCCGCGCCGTAGCGGGCCAGCGGGCCGGCGAGAAAGTTTTTGAAGCGCTCGCGGGCGGCGCGCTCGCCGGGCTCGACGATCCCGCCGGCAGAGGCGAGGCCCCAGTCCTCGGGCGTCGGCAACGGCTCGGAGGCGATATTCTCCGGCGTGCGGAGGGCGCGAATTTTTCCGGCCGGCGCGGGTTTGGGCAGCCTCGACCATGCGCGAAAATACGGCGTGAAGACCCGAAACGGCGTGCCCGAGGCGGTGAGCACCTCGGCGCGCTCGTGCAGGCACACGTCCTTGTGGGCGCGGAACTCGACGCCGAGCGCGCGGAGGCGTTCCTCGGTCGCGCGGCCGAAGGGATCGGGATCGCGGTTGTAGAAAATCGCCTCGGCGCCGGTCTCACGGACGAGGCGGCCGAGTTCCGTGACGGCGTCGCCGCTGCGCACGATGAGGCGGCTGCCGATGGCGCGAAGATTCGCGTCGAGAGAGGCAAGCGAGCCGCAGAGAAACCCCTGCCGGTGCGGGCCGGTCCAGCGATGCGCGTCGCGCCACGCGCTGCGAATGAAGACGGGCACGACGTTTTCCGCGGCACGCGCGGCGGCGTGGAGCGCCGTGTTGTCCGTGAGCCGGAGGTCGCGACGAAACCAGTGGAGGACGGTCTTCACATTTTGGATTTTGGATTTTCGACTTTGGATTGATACGAATGGCGGCTCGCTTTGGACACACCTGAGTCACTCTTTCTGATCGCCGGCAGCGGCTATTACCCGCATCTCGTGGCCCAATCCGCGCGCAAGGCGGGCGTGGCTCACATTGCCATCGCGGCCTTCGAGGGCGAGACGAGCGCCGAAACCGCTGCGCTCGGCGACACGGTCGCATGGATGCGCGTGGGGCAGCTGGGCAAGCTTCTCGATGCGGCGAAAGCCTCCGGCGCGCGCGTCGCAATGATGGCCGGCCAGATCGCGCCGAAGAATCTCTTCGACCTGCGGCCCGATGTGAAGGCGCTGCTGCTGCTCGCGACGATCAAGGAGCGCAACGCGGAATCGCTCTTCGGCGCCATCGCGGGCGCGCTCGACAAGATCGGCGTGGAGCTGCTGCTCGCGACGACGTTTCTCGAGGAGCACATCGCGCCAGAGGGTCACATTGCCGGCCCGAAGTTGAAGGACCGCGAAGTCGAGGACGCGGCCTTTGGCATGCGCATCGGGAAGGAGACGAGTCGCCTCGACATCGGGCAAACCGTGGTCGTGAAAAATGGCACGGTGCTCGCGGTGGAGGCCTTCGAGGGCACGAACGAGACCATCGAGCGCGCGGGTCGCGTGGGCCGCGGCGGCGGGCTCGTCGTGAAGGTTTCCAAGCCGAACCAGGATCTCCGCTTCGACGTGCCGGTGGTCGGCGAGCAGACGATCGAGACGGCGGCGCGCGCGGGTCTGCGCGGCATCGTCGCCGAGGCGGGCAAGGTGCTTCTGCTTGATCGCGCACAAGTCGCCGCGGCCGCCGACCGGCATAAAATCAGCCTTTTTGGAGTCCAATCATGAGCAAAATTCGCGCGGGAGTCGTTGGCACGGGCAGCATGGGCATGAACCACGTGCGCGTGTATTCCGAACTGGAGAATTGCGAGCTGGCGGCCGTCTATGATGCAAACGCGGCCGCCGCCGAGGCCGCCGGCAAAAAATTTCGCGTGCCGGTGGCGCGCACGCTCGAGGAATTTGCCGACATGGTGGATGCCGCGACCGTTTGCACGCCGACCGTGACGCATTACGAAATCGGGAAACTTTTGCTCGAGCGCGGCAAGCACCTCCTCGTCGAGAAGCCGATCGCGGACAATCCCGTGCACGCACGCGCGCTCGCCGAGCTCGCGCAGGAGCGCGGCTGCGTGCTTCAGGTCGGCCACATCGAGCGCTTCAATCCCGCCCTGCAGGCGCTCGAGGCGAAGCTCAAGAACCCGCGCTTTCTCGAGGTCACGCGCCTTTCGCCGTATCCGAACCGCAGCATGGACATCGGCGTTGTGCTCGACGTGATGATCCACGACATCGAGATCATCCTGCACCTCGTGCGCTCGCCGATCGTGAGCATGGACCCCGTCGGCGTCTCGGTGCTGAGCAAGGGCGAGGACATCGCGAACGTGCGCTTTCGCTTTGAGAACGGCTGCGTGGCGAACGTCACCGCGAGCCGCATCAGCATGGACAAGCTCCGCAAGATTCGCGTGTTCCAGGAGGACGCCTACCTTTCCCTCGATTACCAGAAGCAGGACGGCGTGATGTATCGCCTCGTAGACGGGAAGATCGCGCGCGAGCCGGTCGCCGTGATCAAGGGCGAGCCGCTCAAGAATCAGCTCGAGTCGTTCATCGACTGCGCGCGCGACGGTCTGCAGCCAAAGGTCTCCGGCGAAGCCGCGGCGAAGGCGCTCGACATCGCGCTGGAAATCACGCGGCAGATCGAGGCCGCCGATCCGCGCAAGGGCCAGCCGCGCCCCGAGGTGAAGCTGCCCGGCATTCTCGACATGCTGCGCCCGTCGGCGTAGTTCCCTTCGCGTGAAGAAACGCATCTGGATCGTCGCCGGCGAGGCGAGCGGGGACGCCCGCTCGGCGGAGCTCATGCGCGCCATCCACGCGCTCGACGCGAAGGTGGAATTCGTCGGCGCGGGCGGTCCGAAAATGCGTCCGCTCGCGGCGGAGCCGTTCGACGATTGGATCGCCGAGGCCGGCGTGCTCGGCCTGTGGGACGTCCTCAAACGCTACGGGTATTTCAAGGCGAAGTTCGATCGCATGCTTGCCGACATCGCACGCACACAGCCCGACGCGGTGCTGCTTGTCGATTATCCCGGTTTCAATCTCCGTCTTGCCAAGGCGCTCCGCGCGCGGATGCCGAAGCTGAAGATTCTCTATTACGTGAGCCCGCAGGTGTGGGCGTGGAATCGCGGCCGCATCCCGAAGATGGCGAAGATGCTCGACCTCATGCTGTGCATCTTCCCGTTCGAGAAGGAACTCTACGAGGCGTCGGGACTGCGCACGGAATTCGTCGGGCATCCCATCGTCGAGCAGATGGCGCGCGATCGCGTGCCCGTCGTGCGCGACCCGCTCCTGCTCGGGCTCTTCCCCGGCAGCCGTGAGCGCGAGGTGCGCCGGATTTTTCCGCCGATGGTCGAGGCCGCGCGAATCGTTGCGAAATCGCGGCCGGATGTGCGTTTCGAAGCCGCCGCCGCGAGCGACACACACGCCGCGACGATGCGCGAAATGGCCGGCGATGTGCCGATCACGATTCGCACGGGCACGGCGCACGAGCTCATGCAGCGCGCGGGCGCGGGCATCGTGTGCTCGGGCACGGCGACGCTCGAGGCTGCGTGCTTCGGCCTGCCCTACGCGCTCGTTTACAAGACGGCGTGGCTCACCTTCGAAGTCGGCAAGCGGCTCGTGAAGATCAATCACCTCGGCATCGTGAACATCCTCGCCGGCCGCACGGTCGTGCGGGAGTTCATCCAGGACGCCGCCAGCCCAGCCGCACTCGCCGACGAGGCGTTGCGGTTGCTGAACAACGCCGACATTCGCACGCAGCTCTCGAGCGAACTCGCGCAGGTCATCGCCACACTCAACGGCGACGCGGCCGCCGAGCGCGCGGGCCGCGCGGTGCTCGACGCATTGCGATAAATTGGTAGGGACGGCTGGCCCAGCCGTCCGTAGAATCCCCGTCATGGAGTCGTCGTCATTTCCGAAGGAGCACATCGAGGGCCTGTGGTCGCCGTGGCGCGTGGAGTATTTTCAGCGTCCGCCCGACGCGCCGCGCGACTTTCTGCTCGTGGCGGCGAACACGCCGAACGACGCGGAGCATTTCGTCGTCACGCGGCGCAAGGCGGCGTTCCTCATGCTGAACCGCTACCCCTACACGCCCGGCCACATGATGGCCGTGCCGTATCGCAAGGTCGCGGGCATGGACGAGCTCACTGAGGACGAGTCGCGCGACATCTGGGACCTCTCCATTCACGCGCAGCGGCTTCTTCGCGCGGTCGTGAAGGCGCAGGGCTTTAATGTCGGCGTGAATCTCGGCGCGGCGGCCGGCGCGGGTTGCGCGGAGCACCTCCATTTTCACATCGTGCCGCGCTGGGAGGGCGACTCGAACTTCATGCCCGTGGTCGGCGGCGTGCGCATCCTGCCCGACGCGCTGGAGCGGGTATATGGGGCTTTGCTCGAGGAGCAAAGCCGTCATTAGTCATCTGTCATTGGTCATTGGGTGCATGCGCTTTCCGCCCAATGACAAATGACCACTGACCACTGACTACAACCGATTCAACAGCCGCGTAATCACCTTCGCACTGTCGAAGTATTCCTCGGCCAGTTCGCGGGCGGCGCGTTGCTGAGCGGGAAAATCGGCTATCACTCGCTCGCAGGCGGCGGCTGCTTCCTCCGGCGTGCGGAAGCTGTGAAATCCCTCGCCTTGAGGGAGCGCGGCGCCCGCGCCGGTGTCCTGCGCGACGAGCGGTTTGCCCGAGGCGGCGTAGCACACGGCGCGGTCGCTGAACCATCCCGCGCGCGACAGCACGTATCCGCCCTTCGCGATGGAAAACTCCGCCGACGAGCCGCGGATGTAGTCGCCATAGGCGTCGAGCGTCGCGCAGATCGGCGCCGCCTCGACGAATTGCCAGCCGCCCTCGCGGAACGGGCCAAGCTCGGCCTCGTGCGCTGAGACGTGTGTCGCCAGCTCGATGGGACGCGAGACGTGGCGCGGCACGTCGGTGAATTTCAGGAATTCCTCGCGCTTGCCGTGAAACCACTCGCCGCGCCACTCGCTGCTCTTGTAGCCCTCCCAATGCGCAACGCTCGTGAAGCGGTCGAAATTTTCCTGCGGCGCGAACGGCCAGTATTTCAGCACCACGGGCGGGAACGTCGGGATCCACTCGATGCCGCAGGTCGGCGAGAACACCTCCGGCTGCCCGAGCCGCAGNCCTGCCGTGATGAAACGGTCGTGCGCGGCGAAGTTCATATCCACGCCGTAGCTCTCGGCCCAGACCTGCGAGAAGGCGGGATCGCCATCCTGGTAGATTTTGAGCGCCTTCGGGAACTGCACGGCGTCGCTTTTGAAATGGCCGGAGAGGTTCAGGAACAAATCCGCTTCGGCCGCGAAATCGCGCAGGGCGTCGAGATTCGCCGCCGCGCCGTCGATGAGGAGCGTCGCGCGATCCTGCAAGCCGAAGCGCGTCGTGATCTCACGCCAGTAGGCGAGGTTCGCGCTTTGCTCGACGGGCACGCGCTGCCACTGCGCATCGACGCAGCGGTCGCTGGCAACGGACTCCACGAGCCACACGTCCCAGCCGAGTTCGCGGAAGCCGAGCGCCCAGTTGAGCGAGTTCCACGTATTGCCCGCGGCGGAAATGGGATGGGAGGCGATGCCGACTGCGACGACGATTTTCACGGATGAAGGAATGCGGGTGAAATGTGGAAATCAGGAAATCAGGAAAACTTCGATGCCGCCAGCAACCTGCGGAATGCGGAACCGATATTCCTGATTTCCTGATTTCCACATTCGCTTTAATCATGCGCGATGCGGATTTTGGTGACCGGCCTCATCGGCCAATACGCCTTCGGCGGCGTGACATGGGATTATCTCCAATACGTGCTCGGATTTCAGGCGCTCGGGCACGACGTCTGGTATCTCGAGGACACGGCGTGCTGGGCCTACGATCCGATCAAGGAGGAGCCGTCCGCCGACTGCAGCTACAACGTGAACTACCTCGAGCGGGTGATGCACGAGTTCGACCTCGGCGACCGCTGGATCTATCGCAACGAAGCCGACGACACCTACCACGGCCCCGCCGCGGCGCGGGCGGACGAGATCATTCGCTCGGCCGACGTGCTCGTGAATGTTTCCGGCGCGTGCTGGCTGCGCGACGTCACGGCGGCGGTTCCGCGCAAGCTCTTCGTCGATGGCGACCCGATGTTCACGCATGTCGGACTCGTGGAGTCCGAAAAAACGCGCGCCCACATCGCGGCGCACGAGGAGCACTTCACGTTCGGCCTCAATGTCGGCCGGCCCGGCTGCCGCGTGCCGACGGCGGGATTCGATTGGAAGCCGACCGTGCAGCCCATCGCGATCGACTGGTGGCGCAAGACGCTCATGCCGCCCACGCACGAGCACGTCGCGCGCGACGCGTGGACGACGGTGATGAACTGGGCGAGCTACAAGCCGAAGGAGTTCGAGGGCGACACCTACGGGAACAAGGACCTCGAGTTCGCACGCTTCTTCGATCTCCCGCGCCACACGAGCGAGAAATTCGTGCTCGCGATGGGTCAGGGCATCGGCCGCAACCGCCCGACGGAGAAGCTCAACGAGGCGGGCTGGACGATCATCGAGCCCGACGTCTATCTGCCCGACTATGCGACGTATCACGACTTCCTCGCGAACTCGAAGGCCGAGTGGAGCATCGCGAAGAACGGCTACGTGAAGTCGCGCAGCGGATGGTTCAGCTGCCGCAGCGCGTGCTATCTCGCGCTCGGGCGGCCGGTCGTCGTGCAGGACACGGGCTGGAGCGAGCATTTGCCTGCGGGCGAGGGCGCGCTGGCGTTCGACGACATGGAGGGCGCCGTGCGCGGCATCGAGGCCGTGGCCGCCGATTACGAGCGCCACTCGGCGGCGGCGAAGAAATTTGCCGAGACGTATTTCGACGCAGCGAAGGTCTGCGGGGAGCTGCTGGAAGGCTAGCCTCGGCGACAAAGTCCCGCCGACCACTTGCCACGCACAACGGTGCGCTCGACCGCGAGGCCGAGCTTCTCGAGCGCGGGGACGACTTCGGGGAGCTGCGTGCGAAGGACGCCGGAAAAAATGAACCAGCCACGGCGCTTGATGCCGCGCTTGAGAGCGGGCGCGGCCTTGATAAGCAGATCGCTGTAGAGATTCGCCATCACGAGCTCGACCGGAGTGGCGGCCTTCCATTGCAGCACGTCGGCTTTTGCGATCTTCACGGAGCGGATGCCATTCGCGCGGGCGTTTTCCTTCGCGATGCGCACGCAGGCGGGAT
>JGI24743J22301_10000057_pt1 | contig 10425 bp, 22 predicted proteins | sample KBSMiscanthusM2_FD_22301 | JGI IMG/M metagenome (IMG submission 22301)
CCCTGCCGAGCCTGCCGTGTCCAAATGTTCGTTATTCCACCGGCTCGACGAGCTGCTCGCTTTTCCGTTCGCTTACTCGGCCGACATCTACTCGGTCGGCTGCCTCGAAAATGCGGACAAGCTCTCGCATGTACTGATACTTACGTTGCCAAACCCGAAACTCGGAGAGTGCTTGTGAAAGAGCCAACGCGCGCAACTCGGTATCGGACATCACCTCATCGATAGAGCGATATCCACCCTCGGTATGGCGATCTTGTATAAGCGAAATTGTTGCTCGTTTGCCTTCGTCCGAAACCACATGCACCGCGATCAAACGACGAACCTGCTGTAGGCGCCACTCTTCGGCCGCGAGGCCGTCGTCCCACTCTAAGCGCTTATGCAACTCGCTCTCAGGGTTCTTGCGAGCCCATTCAACAACGTTGTGCGGTTTGATAAACCCGGCACTATCAGTCAGATCAAGAAGCTCCCGCTCTACAGTCATGATGCCAACTCCCATGTACCAAAGCCGATGCCATTGCTATTTTTACTGAATGGCCGGCCTTCTCCGATACCGACCTGGATGCCGGCACGTGCCAGCAAATTTACGACGTCACCAGCCGAGAATTGATCACCATCCCAGCGCAGATTCACGACGCACTCCCACTTCGACCATATCGGCCGACAGCGTAGATCGACGACACCAGAATCGTTGCGGACCGGGATAATTTTATGATCCTCGTCTGGGGCGCCCTCGATCCGTAAAAGCGGTGTTCCGTCTTCGGCGTCGTACCCATCCGCCTCGACAAAGATACTCATCTTTGCCCGTGTCATTTGGAACCCGCTCATACGACAGGCATCAATAAGGGCGGCGCGGAACCCAGGGGCCGGGATGCCATACCAGCCATCCGTTGCAACGTGAGCTGCGGCTTTCCAGTCCGCCTCGAAATCACGGGCGTCACGTTTGGCGCCCTTTTTTGAGCGCGCCCCCATCCGATGCTTTTCTTCGAGGATATCCAGGGCCTTCTTGGAGAACTTGTGCTGCATATACGGGGCTGTGCCGCGGATACGGATCGCACCTCGATCAAACTTTGGTGCCGCGATCGTAATCGCGGAATCTGACGTCGCGGCGGTGCTATTCAGAATGTCAAGAGGCATCATAGATTCTCCGGATGGTTGGTTGAAATACCTACAAGGCACGACTAAAATAATCGCGCCGCTCCTCCCGCCGTTCAGCGGACGAAGCGCTCGCCTCCAGCTCATCGAGCCTGGCTTCGAGTTCGGCGATGATCCGGCCAACGTGATCGGCGCGGTGCTCCCATGTCGAGATTGCCGCGCGCACGGTCTCGATGTTGTCGCTGCCGATTTCGTGCGGCATCGGCGGGCTGGGGTGACCAGCATCTTCGGCAATATCGGCAGTGCGCTCTGCCTCGTGTGAGGCGAGGTAATCCGGCCAAAAGGTATCGGGCACGGTCATGGCGGATACTCAAACGGAGCCCGCTCATTCCAGGCGATCGCGGCGAGTTCTTCCGCCCCCTTGCCGTGAACTTCAGGACCCCGGCAATCGCAGTGCGCACACCCAACGTATGCGCTTACGGTTTCCCAGGATTCACCTGCGGTAATACTGATCCCGTAGCCTCCTGCTCCGCAGAACGGGCAATGCTTTAATGGCGCGATGTCATTCATCGCTGCGTCCTCCTAAGCCCGCCGGCGCAGGGGGGATTGCGCCGGCGGGTAGGCACGCGCCGCGGCCAGGAGTCGGAGCCCGCGCGCTCTCGGCACTAGCGTCGTGATTCGCCCACCGAGGGTCTGGTGAAGAGGATGGATCGCTGGCTTTCGCGAGCGCAGCTATTACCTGCTGCCGCACCGCTCCATTTGTATGGGTGTACGGCTCAGCCGCTTTCAGCGCGGCGACCAAATAATCGAAAGCATTAACCGCACGGACGATTAGACGGGCATTGGCCTCGGCTTCAGACCCATGCGGAGCTGTCGTCCAGCATGTCGCAATCAGACCACAAGCGACAAAGGTGCTCTCGTCTATGTGCCATATCCCAGGCTGTGATTGATTGCATACCCACGGGAGCGAGGTTGCGCTCACCGGCTTTTTTGTGGCGCTCATGACTGGCGACCCCCCATGAACAGATCGACAACCATCTCATTGAACCGCTTTTTGGCGGCGGCCCAGGCGGCGGCCCTGGCGGCGTCGGCGGCGGCCCTGGCGGCGGCCCTGGCGGCGGCCCTGGCGGCGTCGCCGGCGGCCCAGGCGGCGTCGGCGGCGGTGCAGGCGGCGGCCCAGGCGGCCCAGGCGGCGGCGGCGGTGCCGGCGGCGGTGCAGGCGGCGGTGCAGGCGGCCCCCGCGGCGGCGCCGGTGGCGGCCCTGGCGGCCTCCCTGGAGGCGGTGCAGGCGGCGGCTCTGAGCGTCTCGTCGCCCGCTTCGAGGTATTCTTTGACAACGGGCGGCGCCTCCCAAAAGTGGATCACCGACAATGCCTGCTCGCGCGCAAACTTCCGCAGCGTGTTTGTTGCATTGCGCATATCGACATATTCACGATACCTCGCACCCAGTTTATCATCATCCTCGACAACATCGCCCCAACAGCGGACCCGGTACAAATACTGTCCAGGGGCGTAGGTCAAAGCATCAAACGGGTCGCGAGATGCGTGGAGCGCGTTGTCGCAAAGGACGATATCGCCACCAACCGAATGCGATTCGCCGACGACAATTAGGCGACCATCGCCATGCGGCAGGCAATCGGACGCGGAGAACCACCACGCATCAATCTTCTTCGGAGCGCTCACGACCGCATCTCGCGATCGAGCGTGGCGAGATACTCGCCGACAACATCCGCGGCGCTCAGGGCGCTGTCGATGCGGCCGAGTTTTATCGCCTGCCGCAGGGTGAAGAGCGCCTGCGTTGCTCTCGCGAGTGTCGCGGGTCGCACCGCATAAAGGGTGTCGTCGTCCGTTCCGGTGCCGTCATCCATGACCGCTCTCCCCGATCAGCCGTCGCCCTCCTGGGCGGATAGATCCGGTCTGACAAAGAGCACCCTAGTGGGAAGTTTCCCACACCGTCAAGCGGAAAATCGCGCGGTCCGGAAACCGGAATGATCTTACCTGGAATAACCTTTGTACGAAAACGTACTTTATGCCGTAAGATGCGGCGTTGTCGTCAATCTGAGTGGCGGCAACCCCTCCGAACAGGTAGCGTTAATAAGGGAAATAGTGTGATGCTGGCGATAGTCGGAGGGGCGGACACGGAAACCACGAAGATGGCCACAACCCTAGGCGTCCCCCCGCTTACAGCGTTAAAAATCCGTGAATTTGCCGGCGTTTTTGCCGTGATGATGCTGGCGCTCGACCCCGACTACGATTTCACACGCTCGAATTTCGCCAGCTCCGACCTCAACATCACTGATATCATGTGCAGGGCGGCCGTATTATCCAGCGCGTTAGAGTCAATCCGGCGCAACTCAATCAATTGTTGATGCGCTAGCGCGGCCAGGCCGGCGATGACGTGTGGCTTGGTTATCAACGGGTTGTCGTGATTTTTCATATCCATCGCTGCCGCGACCAGCTCTAGCGCGACATGCAACAGCCGCGGGTCGCAGCGATTGTCGGGGGCCTCAGTGACCCCAAGCAGCTCAGGAACCCCGCCAGGAAACTTAAAAGCCGCGGCAAGCTGCACGAGCTTGCGCAGGTTCGGCCAATGGCCAGTCTCCATATCATGGATGGCTTTTGCCTGAACTTTCGAGCGCTTTAAGAGCGCGGTCCGCGACATGCCAAGTCGCTCAACTTGGGCATCTATGCGGCGCGCTATATTAACAGGGTGCCACGGGGCATCAGGTGTTATCAGCATGTCCGAGCATACCAGAGTGGGAACTTTCCCACCAAGCGAGATATTTTTCGCTTGCCCCGTGGGAATTTTCCCACTAGCCTGCGGCAATGTTGACGTCTCGCCATCTGGCAACGCTCGCGGAGGCATTTGTCTCCTCAGGGAAAATGTCCCTCACTGGGCTGGGAAAGAGCTTATTCAACGATCACCGGTTTTTCAAACGTTTGATCGCGGGGAGAGATTGCACCACCGATAGCGCAGCGACGGCAACGCGCTTTTTCGTCGCAAATTGGCCCGCTGAGGCTGTGTGGCCTGCGGAAGTTCCGCGCCCGCCTTTGCCGGAGACCGCACCATGAGCCACTGCCGAGGCTGCGGCAACCCGATCCCGCCGCGTAGGTACGCGCCGGCGCATTGCGGCCCGGCATGCGTGGATCTGGCGGTCGAGCGCGCCATCACGAAGGCGATAGGCCCAAAAGCTCCGGCTAATCGGCGCAAGGGCGTGACGCGATGCGCTCGGTGTGGCGCCGACCTGCCCCCCAAGCGACTGAAATTTTGTTCAGCCATCTGTGTCAAAGCACATCGGGCGGATGCGAAATCCCAGGCCACGACACGATGGTGTCTGGAGTGCGGCAACGATTTGTCGCCGAAGCATTTGCGCTTTTGTTCGCGCATTTGCAGCGACGATTACAAACGCGCCATGAGGGCATTAGCATGATCCAGTTTCGACTCACTCCATGCGGATGGACGATGTTTGGCGTGTCGGCCTTCTGGGTCAGCATCGTTGAATACCTGCATTTCACCGGATGGCTGTGATCGGCCGTCCTGTTAAGCGCGAAAAGCGCGGTTGCCGCCGCGCTCTGCGTGAACTTGCCTATTCCTTGGATTGCCTCTCGGCTTGCCGGCCTGGGGGCCTCAGTAGGTTTGTGATCCTCGCTTACTCCGTTCGCCATGGCTGACAACCTATCGACGGATATCGAGCTAGGAAATGTCCAAAAGGGTCATCCAGGTGAGCGTCACAACAGCAGCCATCCTTCGCGATGTCTACGGAGCCAACGCCCGCAAGAAAATATCGCGCCAGTTCGGCGTTGCCCAGCGCACCGCTAAGGCGTGGCTCGATGGCCTGTTCCCCGAATCCCGAACAGCAGAACTCGCTGCGGTCGTGCGTGAAGACCTGGCCCAGCGCCAGACGCGTTACGCAGAAATCCTAACGCAAATTGGAAAACATAATGAAAAAGCCGGGAGTAGCGAGACGCGGACTGCAGCGGGGGGCGATGCGCGCAGCGAAGGTCACGGTGCGCGCCACGAAGATTCTGAACAGCATCGCCGAAGAGTTACTGCGGTTCGCCGATCCCGATAATCCTAAGAACCAATTTGTCACAATCGATGAGGCGATCGCTGAACTGAACAGACGAATCGCGACGCACGAACGAGCCCTTTCCGAAACCGGGCTGTCGGGTGGCGATATCGACGACGTGGTCGGGCTGCTGCAAGAGCTGCGCGAGACCAGAGTGCGGCTGCAAGAGCTGCGCAATTTTAGGAATTATCTAACCGGCGCGGAGTGAGGGATGCTCGATAGCGAAACGCTCACGGCTCGGAACAGGGACATCGTGCGTCGGGTGCGAGCCGGCAAGACACGCCGGGAGATCGCTCGCGAAACCGGGCTGAATTACAAATGGATCACGATAATCCTGAAGCGCTACGAGCACGCCACCGGCGCGAGACTGCCGCGCGATGTGCATGGTTCGCCCTGCCGGCCGCTAACCGAGCGCGACTGTGTGATTGTCAATGAATATCGACGGCTTGAGTCAGTGCGAAAGGTTGCGGCGCAACGCGGCGTTAGCCACGGTATCGTACGAGGCGCAATCCTGCGGTACGAGCGCGCCACCGGCGAGATAATACCACGCACAATGAAGCAGGAAGCGTGGCTCGCGGAACGCGCGACATGAACGCGCTTTGCATCGTCTGCTCCAAGCCGGTCCCGCGACCTGATCGCCGCACATGCGGCGGCGCGTGTCTGCGGAAATTGCGCGCCAGCCTGGCGATCAACCTTAATTCCCTGCAACGGGCAGAGGCGATCGCAGCCTACGATCGTCCGGTATGCATGAACCCGGCATGCGGTGCGCCAATCGTAATCCGTAACGACGAATCTCCCCTCCATTGGAGCCGCCGCAAGACGTGTTCAAAGCCATGCCTCAACGCGCTCCGCGCAAAGTCCAACGCCGAAAGGCCCCGGCGTAAGGCGGCGCATAAACCGACAAAACGTGCGGTTGCTGCCAAAGAGGCGGCGGAGAGGTACGGATCTGACCCCTCCGGCCACAAGCCGCGAAGGCTATCGCGCCCGCCGCGACACGACTCGACATTCGAGACCGTCGCAGAGGCGCGCGCCCGCGGGGTGGAGATCAAGAAACTCCCGCCCGCATTCGCCGCGCCGAGCAGTGCGGCAATCAAATGAAGGCACCTTCCATCACGGAAGCACAGCTCCACCGGCAAGTCGCCGACTATCTGAGCTGGGCGCTCGACGGTACCTCTTTGTTTTTTCATATCCCGATGGGCGGCAGCCGTCATTTTCTTGAAGCGAAAAATCTGAAAAAGCTCGGCAGCAGAGCGGGAATTCCAGACATTGCAGTGCTCCATAACGGATGCGCGTTCTTTACCGAATTAAAGACTGACGAGGGGAAATTGTCCGTCTCTCAGAAATACATGATTCCGCTGATTGAGCAAGCCGGATGCCCGGTTGCGGTGTGCCGATCGCTGAAAGATGTGATCGCATTTCTACGCCATCACGGGGTGCCGCTTCGCTTTGAGCCCATTTCGACCGAGCGCATCCGGCGCGGGTTTGCGAATGCGATGAAGGATGCGGAATGAGCGAGTACGAAAAATTCAGCGACCGGGCAGTTAAAGAACAGCTCGTCGCTGAGCGCGCTGTGAAGGCACCGAACTTACTTTGCTTCATCGAACAATTTCCGTTGGCGATGGTCGCCGTTGCGGGATGCCACGATTACGAACGCGGGCCGCTCGTCAAAGGGGACTATCGCCCATCGCTGCTACGGCATCTGTTCAAGATCGGCGAGCATCCGGATCACGACGCGGCGGTCGCCTGGAACGCGGTGGCACAATTGGAAATCAAGCTCCGGCAGGCGCAGAGCGCGACACCGACAACATTTGGCCCAGCCGAAATCTACGCCGCATCAGCGCCGAGGGTGTGGCCAGTACACACCACAACCGCACCACGCGAATGATGGGTGAAATGACCACCAGAAAACCGCAGAAGCCACAAAATCGCGCATGGCCATTAAGGGAGTGGCACGAAGACATGGGAGACCAACTGTGGTGGGTATTCCCAATTAACGAGCCACCATACCGCGGCTCTCCGTTATATAACGATTGGCCTGGGTATCATACCCACTTTACGTCTTATGTGGTTCCGGCATCGGGTAAAGATTAAATGACCGCACCCGAACACGCGCCGCTGAGCGAAGCGGAATTAGAAGCTGACACCTGGGCGTCCTGGTGGCTTGCGCATCGTGTAATCGGTGAAGAAGTGCGAACCGGGCGCCGCGAGCTGCCGGAATTTTTCAAGAGCAGGCGGGAGCAGGCCAAATGATCCGCACTATCGACCCTGCGGCCGCAATCCCTGTGCTGGAGCACGCCCTCTGGTGCGCAGAGCAAGGCATGACGCCCGCCGACATCTTCCGTGCGCTGCAAAAACCGGCGCACGTCTGGCCGACCTGGGCGCGCGCCGTGCAGGCACTAATCGTCGAGCACAACGCGATCAAGAAGCGCCAGACGCAAAGCCTATTGCGGGAGGCCGCATGACCGCCCGCACCGGCGCCCTCGACAAAGCGCTCGGCGAGCGCACGAAGCTAGATAGCAACTACAAAGCCTCAAAGCGGGAAGAGTGGTTTGGGCTATATGCCGACCCGGAATGGGGCGAGCGTCTGTGGGATTTCACGAAGCGCCTGGGGCGTTTCGGCCCAGACGATGGCAACACGATGATCGCTTACGTTACGGAACAGCAGCGCGATTGGCTACACACCGCGCCGTACGAATTCAAATGCGCGGCGCTAACAGCCTGCGCCAATCGGCAGATGCGGGTGCGCCTTAAGCAAGGGTTATTGGCTATCGATGATCCGCTGCCGGGTGAGCCGGATGATGTTTTTAGAGCTTGTAAACGAGTGCTTGAACTATGAGACCAGCAGACGCAACCCTACAAGCACGAATTCTCGAATCGCTCATCAGCGGCGGTAAGATTACGGCGCTAGACGCGTTAGATCTATTCGGAACGATGCGCCTCGCCGCGCATATCCATGCGCTGCGACGGCGTGGGCACGAGATTATTTCCGTGCGGGAGTCGCTCGGGCGGCGATGGTGGGTGCGGTATTCATTGCAGAAACTCGCTCCAAAAGCGGCGGCAGAATGAATATCAGCATCCGCGAGATTTTGCACCAATACGCCGCATCACGCACGCGAACTTGGGCGCATGACCGCAGCAAGACTGTGGGCGCAAGCGAGATTGGCCAGTGCGCACGGAAGACGTGGTTTTCCAAGCACGATGCGCCGCGCGATCCGGATTATGTCGATGGTTGGGGCGCGGCACTGCGCGGCACGACAATCGAAGACCATTATTGGGTGCCAGCGCTGCGCTCATCGCTGCCGGAAGGATGGGAGTTGCTTTTCGCGGGAGATGAACAGCAATCGCTGAAAGACGGATATCTTTCGGCGACTACGGACGGGTTGCTCAACCATATCGCAACGAGCATTTGCATAAATCTCGATTGCAAATCTATAGATTCGCGCGCCGACATTTCGAAGGCTAAGGCGCAGCATACCTTCCAGGTTCAAGCTCAGATGGGCTTGATCCGCGACAAGACAAAACACAAGCCAGAGAAAAGCATTATCTCATATATCGACGCGAGTTTTTGGGATGTCGTGACCGAATTCGTCGTGCCGTTCTCATCCCGCATCTATGCCCATGCGCATGTCCGCGCGACGCAGATCATGACCGCGCGCGACGCACTGGACTTACCGCCGGAAGGCAAGATGGCGGGCGGCGATGAGTGCAAGTATTGCGCCTGGGCCTCGCATTGCGCGGAGGTGACGGTCGCGGGCGTGCCGCGAGACGAAAACGAGCTGGATGATGTGGAAGCGAAGATGCTCAAAGGCATGCGCGATGACCTTATCGCATGCCGCAATGAAGCGGCCGGCTTCGAGGCGAAGGTCGCCGAGAAACAGGAGCGTATCAAGCTATTCTTAAGGGATCACAATACCCGCCGTCATCGCGGGGATGATTGGTCGGTGTCGTACTTCCCAGTAAACGGAAAGGCGACGCTCGATCTCGACGCGGTCAAAGCTGCCGGCGTTGACCTCGAACCATACTACAAGACCGGCAATCCTGGAGAGCGATTGAGGATAGTATGAGCACCAAAGAACTTGTCATAACGCTTCGAGTGCCGCTCAGCGGAGAGATGTTTGAGGACGCCGCTGCGATTACGAAAGCGGCCGATATCGTGTCCAAGCTTAGACGGGAACTCGACGAAGAATTCGGTTCGAACGGTCACAGCCTGGTCGTCGATACCGAAACCAAGCGTGCCTCGCGCGCCGATGCTGGCGTTGAACGCCCGCAGAGCCGCGGTCCGCGCAAGGCGAAGGGTAATAGCGCCGAGAGTACCGTCTTCATACCAACCTAACCAAGCCAACACAAGCTCGTCGGGGCGGCTGTCGCCTGCGGCCAGCTTACCAACATAACAGGATAACAAGGTAATGGACGACACAGAACTGATGCTTCGTAGCGGCGAGCTTCCCAGCGCACCACAAAGAACCGGAACCGCACTGGCGATGCCGGGAGCCGATCCCTTCGCCGCATATGGGGCAAGCGCTCAGACCGGCGATTTTTTGTCCTTCAAGAATGGCGAGTGGCTGTTCGGGGTGGACGGGGAAATGCTCGATCTCGGGACGCGCTTAGTTGCTAACGTGGAGGGGCTTAAACGCGGCTGGCGATGCTGGAAAGAGAAGAAGCTGGTCGAGGATCTGACCCGCCCGCTGATCGCCATGATCCCACCAGAGCGCCGCAGCGATCTTGGGGATACTGACCCAGCAATGTGGGAACGCGACGCCGCCGGGAAGCCGATGGACCCCTACGTGCTCACCGACATGATCGAACTGGCCGACCCAGCTGCGGGGAAGCTGTTCGTCTACGCCACCTCATCAAAGGGCGGCACCAACTGCATCAAGCGGTTATGTGCAACCTACAGCCAGCACCGACGCCAGTCGCCTGGCGAGGTGCCGATCGTGTCGCTCGGGCGTGACAGCTACAACCACCCAGAGTTTAAAAAAATCTACGTCCCAATGCTGGAGGTGGTCGGCTGGACGGATGCCGAGAACCCGTCGGTCGATGGCGAGGCTGAGGGAGACGACATTCCGTTCGACGGGCCGACCATCCCGGCGCGCGCGGCGGTGGGTGCGCCCGCATCAAAGACACGGTTCTAATAGATGCGGGCGACTGCAATGCGCAGCACTGGGATTGATTGGGCTGCGCACATTGAGGCAGTCGCCCGCCGCCTCCGCGGCGAGCCGAACCAGCATCTCTCCAGCAAGACAGAGTTGCGGTTCGGCTCAAA
>JGI24743J22301_10000058_pt1 | contig 10388 bp, 5 predicted proteins | sample KBSMiscanthusM2_FD_22301 | JGI IMG/M metagenome (IMG submission 22301)
ACCGCGCCCGTGCCGTCCAGCGTGCCCTGCGTCAGCGTAATCGGGACGGTGACCGCCGTGGAGCTGGTCTGGACGAACTTCGCCGTGCTCCCGTTGATCGTGACGCCGCTGCTGCCGTTGATGCCGCCCGATCCGCTCACCTGCAACGTGCCGCTATTCACTGTCGTGGCGCCCGTGTAGGTGTTGACGCCCGAGAGGGTGACCGTGCCAGCAGTGGTCTTGGTGAGCGCAGCTGAACCACCGAGCTGAGCGCTCACGGTCCCACTCCGCACGTCATAAGAGGAGCCCGTCAGGGTTCCGGTGGTGCCGGTGATATTGCCACTAGTCAATGTAACCGCACCCACCGTGTCGCTGTTGCCGCCGACGGAAAGCGTGCCGCCGTTAACGTTGACCGCGCCAGTATCAGAAAGCGTGTCACTGGCGTTACCGAGCGTCAGCGTGCCGGCGGTGATCGTTGTGCCGCCCGTGTAAGTATTCGTGCCAGAAAGCGTGAGTGTGCCCGAACCCACTTTTGCCAGGCCGCCATCGATCGCATTGTCTCCCCCCACGGTCGAATGCACGATGTTATCCGCGATCGTGACATTGAAGCCGGCCGTATCGATCGTGCCGCCGCCATTGCGGACTTCAGTAGCAATATTAGCCGAAGCCGCAAAAAAGTCCGTCGTTCTCGCGCCGGTTGGCTGGAGCGTGCCGCCGTTGAAATAGAACTTGTTTCCGGTGCCCAGGTTCTGCGCGATCCTATTGACGATCAGCGTGCCGCCATTGAGATTCACCGTGCCGGAGCCCGTTGATTGGTCGCCCAGAATGAGACCGCTACCGTTACCACTGCCGGTATCCGCGTTCTTGAACGTGCCGCTCGTGATCGTCAGCACCCCCCCGCCAAGGCGACCGACTTCGGTGCCAAAGTTATTGGCGACATTCACGGTTCCACCCGAAACGGTCAGCGTGCTGGTCTGGCCATTGGTATCGCCGATCGGGAACCATGAACTCCCTCCCGAGAAGTTCAAGGTGCCGCCGGACACCGTCAGGTTTGCGCCGCCTCTGAGGCCCGTATTATTTCCGGAATTTTCCGTAACGTTGATCGTGCCGGCCGTAATCTGCACCAGACCGCCGCTCATTTGAAAATTGCTGGCAATCGTGCTGGTGCCGGCATTGGAGAGAGTCAATGTGCCCGAGCCCGATTTCGAAAGGCCGACCGTTCCCGTTCCGCTGGTGATCGCACCGCTGATTGTCGTATTCCCCGATCCGCTCACCGTCAGCGTCTTGGCTCCCGCGGTCGAAGCACTGATGCCGCCTGCCACTGTCAACGTATTCGTCGTGCTGTTGTTGGTAAGGCCAACCGTGTAGGTGCCCGTCGTGGAGAGCGCGAGATTCGTGTTGATGAGCTGGTTTTGAGCAACCGTGGAATTCATCTGCACGCCACCCGCCAGCGTGCCGAGCGTGAGCGTCTGACTGCCCACCGCCCCCGAGCCAATCGTGTAGGTCGCCGCGCTCGACGTATCGAACAGCAGTGTGCCAAGAGTCACTCCCGCGCCCAAATCGATCGTCGTATTCGAACTGGCAGCATTGAAGGTCGCCGTATCTCCAGTGCCGGGCACCGCGACTGAAGGATTCCAGTTGGCCGTGTTCGACCACAACACATCGGTGGCGCCGGTCCATGTGTCGCTGGCGGCACGGGCCATGGGCGTGGCTGCCAGCGCGAGACCACACGCTGGGAGAACGATTTTTCCGAGAGCAGGCAGGCTTCGGCGTGAGGGAACCATGTTGAGGAGATTTGGGCGTTTCATTGCGGGGAAGGAGGCTGAAGGGGAATACCCCCGGAATGCGGGGGCGCAGTTTCAGGCCCATCTCCGCCAAATATTTTTCGCTCAGGGGTAGGTTCAAAATTGATCCACTCCTTGAAAACAGAAAGGCACCCGGGACTCCCGGTTGCCTCTTCCGGCCGTATCGTTGAAGCCTCGCCAGCTCACCGTGCTCTCTCTGAGCGGGAAACATTGGCATTCCCGAACATCCGTGCGACTTCGCGGGTGATGTTCCGATCTTGCGGCAGCCTGCGGCACTGAAGCGCGCATTCTGTAAATGCAAAGAATGGTGGAGCCTAGGGGATTCGAACCCCTGACCTCCTCAATGCCATTGAGGCGCTCTACCAACTGAGCTAAGACCCCGTAAACGTGGGAGGCGAGAAAGTAGCTGCCTCCAAATTGGAACGCAAGCAGGATTTCAATGCGCCGCCGCGGCCGCTTCGCCCTTCGCGTGCGGGTCGTTTTTCGGAAGCAAGAACGCGAGCGGAACGATGAGGAGGACGCCGCCGGCCATGAGGTAGAAAATCTCGATGTAGGAGAGCATCGCCGCCTGATGCTGGACCATCGTGTAGATCGTGCCGAGCGCCTGTTGCTGGGCGTCTCCGCCGTGCGCGCCGAAAACCGCCCCGATCTGCTGGAGCGCGTTCTGCGTCTGCGGATCGAAGGCCGACACGTGCTCGGCAAGACGCGCCTGATGAAATTGTGAGCGCTGCGCGATGAACGTGCTCGAGAGCGCGATGCCCACGCTCCCGCCGAGATTGCGCGCGAGATTGATGAGCGCGGAGGCGTTGCCATTCTTGCCGGGCGGGAGCTGCAAATACGCACTCTGCATGATCGGGATGAAGAGGAACGCGAGCCCGAGCGTCTGAAACACGCGCGCCCACAGCGCCTGATCGAACGTGAGCCCGAGCGTGAACGTGCCGCCCATGTGGATGAGCGAGAGCGCCTCGAGCACGAGTCCGGTGATGACGAGATATCGCGCCTGGAACTTGCGCACGAAAATTCCGCCGACGAGGGGCATCATGAAGATCATCACGATGCCGCCGGCGGTGAGCGCCTCGCCGGATTGCTGCGAGGTGTAACCGAGGAGCTGCTGGAGAAATTGCGGGAGCAGCGCCGTGGTGCCGAAGAGCACGAAGCCGAGCGAGAACATCGCGACGAACGATGCCGCGAAGCTCGGGATTTTCAGCAACGCGAGATCGACCATCGGCTGCTTCTGCCGCAGTTCCCACCAGACGAGGCCGACGAGCGACACGGCCGAGATGCTCGCCATCGCTACGATGAAGTGCGACGAGAACCAATCCTCGCGCTGGCCGCGATCGAAGAACATTTCCAGGCAGCCGATGCCCGTGACCGTGAGCACGAAGCCGAGCCAGTCCACGCGCAGGCCCTCGCGCTTCACCCGCTCGTGCTCGAGGCGCGCGCGCTCGGGCTCCGTCACGAGCGCCGCCGTGAGTAGCAGCGAGACGATGCCGACTGGGATGTTGATGAGGAAGATCCAGTGCCAGCTGTAATTGTCAGTGATCCAGCCGCCAAGCGTCGGCCCGATGGCGGGCGCGAAAACGACCGCGAGCCCATACACGGAGAAGGCCATACCGCGTTTCTCGGGCGGGAAAATGTCGGCGAGCATCGCCTGCACGACGGGCGCCATGCCCGCACCGCCGACGCCCTGCAGCACGCGAAAGAACACGAGCCAGTCGAGGCTTGGCGCGACGCCGCAGAGAAACGAACTCACCGTGAACAGAGCGACGCAGATCATGTAATAGCGCTTGAGCCCGAAGGCCGTGCCCAGCCAGCCGCTGATGGGCATCATGATCGCGTTCGCGACGAGATACGTGGTGAGCACCCACGTCGCCTCGTCGAGGCTCGCTGCGAGACCGCCTGCGATGTGACTCAGCGAGACGTTCGCCACCGAGGTGTCGAGCACCTCCATGAATGTCGCCATCGAGATGATGACGGTGACGAGCCAGGGATTGACCGCGGGGCGGCCTGCGGGCTGTGAAGCCATTGTGCAGGCGGTCAGTTCACGTGCACGGTCGGCACGACGGACATGCCGGGCGCGAGCTCCGGCGCGTCCTTCGACACGTTGACGAACGTAATTTTCACGGGCACGCGCTGGACGACCTTCACGAAGTTGCCGGTCGCGTTTTCGGCAGGCAGGAGGCTGAACCGCGAGCCGGTGCCGGATTGGATGCTCTCGACGCGGCCCTCAAATTTCAGCGACGGGTAGGCGTCCACGTGGATGTCCACGGGCTGGCCGGGGCGCATCTGGTCGAGCTGCGTTTCCTTGAAATTCGCGACGACCCAGATTTCGGGCGGGACGATGGCGAGGAGCGCGTTGCCGGTCTGCACATAGCTGCCGGGCTCGACGCTCTTGCGCGTCACTCGGCCGGACTCGGGCGCGTAGATTTTCGTGTAGGAGAGGCGGAGATTCGCGGCGTCGAGCATGGCTTTCGCCTGATCGACGGACGCCTGCGCGGCGCTTACCTCGGCGGCGCGCACTTTCACGGTGGATTCCGACGAGAGCGCGCTCTGTTGCTTGCTCACGAGGGCGGCCTTCGTGGAGAGCGCCTGCATCTGCGCGTTGTCGAACTCGCGCTGGGCGATGGCGCCGCTCTTGCGCAGCTCGGTGCTGCGAGCGAGTTCCTTCGCGGCGTTGTCGGCGTTTGCCTGCGCTTCCTGGATGTCGGCGCGGGATTGCGCGGCGTCGGACTGCGCGGCGGCAAATTGCGCCTGGGCCTGCACGAGCTTCGCCTCGGAGGACACGAGATTCGCGCGGGCGGTCTCGTAAATCACCTGCTCGTTGAGCGGGTCGAGCTCGACGAGGAGATCGCCCTTTTTGACGAGCTGGTTGTCGTTCACGAGCACGCGGTTCACCCGCTCGGAAATCTGCGGGCTGATCGTGATGACGTGCGACTCGATGAACGCGTCGTCCGTGGATTCCTTGCCGCGATGCGAGAGGTAAACGGCTGTCGCGACGATCACGGCGACGACTCCGAACGTGAGCAAGAGCACATGCCGGCGCGGGCGGGCGGATTTTTTCTGCGCGGGCGCTTCGGGGCGCAGCGGGATGCGGGTTTCCTCAGCGAGTTTTGGCGAGGCGCTCATTTTTCGAAGTGGGGTCGCCCTTTGCGGGCAGGTTGCGGATGGCAGCGAGGGAGAAGTCGGTGATGTGTCGAGCGAGGCGGTCGATCAACTCGTCGCGCCCGAGGAGATCGGGCATCAGCGCCTGGATGACTGGGCGGTTTTGCCGGTAAAAAAGACATTGGCCGATCACGCTGGCGGCGAAATAGCCGAGGTGCTCGTCGTCGATGCGCGGGCCGGTGAGCTCGCGAATGGCGTCCTTCAACCACGCGCACTTCGGGCGGAAGACCTCATCGATGAGGTGCTGGAGCATCGGCGTGGGATTCGCCATCTCGCGCGCCATGAGCTGCCCGTGCCAGCGCGGCCGGCGCGGGTCGAGGAAACGCGTGAGCAATGCGTAAACGAAGTGATGGATGAGTTCCTCGGGCGGGAGATGCCCGGCTTCCTCGGCCGTGAGGGCGCACGCGGACTTGTGCGCGTGCATGAGCGTGGCGGAGTAGAGTTCCTCCTTGTCGCGAAAGTAGTAGTTCACCGCCGCGACGTTCACCCCCGCGCGGCGCGTGATCTCGCGGATCGTCGCGGCATGGTAGCCGTGCTCGGCAAAGACTTCGCCCGCCGCCTCGATCAGACGCGCCTGCGGGCCGGATTCCTCGTTCATAGCGGCAACGATACGCGCCATGTCCGGAATTTCAAACAGTTGTTTTAATCGTTTGTTTGGATACGAGCTACAAGCTTGCGGCGCTCAGGAAAAGTCGCTCATATGGCCCGCGACGAGGTGCGTGCTGTCTGGCGCGCCGCTGCAGGGTTGTAAGGAAGTTCACGGCCGCGCGAGCCGCGGCGAATCAGGAGGAAACGGCAAATGGCATCCTACGAATTCGATCTTGTGTGCATTGGCAGCGGACCGGCCGGCCAGCGAGCTGCAGTGCAGGCGGCGAAGCTCGGCAAGCGCGTGGCGGTGATCGAGAAGCAGACGTGCATTGGCGGCGTATGCATCGAGACCGGCACGATTCCCTCGAAGACTTTTCGCGAAGCCGTGCGTCGGCTCTACGCGCAGGCAGGCGTGGGCGACACGACCACGCCGCGCCGGCAACGGCCGACCATGCCGCAACTCCTCGCGCAGGTGGACCGCGTGATCCAGAAGGAATCCGACACCGTGCAGGACGTGCTGAATCGCAACGATGTCGTGCTGCTGCGCGGCCGTGCGCATTTTCAGGATGCACACACGGTTTGCGTGGAAAGCCTGACCGGCCAGCGCCAGATCACGGCGGAGAAGATTCTGATCGCCGTGGGCACGAAGCCCTCCGAGCCGCGCGGCATCAAGGCCGACGGGCAGGTCGTGGTGACTTCCGACGGTTTGCTGCATCTCGAGAAACTGCCGCGCAAGGTGGCCGTGGTCGGCGCCGGTGTGATCGGCATCGAGTATGCGTCGATGTTCGCCGCGCTTGGCGTGCAGGTGACCGTGATCGATAAACGCCCGCGGCCGCTCGAGTTCCTGGACACTGAAATCACGGACGAGCTCGTGCATCAGATGCGGCGCAGCGACGTAACCTTCCGCTGCGGCGATGGCGTGGAATCGATGGAAATCATCGAGGACGGCACGCGCCAGGGGCTCATCGAACTCGAGTCGGGCAAGCATCTCGTCGCCGATCTCATTCTTTTCTCGGTCGGCCGTCTCGGCGCGACGGATACGCTGAATCTCGGCGCCGTCGGGCTCGCGGCGGACGACCGCGGCCGCCTCTCGGTGAACGAGCATTACCAGACGGCCGCGCCGCACGTGTATGCGGCCGGCGACGTGATCGGCTATCCCGCACTGGCAGCGACGTCGAGCGAGCAGGGGCGGCTCGCGGCGTGTCATATGTTCGGCCTCGAAGCGCAGCCGATGGGCTCGCATTTCCCAATCGGCATTTATTCGATTCCCGAAATCTCGATGGTGGGCGCGACCGAGGAGGAGCTCACGAAGCAGAAGGTGCCCTACGAGACGGGCATCGCGCGGTTCAGCGAAATCGCGCGCGGGCAGATCTCGGGCGACGACTCGGGCATGTTCAAGATGATCTTCGGTCGCGAGGATGGGAAGCTGCTCGGCGTGCACTGCATCGGCTCGGGCGCGACGGAGCTCATTCACGTCGGCCAGGCGGTGATCGGCCTCGGCGGCGGGCTGGATTATTTCCTGAACACGGTCTTCAACTACCCGACGCTCGCCGAGTGCTACAAAGTCGCGGCCTACAACGCGGCGAACAAGATCAACTACGTGCGCCGCATCAAGGCGCTCAAAAAGAAGCCGAAGCCGGAGATCAAGGTCGCAGCCTGAGCAACGCTGCGCGCGCCATCAATCCGCCGGCAGCACGACCGTGAAAGTCGAGCCCGCGCCGGGCTGACTCTCGCAGGCGACCTCGCCGCCCATGCCCTCGGCCATGAGCTTCACGATCGAGAGTCCGAGGCCGATCGAATGCTCGTGGCCGGCGCTGCGGGCCGAGAGCCGCGTGAACGGCTGGAAGAGCTTTTTCTGATCCTCGGGCGTGATGCCGGGACCTTCGTCGCGCACCGAGATTTGCACCTGGCCGGCCTCGTTCGCCGCAGCGGAGAGCCACACGCGGGAATGCTCAGGCGAATATTTCACGGCATTCGAGACGAGGTTGGTCACGATCTGGCGGCAGGCGGTGAGGTCGCCGCGAATGGGCGTGCCATCGCAATCGAGGAAAAATTCGATGCCTTTCACGCTGGCGGCGAGCTGGTGGGCGCTGATGGCGAACTCGAGCAGCTGCCCGGTCTCGACGCGCTCGCTCTTGAGCTTGAACTCGCGACGCTCGATGGCCTCGACATTGAGCAGATTCTCCGCGAGCGCGATCATATGCTCGGCCTCCACGCCGATGTCGCGCAGGAGCTGGTCCGTATCGTTTTCGTCGAGTTCGGGGTTCTCGGTGAGGATGCGCGAAACGGAGACGACGTTGCCAAACGCGCCGCGAATGTCGTGCGAGACGATGCCGATCAGGCGGTTCTTGTCTTCGTTCACGCGGCGCAGGTGCTGGCTGATGCGCTCGAGCTGGCGATTGTAGGTGTAGAGAAGGTCGCGCGAACTTTTGAGCTCGAGATGCGTGCGCACGCGAGCGATGAGCTCGGCGGGCTTGAACGGCTTCGTGACGTAATCGACGGCGCCGAGCTTGAAGCCATGGACGATGTCGTCGGTCTCGGTGCGGGCGGTGATGAAAATGATCGGGATGTCCGCAGACTCGGGGTCTGCCTTCAGGATGCGGCAGACCTCGAAGCCATCCATGTCGGGCATCATGATGTCGAGCAGGATGAGGTCGGGCCTGCGATTGCGCACCAGGGCGAGCGCGCGGGGACCATTGCTTGCGGCGAGAATTTCGCAGCCGGCATCGACGAGATGGCCGGCGAGCACCTGGAGGTTGTCGGGCATGTCGTCCACGATGAGGACGAGATTCTTGCGGCCGAGAGGCGGGAGGGGAGAATCGGTGGTCACGAGGAAATGGACGGGCTCTTTTTGAGCTGCTCGAGCAGGGAATCGAATTCATGGAGCACGCGCTCCATCGTCACAAGATCGAACCGCGAGGCGCAGTCCGCAAGGCGGCGACCGTAGTCGCGCAGCGGCGCGTGGTAATACTCGTCGCCAAGCGCCTCGAGGTGGCGCGCGAATCGCTCGACCTCGCTCACGAGAGGAGCCTGCGACAGATGCCCCCAAGTCTCGGAGCAGCGCTCGAGATGCGGAAGAAGCTCCCGAATACGTGGTTCCTCGACGGAGATCGGCTCCGGCTCCTGCGGCTCGACAGGCATGGCGGCGGCGGTGCTGCCGGGCTTCAGCGGGAGCACGTGCTGGAGCTGCGCGGCGAGTTCGGCGCGTGTGATGGGCTTGCGGAGATAGCCGTCGCAAAGAGGCTTCAGGGCGATTTCCTCAGAGTGCATGGCCGAGGCAGTGACAATGATGACGGGGATTTCCTTGAGGGTCTCGTCGGCCTTGAGCGCGCGCGTGGCCTGCACGCCATCGAGCACGGGCATGCGCACGTCCATGAGAATCACGTCGGGACACTCGTGCCGCGCGAGGTCCAGGGCTTCGCGACCGTTTGCAGCCTCGACGAGCACGTGGTCCGTGCCGAAGAAAAATGCGCGAATGAGATCGCGGTTCATCGCGACATCGTCGGCGACGAGAATTTTGGCCGGCTCGAAATCGGAGAGATCGCACGGCCGCGGCGTGGCTTTGTGATGCGGCGCGGGTGTCGAGGATGCGAGCTTGATGTCGGGAAACGTGATGCGAAATGTGCTGCCCTCGCCGAGCTGACTGCGCACCGAAATGCGGCCATGCATCATCTCGACAAGGCGCTTCGTAATCGTGAGTCCCAGGCCCGAACCGCCGTATTTCTTCGCACTCTGGCCGCTCTGCTGCGTGAATTCCTCGAAGATGCGTTGCTGCTCGGCCTCGGGAATGCCGATGCCGGTGTCCTCCACCTCGAGCACGAGATCGACGATGCCGTGCTCGGCATCGAGCTCGCCAGCCGTGGCGCGAATTTTGACGTGGCCTTCCTCGGTGAACTTGAGGGCGTTGCCGACGAGATTGAAGAGGATTTGCCGCAGGCGGACCTCGTCGAAGAGCAGACTGCGCGGCAGGTCGGCGGCCACATCGAGCGTGATGGAGAGATCCTTCTGCTCGGCCTTCTGCGAGAAGATATGGAGCATGTCGCCGAGCACGGTGCGGATGTCGATGGCGTCGTATTCGAGATGCAGTTTGCCGGCCTCGATCTTCGAAAGGTCGAGGATGTCGTTGATGAGCGCGAGCAATGTGCGGCCGCTCGAGGAGATCGCCTGCACGTAGCTTTGCTGGCGGTCGCCGGCGACAAGGCCTTTCAGCAGCTCCGCGAATCCGAGAATCGCATTCATCGGCGTGCGAATCTCGTGGCTCATGTTCGCCAGGAACTCCGACTTCGCGCGATTCGCCGATTCTGCGCTGTGGATCGCGTGCTGCAGAGCAGTCTCGGCGCGCTTGCGTTGGGTAACGTCGCGCACGACGCCTTCGTAGAATTGCGGGCGCCCGTGCTCGTCGCGAATGAGTCGCGCCGTTTCCGTGATCCACACCGTCGCGCCGTCGGCGCAACGCACCTCGGATTCGAAATCCGTCACGCGGCCGTCACGCTCGATGAGTTCGCGAAAATGCCGCCGACGCTCGGGATCGACGTAGAGGTTTTCCGCGTTGCCAAGCTGCGCGAGAAATTCCTCAACCGACTCGTATTTGTAGATGCGCGCGAGGGCGGGATTCGCCTCGAGATAATTTCCGTCGAGGTCCGTGCGGAAGATGCCGTCGAGCGAGCCCTCGAAAATGCTGCGGTAGTTCCGCCCCGAGCGGATGACCTGTCGCGCGACGGTGTTGAACGCCTGGCCGACCTGCCCAAGTTCGTCGCGGGTATCGAGCGCGACAAGGATGTCCTCGTCGCCGGCCTGCATGCGCGCCGTGGCCTGCTGGAGTTCGCTCACGGCCTCTCGGATCGAGCGGTAAAA
>JGI24743J22301_10000059_pt1 | contig 10362 bp, 12 predicted proteins | sample KBSMiscanthusM2_FD_22301 | JGI IMG/M metagenome (IMG submission 22301)
TCAACGTGATCTTGATGTGGCTCGTGCGCTTGCGAATGGGACCCGCGCTGCCGCGAGCCTTGGGGACGAAACGCTTGAGCGTCGGTCCTTCGCCAACAATCGCTTCCTGCACGACGAGATTCTCGACACGCAGGTTGTTATTGTTTTCCGCATTCGCGATGGCGCTCTTCAGTGTCTTGCTGATGAGCGCAGCGGCTTTCTTCGGGGTGAAGCGGAGGATGCTGAGAGCATCAGCCGCCGGCAATCCCTGAATCTCGCGAGTGACTTCCCGGGCCTTGAAGGCCGAGATCCTCGCATACCGATATGTCGATTGAACCTGCATGTCTAGTTGTTAATTTCGTTGTCTGCTACTGCTGGGCGTCCACCCGCAGTCTATCCCCGGCTTTCACCGGATTTTTAGGATTTTCCAAATTCTGGATCACGGCACCGCTGATGCGGTCACGCACATCGACGACTCGGACGACGCCGATCTTTTTCCCGTCGCGCCATACCTGAAACGGCATGCCGATTTTCGCGCCCTGCTTCTCGCCGACGTTGGCGACGACGAGCGAGAGTTCATCCCGCACATCGACGACCATGGCGTCCTGCAACGTCGCCTCGACGGCNTCGGCCGGCGCAGCCCCCTGTGGAGAGCCAATGAGCTCGCCCGTGCGGCGCAACTCCGTCTCCACGGCCATGCGATTTTCCGGCGCGATGTTTTCCGTCGCCTTCAGCAACGCCATCACCGCCTCTGAGAGTTGAATCAACCCGGCGCGGTAGTCTTCGTTCTGTTGTTTGGCAAGACGAAGGTCGCGCACGGCGGCCAGCAGGCGCTGCTCGATCTTGTCCCCATCCTTTTCGACGCCGGCAATGCCGAGCGCTTGAAGTTTGAGCGACAAGTCCGAAGCCTGGCGCTTGTAGGTCTCGGCCTCCGCATTCGCGTTGGCGAGACTTTGCGTGAGCTCCTTGATGGTGTTCTGGGCAAGGACGAGCCGCTCGTAGACCGGAGCGTCGCTGTCGTCGTCGGACGGCGAACTCAGGCCGGAAGAGGGTGTCCCGCCGGTGATCACCTGCGGAGCCTGGTTTCCAGAATTTGTCAAAGATCGATTTTCCTGCGCCCCGGCATTCGCCAGGACGAGGAGGCAGAGAGCTGACGCTGTCGCGGCCAGCTTCATCCGCGGTTACTTGCTCACTTTGGCGGTGTGAGAACCGTGCTTCTTGAAGATGCGCGTCGGCGCAAATTCACCAAGCTTGTGGCCGACCATGTTCTCAGTGACGAACACCGGGATGAAGGTCTTGCCGTTGTGAATGTTAAAGGTGTGGCCGACGAAGTCCGGCGTGATCGTGGAGCGGCGAGCCCACGTCTTGATCGGTTTCTTCTGTCCGGCGTCGTTGAGCTTGTCGATCTTATCGAGGAGCTTCCATTCGACGAAGGGGCCTTTTTTGAGCGAGCGTCCCATAATTCTTGATTACTTGGCTTTCTTGCTGCGGCGGCGCTCCACGATGAAGCGATCGCTGGCCTTGTGCTTGCGGCGGGTCTTGAAGCCCTTCGCGAGCTGACCCCACGGGCTCATCGGATGGTGACGTCCGCCACCGCCCTTGCTCTTGCCCTGGCCGCCACCCATCGGGTGATCGACCGGGTTCATGACCATGCCGCGAACGTGCGGGCGCTTGCCGAGCCAACGGCTGCGACCAGCCTTGCCGCTGGAGACGTTCATATGGTCGACATTGCCGACCTGGCCGACCGTCGCGTAGCAGGCTTCGTTGATCTTGCGAATTTCACCGGAGGCGAGCTTCACGAAAGCATAGCCGCCCTCGCGGTTGTTCAGGATGGCCTGGCTGCCCGCGCTGCGGACGATCTGGGCGCCGCGACCCGGGGTGAGCTCGATGTTGTGAATGGCCGTGCCGAGCGGGATCGAGCGAAGCGGGAGCGCATTGCCGATCGAGGCCTCGATGGACTCGCCGGCGGACACCTTCGATCCAACGCCGAGACCGACGGGAGCGAGGATGTAGGCTTTCTCGCCATCCGTGTATTGGAGGAGGGCGATGCGCGCCGTGCGGTTCGGATCATACTCGATCGCGATCACGTCGGCGACGATGTCGCGCTTTTTGCGCTTGAAGTCGATGATGCGATACTGGCGCTTGTGACCGCCGCCGCGATGGCGCGAGGTCATGCGGCCGTTGTTGTTGCGGCCACCGCTCTTCTTGAGCGGCTCGAGGAGGCTCTTCTCCGGCGTGTCCTTGGTGATCTCCGAAAAGTCGGGGAGCGCCTTGAAGCGGCTGGCCGGGGTGAGCGGACGGAAGGTTTTGAGTCCCATGGCGATTACACGAGGTCGAGCTTCTCGCCCGCTTTGAGCGTGACGATGGCTTTTTTCCAATGCGGCTTCCGGCCGAAGTCGGCGCGGCGCTCGCGTTTCTTCTTGCCCGCGTAGTTCGCGGTGTTCACTGCGACGACAGTCTTCTTGAAGAGCTGCTCGACGGCGCGCTTGATCTCGAGCTTGTTGGCCGAGGGAGCGACGCGGAAGACATATTTGCCGTGCTGCTCGGAGAGAAGGGTCGCCTTCTCGGTGAGGATGACGGTCTGGATCTGGTCAAAAACGGTGCTGGCCATTTTAGGAGAGCCTTTCGGCGAGTTTGGCAACGGCGTCGCGCGTGACGATGATCTTGTCGAACGCGAGGAGCTGCTCGGTGTTGACGTCGCTGGCCGTCGCGAGGAGCGAGGTCTGGACGTTGCGGGCGGCCTTGTAGGTCGCCTCGTCGAACTGGTTGCCGACGACGAGCGTCTTGCGCGCATCCTTGGCAGTATCCGCGATCAGGCCGACGAACTGCTTCGTCTTGGGCTCCTTCACGGCAAACGCTTCGACAACGAGGACGTCGCCGGCGAGGATGCGGGCGCTCAGAGCCTTGCGGAAGGCGAGCTTCTTGACCTGCTTCGGCACGTTCTTCGTGTAATCGCGGGGCTTCGGCCCGTGGGCCACACCACCTCCGACCCAGATGGGTGAGGCAAAATCGCCAGCGCGGGCGCGACCGGTGCCTTTTTGGCGCCAGGGCTTGCGGCCGGAGAGATTAACCTGGGCGATGGTCTTCGCGCAGGCGGTGCCGGAACGGCGCGCGGCCTGCATGGCGACGACGACATCGTGAACGGCCTGGCGGCCCTTCTGCTCGTCGGTGATGATTTCGATCTTGGCCTTGGCGGCCTCTTCAGCGGTGAAAACAGTGGCGCTCATGGCTTAGTTTTTCTTCGCGGACTTTTTCTTGGCGGGGCGGACGGTCACGTAAGTGCCGTTCGCGCCGGGGATGGCGCCGCTTACGAGGATGACACCCTCGGTCTCGCGCACCTGGATGACGCGGAGGTTCTGAACCGTCACGCGATCGTCACCGTGGTGACCGGGCATGCCCATGTTCTTCCAGACACGACCCGGGGTCGAACGGTTGCCGATGGCGCCGTTACGGCGATGCATCATCGAACCGTGCGAGGCGGGCTGGCCGGCAAACTTGAAGCGCTTGACGACGCCCTGGAAGCCTTTGCCCTTCGACTGGCCGATCACATCGACGAACTGGCCGACTTCGAAGATCGTCACCGGCACGTCAACGCTCTCGGGAGCGGTCTCGCCGTCCTTGAGGCGGAACTCGCGGATGAATTTCTTCGGCGTGCTCTCAGTCTTCTTGAAGTGACCGAGTTCCGCCTTGCTCACGCGCTGCGGCTTCTGGTCGTCGAAACCGACCTGCACCGCGCTGTAGCCGTCCGTCTCCTGGTTTTTCACCTGGAGGACGCGGTTGCCGCTCGTGGCGATCACCGTGACCGGTGTGGCAACGCCCTTGTCGTCATAGACGCGGGTCATGCCGATTTTCTTTCCTAGCAATCCGATACTCATGGCGGCAGTTAGATCTTGATGGTGATGTCCACGCCGGCCGGGAGGTTGAGCTTGCGGAGCTCATCCACGGTCTTCGCCGTCGGCTCGACAATGTCGAGGAGGCGCTTGTGCGTGCGAATTTCGAACTGGTCCATCGACTTCTTGTCGACGTGCGGGGACCGGTTCACGGTGAACTTCTCGATGCGGGTCGGAAGCGGGATGGGACCGGTCACTTTGGAACCGGTGCGCTTCGCCGTCTCGACGATCTCCGCCGCGGATGCGTCGAGGATGCGATAATCAAACGCCTTCAGGCGGATGCGGATTTTCTGTCCGTTCGTCATAGTCAATTAACTTTTCTGTTCGATGACCGCGTTGAGCACGTTCGTCGGCACCTGCTCGAAGTGCGACGGCTCCATCGAATAAGAGGAGCGGCCCTTCGAGAGGGAGCGGATGGCAGTGGCGTAGCCGAACATTTCGGCCAGCGGGACTTCGGCGTTGATGACCGTGAGGTTGCCCTTGGTCTCCATGCCATTGATGCGGGCGCGGCGGCGGTTGAGGTCGCCCATGATATCGCCCTGAAATTCTTCCGGCGTGCTGTTCTCGACCTTCATGATNGGCTCGAGGAGAATCGGCTTCGCTTTCTTGAGGCCGTCCTTCAGCGCGAAGATGGCGGCCATCTTGAACGCCATTTCGTTCGAGTCCACGTCGTGGTAGCTGCCGTCCACGATATCCACGTGGACGTCGATCACCGGGTAACCGCCAACGACACCGTTGAGCGTCGCCTCGTTGAGACCCTTGATGACCGCCGGGATGAAATCCTTCGGAATCGAGCCGCCCACGGTCTTGTTCTCGATCGTGATGCCTTTGCCGCGCTCGTTCGGAGCGATCTTGATGACGACGTGGCCATACTGGCCGCGGCCGCCCGACTGCTTGACAAGCTTGCCTTCGCCATCGGCGGCGCCAAGGATCGTCTCCTTGTAAGCGATCTGCGGCTTGCCGGAATTCGCCTCGACCTTGAACTCGCGGAGGAGTCGGTCGCGGATGATTTCGAGGTGAAGCTCGCCCATGCCGGCGATCACGGTCTGGCCGGTGTCTTCGTTCGTGAAGACGCGGAAGGTCGGATCCTCTTCAGAGAGACGCTGCAGCGCAGTGCCCATCTTCTCCTGGTCGATCTTGGTCTTCGGCTCGATCGACATTTCGATGACCGGATCGGGGAACGACGGCGGCTCGAGCGAAATCGGATGATCTTCGTCGCAGAGCGTGTCGCCCGTCGTGATGTTCTTGATGCCGACGATCGCGGCGATGTCGCCGGAGTAGCAGGTGTCGATGTCCTCGCGCTTGTCGGCCTGAATCTGAATGATGCGGCTGATGCGCTCGCGCTTGTTCGTGCGAGGATTGTAAACCGTATCGCCCTTGGAAAGCTTGCCGCTGTAAACGCGGAAGAAAACGAGCTTGCCGACGAAAGGATCGCTCCAGAGCTTGAACGCGAGCGAGCAGAACTTGGCGTTGTCGTCGGCCGCAGCGAACATTTCCTCGCCGTTGTCAGGGTTCTGACCCTTGGCGGCGGGAATTTCGATGGGCGACGGGAGGTAATCCACCACCGCGTCCACTAGGAACTGCACGCCCTTGTTCTTGAAGGCGGAACCGCCCGCGACCGGCACGAACTTGTTCGCGATGGTCTGGCGGCGGATGGCGGCCTTGAGGTCTTCCTTGGAAATTGGCTGCTCCTCGAGGAACTTCATACCGATCTCTTCGTCGAGATCGCACATCTGCTCGAGCACATCACTGTAAGCCTGCTCGGCAACGTCCTTATACTCGGCCGGAATATCGACGATTTCGTAGGTCGAGCCCATCGAGTTGTCGTCGAGATACCGGACGGCCTTCTGGTTGAGGACGTCGATCTGGCCAACGAGCGTATCTTCCTTGCCCCAAGGGATGAGGATCGGCCAGACGTTCGCGCCGAGCTTGTCACGCATGCTCTTCACGGCAGCGTCGAAATCGGCGCCCGTGCGGTCCATCTTGTTGACGAACGCGATGCGCGGCACGCCATACTTGGTGGCCTGGCGCCAGACGGTCTCGGACTGCGGTTGCACACCGGCGACACCGCAGAACACAGCGATCGCACCGTCGAGCACGCGGAGCGAACGCTCCACTTCGGCCGTGAAGTCCACGTGGCCGGGAGTGTCGATGATGTTGACGCGCTGCTTGATGCCCTCGAAGGCCTTGTAAATGCCCTCGACAGGTTCCTTGCGCTGCACCCACGAGCAGGTCGTGGCAGCGGAGGTGATCGTAATGCCACGCTCACGCTCCTGCTCCATCCAATCGGTGACCGTGGTGCCTTCGTGCACCTCACCGATCTTGTGGATCATGCCGGTGTAGAAGAGAATACGCTCGGTGAGCGTCGTCTTGCCCGCGTCGATGTGGGCGCAGATACCGATGTTACGGGTGCGCTCGAGCGGGAACGCGCGATTGGGCGAGTTCGGGTTCGCAGGTTTTTCCTGTAGCGTGGCGGACATTGAGAAAGAACGGGAGAAGGTTTGGGCTGGTGGTTACCAGCGGAAGTGGGCAAAGGCGCGATTGGCCTGCGCCATCTTGTGCATGTCGTCGCGTTTCTTGATCGCGTTGCCCTGACCGGCCGCGGCGTCGCGCAGCTCGTAGGCGAGAGCGTCCTTCATGGTGACGCCTTTGCGATTATTGGCAAACGTGACGAGCCAGCGCATCGCGAGAGCGACCTGGCGATCCTGCGGGACCTCCATCGGCACCTGGTAGGTGGCGCCACCAACACGGCGGCTCTTCACCTCGAGGCGGGGACGGACGTTGTCGATGGCCTTGTTGAGCGTCTCGAGCGGATCGACCGTGTCGCTTCCCTCGCGGCTCTTGTCGATGGCGCCATAAACGATCTTCTCGGCGATCGACTTCTTGCCAGCCAACATGACCGCGCTGATGAGGCGCGCCACGAGCGGGCTCGCATAGCGGCTATCGCGCTTGACTTCCTTGTGAATGGTTCTGCGTCTACGGGACATGGCGTGTTACCGGTTTACTTTTTCTTGCCTTTGCCCTTGCCAGCGGCGGCGGCTTCCTGGCCCGGCTTCGGGCGCTTGGCGCCGTATTTCGAGCGACTGCGGCGACGGCCATCAACCCCAAGCGAGTCGAGGGAGCCGCGCACGATGTGATAACGCACACCCGGAAGATCCTTCACACGGCCACCGCGAACGAGAACGATCGAGTGCTCCTGGAGGTTGTGACCTTCGCCGGGGATGTAAGCAATGACTTCCTGCCCATTCGTGAGGCGCACCTTGGCGACCTTGCGGAGCGCGGAGTTCGGCTTCTTCGGCGTGCGGGTCATCACCTGCACGCACACGCCGCGGCGCTGCGGGCAATTCACGAGAGCCGGCGACTTCGACTTCACCGTCACCTTCGCGCGTCCCTTGCGGACCAGTTGATTGATTGTGGGCATTGGTAGATCTCCAAAAATTTCCGCGGAATGATCCGGGGACAAAAAAACCACACGGCGATGTGGTTGGCTCGTGTCTCCGACGTTGTGCGGGAACGGTTAGATTACGGAAATGGCGAATGCGCGCAACAACAATTTTACAAAATTTCAGGATGCGCGGAGGCCTGTATTCATGCGGGTCTGCGGACGATTGCCCGGACCGAAACGGGCGTCAAGTCGCTTGAAAACGTTCCTGAAGGCGTTTTTCAGTCCACCACGGACTCCGCCTCGCCGTCGCGGAAGCGCGTGCGCAGTCGGTCGCCCGACGTGAGCTCCGCGGCGGAACGAACGATGCAGCCATTCACGTCGCGGGTGATCGAATAGCCGCGCGCCAGCGTCGCCTCCGGGCTGAGCGTGCCCAGTAACGCGGCGGCGGCGGCCAGGCGCTCGCGGCGGCGACCGAGCTGGCGGAACGCACACTCCTCGAGAAGAACACGCGCCCGCGCCGCACGCTCGCGGCAGAGCGCCAGCAACGGCGCAGGCCGATGCGCCGCAATCACCGCGCGCGCATGACGCAGCCGCGCCACGCGAGCCTCGAGGGCCAGCGCCGTCGCACGACGGAGCGCCTCGGCGAGCAAATCGAGCGATTGCCCGCGCTCGCGCAAAATGCGTGCCGGTTCGCGAAAGAGCGCCGAGCGTTCGAGCGCGACGAGCCGCGAGCGATGAAGCCGAATCGCCCCCGCGCACTCGNGCAGCAGCCGCANCGCGTGCCTCTCGACAGCGCGCCGCAGCTCGGCGGCATCCGGCACGAGCTGCTCCGCCGCCGCGCTCGGCGTGGGCGCGCGGAAATCCGCGGCGAAATCCGAAAGCGTGAAATCGATTTCGTGCCCGACCGCGCTCACCACGGGAATGCGCGATGCCGCGATGGCGCGCGCCACGGCCTCCTCGTTGAATTCCCAGAGGTCCTCGAGACTCCCGCCGCCACGCGTAACGACAACGACATCGACGTCCGGCAACCCATTTCCTGGCGCGGCCGAAAATTCCGCCACTGCCGCCGCGATTTCCGCCGCTGCGCCGCGACCCTGCACGCGCACGGGATTCACGATCACTCCGACGCCGGGCATGCGCCGGTGCAGCACCTTCAAAAAATCGCGGATCGCCGCGCCCGTGGGCGATGTGACCACGCCGATGCGCATGGGCAGGCGCGGCAGTGGACGCTTGCGATCGGCGTCGAATATCCCCTCGGCGGCGAGCTTCGCCTTGAGAGCCTCGAAGCGCGCCTGGAGCGCGCCGAGTCCTTCCTCCTGCACGAGTTCGACAATCAATTGATACTGCCCGCGCGCCTCGTAAACGGTGAGCGCGCCAAATGCCTGCACCTGCATGCCATCGGCCAGTCGCAGCCCGCGCAAACCTCGCGCAGCGCTGGCAAAGAGCACGCAGGCGAGCTGACAGCCATCGTCCTTGAGCGTGAAATAATGATGCCCCGAGGCCTGCCGGCGGTAATTCGAAATTTCGCCGCGCACCCACACCTCGCCGAGGCCGCGCTCGAGCAGCGCGCGCACGCGCCGAGTGAGTTCGGTGACGCTGAGCACGCGCGGCGATTCCTCGGCCGACTCCGGAGTTTTCTCCGGCTCATCGCGAAAACTGAAGTCCAGCTGCATGCGCTCGGCGGGCCGCTACTGCGCGTTCGTTTCCTCGTCGTCCTCGTCCTCGATCTCGCGGCGCAGGGCCTTCGAGACGAACGGCCGCACGAAGCCGTAAACGAGAAACGCGACGAACACCACGGCCGGCATCCACTGGTAATTCACCGCGCAGAGCACGAGCAGCAGGATGATGAAGACGAACCGCGGCAGCGAGCGCTGCGTGCGCCAGTTCACGGCCTTGAAACTCGGGTAGCGCACGCGGCTGAACATCAGCACCGAGAGGAAAACCATCAGCACCGGCAGGCCGAACTTCCAATTCCCGATCGTGTGCTGGCCCTCGTCGAGCCAGAGCATGAAGAGCGTGAGCGAGGCGATGAGGCCGGCGGCGGCGGGAATGGGAAAACCCTCGAAATCCTTCGTCGATGCCTCGCCGTGGTCGGCGGAGGCGGCGATGCAGTTGAATCGCGCGAGCCGCAGCGCGCCGCAAAGCAGGTAGAAAAATGCGATCACCCAGCCCGTCTTGTGAAAGTCCTGCAGCACGATGTCATAAACGAGCAACGCCGGCGCGACGCCGAAGGACACGACATCCGCGAGCGAATCGAACTCGCGACCGAACGGGCTTTCGTGCCCGCCGAGTCGCGCGAGCCGGCCGTCGAGCAGATCGAACACGCACGCGCCGAGGATGTAGCCGATCGCCTCCTTGTAGCGGCCGCTGGCGACGACGTCCGTGGCTGCACCTTCGAGCTTGCCCTCGATGATGCGCAGCACGGCGGCGAATCCGCAGAAGAGATTCCCCGCCGTCATGAGATTCGGCAGGAGGTAAATTTTTGGCTGCTGGACGGCCATGCGAGGACTTTGCGNCAGAGCCCCGGCTCAGGCCAGCGGTTTGGCGGGAAATTCCGCCATTGGCGTGAGGCCGCCGCGGACGGATTCTCCGACGCGAACGAGAACTTTCGAGCCTTCGGGCACCCAGAGTTCCGTGCGCGAGCCGAAGCGGATCATGCCAAACTTCTCGCCCTGCGCGAGAGTGTCGCCGACCTGCGACCACGGCACGATGCGGCGGGCGATGGCGCCGGTGATCTGCCGCACGGCGACGGTGACCTTCGTGCCCTGGATCACCCACAGGCGGTGGGCGTTCTTGCGGGCGCATTCGGGATTGCGCGCGTCGAGGTAGAGACCTTTTTTGCCCTCGCTGTGCGTGATTTTGCCGGCAATCGGCGAGCGGTTGACGTGGACATCGACCACCGAGAGAAAAATGGAAATGCAGATCATGCGCTTCAGCAGCACGTCGCTCTCGATGCGCTCGTCGATCGCGACGATCTGTCCGTCGGCGGGAGCGATGGCGATCGTGGGATCGTCCGGCGAGACACGCTCGGGATCGCGGAAAAAATAGAGCACGAAGCCGATGAGCGCGGCCCACAGAATGGCAAGCTGCGGCACCCAGAAGAGGCTG
>JGI24743J22301_10000060_pt1 | contig 10189 bp, 8 predicted proteins | sample KBSMiscanthusM2_FD_22301 | JGI IMG/M metagenome (IMG submission 22301)
TCCCCACCGCCCGCCAGCCCTTGCAGCGTGGTGACTTCCCGGCCCGCCGCGCGGAACGCGGGCACGAGGCAGCTATGCACCGGCTTGCCGTCGAGCCACACCGTGCAGGCGCCGCAATCGCCGCCGTCGCAACCTTTCTTCACACCGAACCAGCCGAGATCGCGCACGAAGGTGCGCAGGCATTGCCCGGGCTGCGGCTCGGCGTCGAACGTCCGTCCATTGATTTTGAAGTTCATGGCGATATTTCAGATGGAGAGCTCGGCTCGGATTTGTTCCGCGAAATAAAAGGTGAGGTGCTCGCGGTGGGCCGGGGAACCATGAACGTCGTCGAGGTAGAGGTCGCACGGCACCGCGGCAGCGATGGCGGCCTCCAATTCCGCCCCGTCGGGCATCGTCTCGAAGCTCAACTGAACCGGACGCAACGTCGCCGCGGTGATGGTGAGGACGAACTCGCCATGCTCCGGGCAACGCGTGCCGATGAGCAGCGCCTCGGAGCGCCCGAGATGCGTGAGCGTGAACCGGCGGAACGCATGGCGTTTTTTCAAGGCGTGCGCGGGCAGGAAGATCGAGCGCAACAACTCGCCCGGCGCGAGGACGTTCTGGTGGTTCCCCGTCACGAAATCCACGACCCGCACCTCTCGGGGCTCGCCGCCTCGCGGCCAGAGCGTGCAGACGCCTTCCAACGCCGCCGTGAGCGAGATCATCGGCCCGGCGGGCAGCGACATGATGAGATTGCCGCCGACGGTCGCCTCGTTCCAGATCTTGAACGACGCGAGAAACGAGCGGCAGCATTCGCTCAGCAGCGGAGCCGCCCTCCATTCCGGCGGCGCGACGAAACGGTCGAGCTCGACGACTTTGCACGTGGCCGCAATCTCGAGCCCCGCGTCGGACGCCCTGAGCGCCGGCCAATCCAGCGCTTCCAGGTCGATGAGCGTGTGCGTGGCGACCTGCGGCTCGGAAAACAGCCACGTCCCGCCGGCCAGCCACGCGTAGCCGCTCTGCCATTCTTTCACGTCGTCCGCGCGCGCGGGACGTTTGATCTCGGTGATGGTGTGGAGGTCCATAAGGAAGAGGTTACGGGTTGCCGGTCGAAAAATCGCAGCCGGGGGCGATGTCCCTCGCGACGATGCGCGCATGGAGAAAGACGCTCGCACCGTTCTGTGCGGCCGAGTCCGGGCAAAGCGAGCCCGTCAGGACGAGTGGGCGATGGTTTCCGCACTCCGGAAAGAACCAGCCTCCAAAACGCCCGGCGCCTCGAGGCGGGGGGAAACGCATCGTCGTCGCTTGTAGCACGCAATCTTGCCTCACCGCAAGGTTTGCGAGGATTTCTGCGCGCAGCACCATGCATCGAAAGTGTGGGCGGGATCCGCCCGCCTCGACATTGTGTGGAAAACCGAGTGCGAAGAACCGCTTGCGGCGGCGCGTTCGCCATAGGAATCTCAACGGATGCCACTCCAGCGGATCTATCGCGCCGCCTCCGACCACGCGCACCGGTTGCTCCTGCGCGTGCAGGTCACCGAGCCCTTCGCGATCATCAGCAACAACTGCTGGGGCGCCGGTTTTTATCGCGATCTCGAGCGGCCCTACAACACGCCTTTCGTCGGCACGCACGTCCCGCCGCCGTGTTATTTGAAATTGATCTCCGACCTGCCGGGCTATCTCGAGCAGCCGCTGCGGTTCATTCCAAAGTCGCGTTATCCCTGGCCAACGCGCTGGCCCATCGCCGAGCTCGGCGATATCGAGATTCATTTCATGCACTACGCCGATGAGGCAGATGCGCGCGCGAAATGGGCGCGTCGCCTGGAGCGTCTGCCGAAGGACTCCGTGCAGTGGCGTCTCAAGTTTTGCGATCACCACGTCGATCCCGGTCCGGGGGCCGATGCGATGTTTGCGGAATTCGACCGGCACCCGCACCCGCACAAGGTCTGCTTCCTCGGCCGCGACAAACCGGAGTTCAAGAGCGCGATTCCGCTGCGCGAGTATTTTCCCACCGGCCGTGTGCCCGACGGGCATGCGCTTTACCGCCCGTCGCTGCGATATTTCCACGCCGCCGCGTGGTTGAATGGCGAGTCCACCCGCACGCGCAGCCCCTTCGCATTTGCCAGAACTCCCGCAGCCTCCTAGAGTGCCAAAATGGCACGCCCGCAACCGATTGTCCTCATCGTCGACGACGAGAAGAACACCCGCGAAGGACTGCGCGACGCGCTCGAGGAGGATTTCGACGTCTATGTGGCCGCGGATGCCGAGGGCGCGCTCGCGGCGCTCGAGGCCGGGCCGGCGGACGTGATGCTCACCGATCTGCGCCTCGGCGCGGACAATGGCATGGAGCTCATCGACCGCGTGTTGAAGCTCCCGAAGCCGCCGATCTGCATCATGATGACCGCCTACGGCTCGGTGGATACCGCCGTGGAGGCAATGAAGCGCGGCGCCTACGATTTCGTCACGAAGCCGGTGAACATCGACCGCCTCGAGATGCTCATCCGGCGGGCGCTGCGAGAACGCGCGACGCAGAAGGAAAACGTCGAACTCAAGGAGCGCGTGCAGCGCAGCGAGTCGCTCGACACGATGATCGGCCGCTCGCCGGCGATGGTGGAGGTGTTCGACACGATCAAGCAGGTCGCGCCCTCGCGCGCCACGGTGCTCATCGAGGGCGAGAGCGGCACGGGCAAGGAGCTCGCCGCCCGCGCGATTCACCACCTCAGCCCGCGCGCCGGCAAAAAATTCGTGGCCGTCCACTGCATGGCGTTGTCGCCGCAGCTTCTCGAGAGCGAGCTGTTCGGTCACGAGCGGGGGGCATTCACAGGCGCGACCGAGCGGCGCGTCGGACGCTTTGAGCAGGCGGCAGGCGGCACGTTGTTCCTCGACGAAATCGGCGAAATCGACCCCGCCGTGCAGGTGAAAATCCTGCGTGTGCTCGGCGAACGCACCTTCGAGCGCGTGGGCGGCAACCAGACGCTGCAATCCGACGTGCGCCTCGTCGCCGCAACGAACAAGGACCTCGCGAAACTCGTCGCGGAAGGCAAATTTCGCGACGACCTGTTCTTTAGATTGAACGTCGTGCAGATCACGCTGCCGCCGCTGCGCACACGCAAGGAGGACATTCCGCTGCTCGTGCAGTCGTTTCTCAAGGAAGCCGCGCAGGAGAACGGGAAGCCGTTCCGCGAACTCACGGCGGAGGCGATGGCGTGCATTCTCGACTACGATTGGCCGGGGAACGTCCGCGAGCTGCGCACGGCCGTCGAGCATGGCGTGGTGATGTGCAGCGGCGCACGGATCGGCCTGCGCGACCTGCCCGCAGCCGTGCGGAAGGCGACTCCGACCGTCTCGATGGCTCCCCGGGAGCCCGGCGCCGCGCCGGACGCTTTGGATTTGCACCAGGCGGAGCGCCTTCTTATGTTCCGCGCGCTGGAAGAGAGCGGCGGCAATCGCACGGCCGCTGCGCAGAGGCTCGGCATCAGCCGGCGCACGCTGCACCGCCGGCTCAAGGAACTCCAAATCACCAAACACTAGCCTCTCTCCCCTCCCATGCTCGATTCCTCCGGCAAAGGCTTCCAGACGGCGATTCACGCGATCGAGCAGGGCAAATTTGCGCCGCTGCTGCGTGCGCTCGCCGGCGTCGTCGTGCTCGTCACGGTCGGACTGCTTTACATTTTCGTGCAGTTCACCGGCTTCGAGTCGCCCGACGCGATGGACCAGGCGCAGATTTCCCGTGCGCTGGCCTCCGGCGAGGGATTCGCGACGAAATACATCCGGCCGCTCGCGCTGTGGCAGTTCAACCGCGCGGAGAAGCCGATCCCGGCCGCCAGTTTCCCCGACATCAACCAGCCGCCGCTCTGGCCCGCGGTGGAAACGATCCCGCTGCTGCTCGCGAAGGCGCATTGGGAGATGACGCCGAAGGACATCGTCTATGCGGGCGACCGCGCGGTGGCGATTTTCTCGGTATTCCTCTTTCTCGCGGCGGTGACGGTCGGCTATTTCGTGGCGCGGCGGCTCTTCGACGCGCAGCTCGCGTTTCTGGCCGTGCTCGTCGTGATCGTCACCGACCTGCTGTGGAAGTTCTCTCTCTCGGGCCTGCCGCAGATGTGGGTGCTCCTGCTGCTGATGGTCTGCGCGTGGCTCATTCTCAAGGCGATGGGCGAGCAGGAGGAGGCGCCAAGCGCCCCGCCGCTCAAGAAATGGCTCCTGCAGGCCGCGATCGGCGTGCTCTTTGCGGCGATGACGCTCTCGCATTGGGCGGCGTGCTGGCTGTTCTTCGGCTACCTGTTCTTCGCGTTCTTCTATTTCAAGCCGCGCGTGCTGCCGCTGGCGGCGGTGGTGACCTTCGCCCTCGCACTCACGCCGTGGATCGTGCGCAACGTCACCGTGTGCGGCCATCCCTTCGGTCTCGCGCTGTATCCCTTCGCGGACGACACGCTCGTGCGCTCGCTCTCGCCGGACTTCAGCGACCTGTTCTACGGCTTCAAGATGAAGGTCCGCACCGGCATCGTGGATCAGGTCGGCAGCATCTTCGCCTACCTCGGGCTCAATCTCGCGGCCGGCGCATTTTTCGTCTCGTTGTTCCATCCGTTCCGCCGCCCGGAGACGGCGAAGTTCCGCTGGTGTGTGCTCGCAATGTGGATCGCCGCGGTGATCGGCATGGCCGCCTACGGCCCCGTGATCGGCACGGTGAGCACGATGCAGCTTCATGTGGTGTTCATTCCGCTGATGGCATTCTACGGGCTGGCGTTCCTGCTCGTGCTATGGAACCGCCTCGGCTTCCAGCACACGTTTTTCCGCATCGCGTTCAATGTCGCCGTCGTCGTGCTGGCAGCGATCCCCATGCTGCTCACGCTCTTCGCCGGCCAGTCGCGCATGATCAACTGGCCGCCCTACGTGCCGCCCTACATCGGCGTGCTCGGCCAGTGGTATGAAAAGAACGAGGCCATCTGCTCGGACATGCCGTGGGCCGTCGCGTGGTATGCGAATCGCAAGTGCCTGCTCCTCCCCGATTCGCCGAAGACAATGGTGCAGATCAGCGATTACGACGTGATCGGCTCGCCCATCTGCGGCCTCTATCTCACGCCGATCACCGGCGACGCAAAATTCCTCAGCGAGATCGTCTTCGGCACCTACAAACAATGGGGCGCCGTGATCCTCCGTCAGCCCCAGGCCATCCAGGCGCTCCCCTTCAAGGCCGTGCGCCCGCTGCCGATCGACGGCAAGGTCATCCTTTACTCCGACCGTGACCGCTGGTCGAATCACGAGACCGAACCGTGAGCACGCCCGAGCCAACACCCACCCTGGAGAGCGCCCTCGACCGCCTCGACGCCATCGTGCGCGAGATGGAGGCTGGCGAACTCCCGCTGGAAGCCCTCATCGCGAAATACGAGGAAGGCATCGCCCTCACGAAGCTCTGTCAGGAGAAGCTCGACCGCGCCGAGGAGCGCATCCGCATCCTCTCGCGCGACGCGGCGGGAAATCCCGTGCTTGAGGATTTCGCCGGGAGCGGCGAAGAATAGCCCCACATGTCGCTGTTACAGGGGATTCACACGCCGGCCGATGTCAAGGCCTTGCCGGAGGCCGACCTGCCCGAGCTCGCCCAGGAAGTGCGCGACGAACTCATCCGCGTGCTCTCGCAGACCGGCGGCCACCTCGGGCCGAATCTCGGCGTCGTCGAGCTCACCATTGCCCTGCACCGCGTCTTTGACACGCCCAAGGACAAGTTTCTCTTCGACGTCAGCCACCAGGGCTACGTCCACAAGCTGCTCACCGGCCGCGCGCCGCGGTTCGACACGATCCGCCAATACGAGGGACTGAACGGCTTCCTCCTCCGCAGCGAGAGCGAGCACGATTGCTATGGCGCAGGTCACGCGGGCACTGCGCTCAGCGCCGCGCTCGGCATGGCCGTGGGCCGCGATCTGCGCGGCGGCGACGAGCACGTCGTCTGCGTCGCTGGCGATGCCGCCTTCACCTGCGGCGTGAGTTTCGAGGCCCTCAACAATGTCGCGAACTCCACGAAGCGCCTCATCGTCGTGCTCAACGACAACGAGTGGTCCATCGCGAAAAACGTCGGAGCCGTCGCGGAATACCTCAACCGCATCGTCGCGAACCCCTCCTACGCCCACCTCCACGAGAAGGCCGCGCAATTCGTCGAGCGCCTCGCCGGCAAATCCGCCCGCAAGCTCGCCGGCAAGTTCGAGGCCAGCATGAAGAGCCTCATCGCACCGTCCGTCATCTTCGAGGATCTCGGCATGCGCTATTACGGCCCGATCGATGGCCATGACATCGGCCTGCTCACCCAGACCTTCGAGTTTCTCAAGACTCAGACCGAACCCGTCATCCTCCACATCCTCACGAAGAAGGGCAAAGGCTACGCCCCCGCCCTCGCGAAGCCGGACAAATTCCACGGCCTCGGCAAGTTCCACCTCGATACCGGCGAGACTGCCACCGCGCCGACGCCCACGTATTCCGAGCTCCTCGGCAAAACGCTCGCCGACTTCGCCGACCGCGACAATCGCATCGCCACCATCACGGCTGCGATGCCCAGCGGCACCGGCCTCATCCAGTTCGCGCAACGCCACCCGAAGCGTTTCTTCGACGTCGGCATCGCCGAGGAACACGCGGCGCTCTTCGCCTGCGGCCTCGCGACGCAGGGATTGAAGCCCTTCCTCGCGATCTACTCGACCTTCATGCAGCGCGCCTACGACATGATCATTCATGACATCGCGCTGCAAAATCTCGATGTCGCGCTCTGCATGGATCGCGCCGGCCTCTCCGGCGACGACGGCCCCACGCACCACGGCCTGTTCGACATCGGCTACCTGCGCCCCGTGCCCGGCCTCGTCCACATGCAGCCGAAGGACGAGGACGAGTTCGTGGACATGCTCTGGACGATGGCTCACTACAAGGGCCCCATTGCGATCCGCTATCCGCGCGGCGCCGGCACCGGCGTGCAACCGAAGGCCCAGCCCAAGCTCCTCGAGATCGGCAAGGCGGAAGTTCTCCGCCACGGCAAGCAGGTCGCGCTTTTCGGCCTCGGCAACATGTGCGAAGTCGCGCTCGAAGCCGCCGACCTGCTCGCCGCCCAGGGCATCGACGCCGCCGTCATCAATCCCCGCTGGATCAAGCCGCTCGACACCGCCACCCTCGAGTTCTTCGCCCGCGGTTGCGACGTGATCTGCACGCTCGAGGATCACGTGCTCACGAACGGATTTGGCTGCAGCGTGATGGAACATCTCGCCGAGCAGCGCATCGCGACGCCCGTCGTGCGCATCGGCTGGCCGGATGAATTCGTCGAGCACGGCACCGTGCCCATCCTCCGCGAAAAGCACGGCCTCACCGCGAAGGCGGCCGTGGAAAAAATCCTCGCCGCCCTGCCCGTGCGCAAGCCGGCCTCCGCTGCCAGCGCGGCCTGATTCGGCCGGCTAGACGTGTCGAGCTTCCGCGGCGGTCTTCACCGTGATGCGATCGGTGATCGCCAGCAGCAGCGCGGAAAGGACGAAGGTGAGGTGGACGACCACCTGCCAGAAAACGTCCCAGTGCAGCGGCGCCGCACCTGAGGCTTTCGCCGCGCTGACTTCCACGAGATCCTTCGCGCCGCCCAGCTCGACGAACGTCGTGAGGAGTTGGATCGAGGAAATGCCGATGAGCGCCGTGGCGAGCTTCACCTTCAGCACGCCGGCGTTCACATGCGAGAGCCACTCGGGCTGGTCGGGGTGGTTCTTGAGGTTCAGGCGCGAAACGAACGTCTCGTAGCCGCCGACGATCACCATCACGAGCAGGTTCGCGATCATCACGACATCGACGAGCTTGAGCACGGCGACCATGAGATCCTTCTCGTCGAACTTGCCCGCCGCCTCGCCAACCGCCTTCACCACATCTCCGCCTCCAGCCGCCATCGCCGGGAAAAACACGTTCTGCACGAGAATGACGAGCTCGTGAAAGAACTGATAAACGTAGATCGCCTGCACGACGATGAGACCGATGTAGAGCGGAGCCTGCAGCCAGCGGCTGAAGAAAATGAGGCCCCCGAGGGCGCTCTGATACGGCGGGCGGGAAGTGGGCGTGTCCGTCATGGCGTTTGCGCGGTAGCGGATACCACGCATGCGCCGCGCCCGCAACCGACTTTCCTCCACATGCATTTTCCCACTGTGCGGGTCGCGGGCTCTGTGGTTAAAGTCGCCGGCTCTATGTCCACGAAAGACTCGAACGCCCAGCGCATGGAAAAGATCGTGAGCCTGTGCAAGCGGCGCGGTTTCATCTTCCAGTCCAGCGAGATTTACGGCGGCCTGAACGGCTTCTGGGACTACGGCCCAATGGGCGTCGAGCTCAAGCGCAACCTCAAGGACTTCTGGTGGCGTCGCAACGTGCGCGAGCGCGAGGACATGGTCGGCATGGACGGCTCGATCATCATGAATCGCGCCGTGTGGAAGGCCAGCGGCCACGAGGCGACGTTCAGCGACCCGATGGTGGACTGCAAATCGTGCAAGGCCCGCCACCGCGACGACCAGCTCCCGACGAAGGATGGCGCGAAATATTGCCCGAACTGCGGCAGCCGCGACCTCACGGAGCCGCGCGCGTTCAACCTCATGTTCAAGAGCTTCGCCGGCCCCGTGGAGAGCGAGGACAACATGGTTTACCTGCGCCCCGAGACCGCGCAGGCGATCTTCGTGCAGTTCCGCAACGTGCTCGACACCTCGCGCAAGAAGCTGCCCTTCGGCATCGCGCAGGTCGGCAAGGCCTTCCGCAACGAGATCAACCCGCGCAACTACACCTTCCGCTCGCGTGAGTTCGAGCAGATGGAGATCGAGTATTTCTGCCGCGCCGAGGACGGCCTCGCGCTCACCGACTACTGGCTCGAGCAGCGCCTCAAGTTCTACGAGGACATCGGCATCCCGCGCAGCAAGATCCATGTCGTGGACATTCCGGACGGCGACCGTGCATTCTACTCGAAGAAGACCTACGACCTCGAATACGAGTTCCCCTTCGGCATCAGCGAGCTCGAGGGCATCGCCTACCGCACAGACTACGACCTCTCCGCCCACATCAAGGCCAGCGGCAAGCCGCTCGAGTATTTCGACCAGGAGAAGAACGAGAAATTCGTGCCGCATGTCGTCGAGCCCAGCGCCGGCGTGGATCGCACCGCGCTCGCGCTCATCTGCGAGGCGTTCGACGAGGAAACCGTCACCGACGAGAAGGGCAAGGCCGAGGTGCGCACGGTGCTGCGTTTTCACCCGCGCATGGCGCCGATCAAGTGCGGCATCTTCCCGCTCCTCAAGAACAAGCCCGAGCTCGTCGCGAAGGCCGAGGAAATCGTCGCCCTTCTGCGTCCGCACATGATGGTGCAATACGACGAGACCGGAGCGATCGGCCGCCGCTACCGCCGCCAGGACGAGATCGGCACGCCTTTCTGCGTGACCGTCGATTTCGACACGATCGGCGAAAACGGCCCGGAGAAGCAGGACACCGTGACGCTGCGCCACCGCGACTCGATGGAGCAGGAGCGCATCGCCATCGCCGACCTTCTGCCCTGGCTGCTCGCGCGCACGCTGTAAGCTTTCGTCAAGGAGCGGTGACCCGAAGGCGCAAGAAGCGCGAAGGACTGGCGGACATCAACGCGGTGTCCGTCACCGTCACGCTGCCGGAGACGTTGCTCGCGCCCGTGCTCGTCCAGATGGTCGTCCATGGGCCCGAGGCGAGATCGTTCGTAGCCTCCACCACGTAGGTGAGCGTCGCATCGGGGATGCGGGTGAAGCTGAGCGTGAGATGCGCGCCATCGTTGCCGTTGTTTGCCACCGGTCCGGAGTCGGCCGTCACAGGCGAAGAGCCGACCGCGTATTCGAGCAGATTGCTGCGGCCATCGTTGTCCGCATCGGCGGAATTCGCGGCCGTTCCGGAATTGCTGATCGTCCCGAAATACGAGCTGCGCCATATTTCGATGCCAGTCCATGCCGTCACCGTAAGCGTAAGCGTGCCGCCGCTGGCAGAGAGCGCGTAGCTGTAACCGGAGGGCGCATTCCCAACCGCAAAATTGCCGGCGCTGATCCCACTGGCGCCAGTAACGAGAGCGTAGCTGCCCGCTCCAAATCCCGTTGCGGCGATCACATTCACCCCGGTCGTGCCACTCGCCGCATAGGCACCGCTCACGCTAATAACATCCGATGTCGTGCCCAACTCCATCGAGAGACCTGATCCGGCGCCGAGCGTGAGT
>JGI24743J22301_10000061_pt1 | contig 10130 bp, 8 predicted proteins | sample KBSMiscanthusM2_FD_22301 | JGI IMG/M metagenome (IMG submission 22301)
CTGTATCGTGGCGTGGAGATTCGCGGGGGGAATCACGGGTTCCTGCGGGCATTCGAGTTCGACCCGCCGACGTTCGATCCGAACCTGCGCGCGCTCGTTTATCACGTGCCGGTGGAGCGGATTCCCGAGGGCGCGTATCCGCTGCGCGTGTCGCTGGAGCTGCGTTATGCGCTGCTCGAGGATGGCGTGCGGGTGGAGTTTGCCTTCACGAATTACGAGGCGGAACTCGACGCGCACGTGAGCTTCGGGCTGCATCCGGGCTTCGCGGTGACGTCAGTGGCCGAGGCGGAGATTTTGCTGCCGGAGGGAATGTATCGGCGGCACATGGCGCCGGGCAATTTCCTCGACGGCAATGTCGTGGACGTGCCGCACGCGGGCGGGCCGATGCCATTCGACAAGGCGGCGCTGCCGGACTCGTATCTGCTGGAGCTGAGCGGCGTGCCGGAGCGGACCTTCACGCTGCGCGACGTGGCGGGCGGGCGCGTGGTGACGCTGGACTTCGCGGAGACGCCGTATTGCACGCTGTGGAGCGACGGGGCGTTCGTCTGCATCGAGCCGTGCTGGGGCCTGCCGGATAGCAAGCCGCAGAAGCCCTTCGAGCAGAAGGATGGCATTCAAGTCATCCCGCCGCTGGGGACTTTGTGTGCGGGATTCGCGATTCATGCGAGGTTGGAGGCATGAGCGGGCTGTGGATTTACCGGATCGTGCTGTTTCTCGTCGCGCTGGCGGGATTCGTGACGCTTTTCGACCGCGGGCCGGTGGATTTCCCGCGCCAGCTCTCGCTCGAATTGCGGGAATGGACCGGTGGATTTTGACGGTGGCTCGATTTTCTCCGCCCGCTAATTGAAAACGACTTTCCAAGTGCGGCAGGCTCTTGCAGATTGAGCGCTCCGTTCCCTTCCTATGGCAGTTAAGACCGAAAAAGATCTCCCGGAAACGCATCGCGCCACGTGGCTGAAATCCCTCAGCGCGATGCAGCTCAAGAACTACGGCTACGTGATCCAGCTCATGCAGGGCCTGCTGAAGGCCGAGCCCGATTTTCTTCCGGGCCGCCAGCTCCTGCGCAAGGCCGAGATCGCCAAGGCCGCCGCTTCGGGCAAGAAGAGCCTGCTCTCCGGCGGCGGGCTCTCGTCGATGAAGATTTCCAGCCAGGTGAAGAAGGATCCCGTCGGCGCCATTGTCGAAATCGAGAAGGCGCTGGAAAACGAGCCGCACAGCCAGGCGGTGAATCTCCTGCTGCGCGACGCCGCGATGGCCGCGAACATGCCCGAGACGGCGACCTTCGCGCTCGAGACAATCGTGGCCGGCGCGCCGCGCGACACGAAGATGCTGCACGAGCTCGCGAAGCATTACCTCACGCAGGACGACGCCGAGAAGGCCGTGGATATTTACACGAAAATTTCCGACCTCAACCCGACCGATCTCATCGCGATCAAGGCCGGCAAGGACGCCGCGGCCCGCGCGTCGATGAAGAAGGGCGGCTGGGAAAAGGAAGGCGCGACCTACCGCGACCTCATGCGCGACGCGGCCACCGCGGTCTCCCTCGAGCAGCAGAGCCGCGTGGTGCGCAGCGCCGAGATGATCGATCAGCAGCTCGCCGAGCTGGGCGCGAAATACGAGGAGAACCCGCAGAACGTGGATGTCGCCCGCCGCATCGCCGACCTCTACGAGCAGAAGGAGGACCTCACGAACGCCGTGCAGTGGTTCACCTACGCCGCCGGCCTCACGAACAACACCGACGCCGCGCTCGTCCGCAAGGCCGCCGACCTGCGCATCAAGCAATACGACACGAGCATCGAGGAATTTGAAAATTACCTCGCCGCCGTGGATGCGAGTTCGCCCGAGGCCGAGCAGGCCCGCGCGCAGCTCGAGACGATCAAGCGCGAGCGCGCCGAGATCGAGCTCCAGGAGGCCCGCACCCGCGTCGAGCGCAACCCGACCGACCTCATGTTCCGCTACGAGCTCGGCGCCATCCTTGTGCACATCGGCGATTACAAGGATGCCATCCCCGAGCTGCAGAAGGCGCGGCAGAATCCGAACGTCCGCCTCAAGGCAATGAACCTGCTCGGCAAATGCTTCGTCGAGCGCAACATGCTCGACCTCGCCTCGAAGACGCTCGAGGACGCCTCCAGCGAGCTGCTCGCGATGGACGCCGTGAAGAAGGACATCGTTTACAACCTCGGCCTCGTTTACGACCGCATGGGCGACAAGGAAAAGTCCATCGGCTGCATGAAGCAGATCTACGAGGTGGACTACGGCTACCGCGACGTCGCCGAGCGCGTCGAAGGCTCCTACGGCGGGTAGGTTCTAGCGAACTAACCAGGATTGAGGGGATTTTAGGATTTACAGGAACGGGAAAGGGAAGCTCTTCAGCCTCCCTTCGTCCCGTTAATCCTCTTAATTCTGTAAATCCCGTTCCGTTCGACTACGGGCTGATGAGTTCGAGGTCGTCGCCGATGAAGAGGCCGCTCTCGAGCACGCCGCAAATCGCGCTGATCTCCTTCTCGAGGCCGGCGCCGATTTCCGCGAAGCGCGCGTCGAGGATGAGATTCGCCTGCTCGGTGATCACCGGGCCGTCCTTGCCGTCGCCGGAGCGAAGCGCCATTTCCGTCGCGCCGAGCTTCTCGAGTTCGGATTTCACGTAGGGCAGCGCGCCGGGGAAGACTTCGATCGGAATCGCGAAATACGTGCCGAGCTTCTCCACGCGCTTCGAGGCGTCCACGAGGATGTAGCGCTTCTTCGAGGAGCGGAAGACGATCTTCTCTTTGAACATCGCGCCGCCGCGGCCCTTGATGAGCCAGTTCTGCGCGTTCACTTCGTCGGCGCCGTCGAAGCACCAGTCGGGCTGCGCGGAGCCAAGCGGCGCGAGCGCGATGCCGAGTTCCATGCAGATCGCGGCAATCTCGATGGACGTGGGAACGGCGATGCAGCGGACGCCCTCCTCCTTCTGCCGGCGGCCAATGGCAAGCGCGGTGAGGTAGGACGTGGAGCCGGAGCCGAAACCGATCACCTGGCCATCGACGACTTCGGCGGCGAGGCGGTTCGCGACGGCTTCCTTCTCGGCGCGGTTCGTGAGCGGGCGGCCCCAATCGGCCGCCGTGGGAATCTGGGCCATGGCGAATTAGTGCGTGGTGGCGAGGGATTCCGGCTTCGGCAGGTCGCTGTAGGGCGCCTGCGGGCGAAGGCCGAGCTGGTCGAGGAGCGCGATGTCCTCGTTCTTTTCGGCGTTCGGCGTGGTGAGGAGCTTGTCGCCGTAGAAGATGGAATTCGCGCCGGCGAAGTAGCAAAGCGCCTGCGCCTCCTTCGAGAGATGCGAGCGACCGGCGGAGAGACGGATTTTTGCCTTCGGCAGCGCGAGGCGCGTCGTCGCGATGAGGCGGACGAGTTCGAAGACCTCGATGGGCTTCGCGCCGGCGAGCGGCGTGCCGTCGATGGGCACAAGGCAATTGATCGGCACGCTCTCGGGCGCGGGATCGAACGAGCAGAGCACCTCGAGCATGCGGAGGCGGTCCTTCTCGCTCTCGCCGAGGCCGAGGATGCCGCCGCAGCAAACGGCCATGCCGGCGCGCTGGACGGAGGCGATCGTGTTCAGGCGGTCCTGGAACGTGTGCGTGGTGACGATGTTGCCGTAGTGCTCGGGCGAGGTGTCGATGTTGTGATTGTAGGCGGTAACGCCGGCCTCGCGGAGCTTGTGGGCCTCGGTGTCGCCGAGCTGGCCGAGCGTGACGCAGACTTCCATGCCGAGCTTGCTGACCTCGCGGACGGTCTCGAGCATCTGGTCGAACTTCGCGTCGCCGTCGCGCACGCCCTTCCAGGCCGCGCCCATGCAGAAGCGCGTGGAGCCATTCTCCGCGGCGCGCTGCGCATGCGGGAGCACCTCGGCGGTGGTCATCAGCTTCTCCGCCTCGAGGCCGGTCTTGTAACGGGCGCTCTGGGCGCAATAGCCGCAGTCTTCACTGCAGCCGCCGGTCTTCACGCTCAGGAGCGTGCAGAGCTGCATCTCATTGTCCTTCCAATGCTCGGCATGCACGCGGCGGGACTCCGCGATCAGGTCGAAAAACGGGCGATGGTAAATGGCCTCGAGGGCCTCGAGCGTAGGCATTTGCCGGGGATGTTAGGTGCGCAAACCGCGCGCCGCCAATGAAAACTACTTCAGCGCCGCGAGCAACGGGCCTTCCAGAAAGTGCAGGAGGAACACCGCCGCCAGCGCGAGGACGACCGGGCTAAGCCGCTCGCGCCGGCCCGTGGCGGCAGCCAGCACGACGAGCGCGATAAGTCCGACGCCCATCCCGGAGCTGATGCTGAACGCCAGCGGCATCAGGAGAATCGTGAGCACCGCCGGCGCGAAATCCACCATGTCGCGCGCGTCGAGTTCCGTGACGGCCTCGAACATGAACACGCCGACCATCACGAGCGCCGGAGCGACCGCGAGAGGCGGAATAGCTTGAAAAATCGGCGTGAAAACGAGCGCCGCGAGGAAGCAGAGCGCGGTGACAATCGCCGTGAGCCCAGTGCGACCGCCCGCCTGCACGCCAGTCGCCGACTCGATGTAAGTAACGACCGTCGAGGTGCCGAGCAGCGAGCTGAGGATCGCCGCCGAGGAATCCGCCACGAGCGCTCGGCCGGCGCGCGGGATTTTGCCATCCGGCCCGACGAGCCCGGCGCGGCGTGTGACCGCGATGAGCGAGCCGATGTTGTCGAACATATCGACGAAGAGCAGCGTGAGCGTGAGCACGACGGCGCGCAGCGGATCGTGCGCGAAGAGATCGAAGTTGAGTTTGAAAAATGTCGGCTCGAGCGACGCTGGCGCGGAGACGAACGCCGCCGGCCATTGCGTGACATGCCCGCCCTTGCCATCGGGCACGAGCAGCCCGGCCAGCGAAATCACGAGCACGGAAAGCAGGATCGCGCCCGGCACGCGTCGCGCGACGAGCACGGCCGTGAGGAGCAGCCCGCCGAAAAACAGCGCGACCGACGGCGTGCCGAGGTCGCCAAGGCCGACCATCGTCGCGGAGTTCGCCACGACGAGGCCGCCATTTTGCAGGCCGATGAGCGCGATAAAGAGGCCGATTCCGGCGGTGACGGCGACCTTTAGCGAATGCGGAATCGCCTCGATGATTTTCTCGCGGATGCCGGTGAGCGAGAGCGCGAGAAAGATGCAGCCGTTTACAAAGACGAGGCCGAGCGCGCTCTGCCACGGCACTTTCATCGCGACGCAAATCGAGAACGCGAAGAAGGCGTTGATGCCCATGCCCGGCGCGAGTGCGATGGGGAGATTCGTGAGCGCAGCCATGAGCAGCGTGGCGAGCGCGGCACTCACGGCGGTGGCGGTGAGGAGCGCGGCTTTCGGCATGCCGGCCGCGGCGAGGATGTCGGGATTCACCGCGAGGATGTAGGCCATCGCGGCGAACGTGGTGACGCCCGCGAGCAGCTCGCGCGAGACCGTGGTGCCGTGCGCCCTGAGTTTGAAAATCCGTTCCAGCACGGCGCGCCTTTTACCGCGAGCAACGACGATTCACGAGCGCAACTTTGCCCAGCCCTTCTTCAGGCATTTCTCCTCTCAACTCTCAACCATCAACTCTCAACTTCCCCTCAAGGCCGGCCGTAGGCGACGAAGCGTCCGGCGCGGTGGAAGAAAAAGAAAAACGTGTAGCCGCCCATCGTTTTCTCGGGGCGGAATTCGTAGATGTCGGGGCCGCTCGCGCGTTGGGAGCCGGCCATCATCATGCGCCCGCGGGCGTCCGTGCCGAGGTAGAGCATCACGTGCGTGATCGGCGGCCGGCGCACGGGCTTGTAGGTGTTTTCCCAGAACAGCAGGTCGCCGGGACGCAGATGCTTGCGAAGCGAGGCGGCATCGGGCCGCGTGCGCCAGAGCCGATGCCGGGCGCGCAGCCATTCGTATTGATCGGAGGCCGTGCGGGGCAGGTCGAGGCCGCGCACCTCGCGAGTGAGCCAGCGCGCGGTGTTCGAGCAATCCATTACCCACGGGCGCGTCTCGCCGGGCGGCAGCCAATGGTCGTTGTAGCCGACGTTCTGGCTGGCGGGAATTTCGATGGCCTCTACGAAGCCGGGAGGCGCGGCCTGGACGGGTTCGGCGCGGAGGACCGGCACGGGCTGGGCGGGAGCGGAGCTTGCGGCCAGGAGCAGGCAGAGCAGGAAACGCATGCGCCGGGAGCTTAGTGCGGGAGATTTCCTCTCGCAACCGGTGTGTTTTTATTCGCAACGCACGTCGGCAGATGCGAGGATCGTCCCAGAAAAGCCCCCTCAATGCCGCTGGAGACATCACAGACGGTTCACCTGCTCGTCATCGAACGGGACTCCGCGGCCAGCCCACGCCTGCGGCAGCTCGTCGAACGGATCGCAGATCGCGGTTTTCGCATCGTCCACGAGTTCCCGAACGTGGCGGCAGCCACTCCCGCGCTGGAGCGGGAGGCCGTCGATCTCGTGCTGGCGGAGATTGGCGGCGACGGCCTGCTCGAGATGGAGCAGCTCGTGCGCGTTCCTGCGCTGGGAGGCTACGTGCCGTTCCTCGTCGTGGATGACGAATCGCGGGAAACCGTGGCGCAACGGGCGCTGGAAGCCGGCGCGCAGGATTACGTGGTGAAGCCGGGGCTCGCGCCCGAGCAGCTCGCGAGAGCGATGCGCTGGGCCGTGGAGCGCTTTCACGCCGAGCGCGAGCTCAAGAAGGAAAGCGACCTGCTCCGCGCGTTGCTCGATTCCGTGCCCGATGCGATTTATTTCAAGGACCGCCACAGCCGCATCCTGCGGGCGAGCGCGTCGATCACGCATTGGCTGAATATTTCCAGCGCTTCCGAGGCGATCGGCAAGACCGACTTCCATTTCCTGCCGCCCGAGTATGCGGAGGCGACGTTCGCCGAGGAGCAACGCGTGATCGAGAGCGGCCAGCCCATCGTGAACAAGCTGGAGCGGCAGGAGGAGACCGGCGGCGAGCCACGCTGGAGCAGCACGACGAAGCTCCCGCTGCGCGACCGCTTCCAGCGCATCATCGGCACCTGCGGCATCACCCGCGACGTGACCGATCTCAAGCAGCTCGAGGAAACGCTCGCCGCCGAGCGAAATCGCTTGCGCGGCGTGCTCGATAATCTGCCCGACCCGATCTACGTGAAGGACACCGAGGGCCGCTACGTCCTCGACAACAAGGCGCACGCGCGCTTTCTCGGCGTCGAGAGCGAGCAGGACGTCGTTGGCAAAACGGTGTTCGATTTCTTCGAGCGATCCTTCGCCGAGCAGGCCCACGAGGTGGACATGGCCGTGCTGCGCGAGGGCAAGCCGTGGGTGAATCACGAGGAGAGCACGTCCTCCACGGGCGAAGCGACGTGGCTGGTCACCTCGAAGGTGCCGCTCCACGACGAGAGCGGCCGCATCGTCGGCCTCGTCTGCATCAATCGCGACATCACCGCCGAAAAACGCGCGAAGCTCGCGCTCGAGGAGGCGAACGAGCACCTCACGAAGGCTCTCTCCGATCTCAAGAACGCCCACAAGGAGCTCCACAGCGTGCAGCTCCAGCTCATCGAGGCCGAGAAATTGAAATCCATCGGGCGGCTCGCGGCCGGCGTCGCCCACGAGGTGAAAAACCCGCTCGCCATCGTTTCGATGGGCATCGAGTTCCTCCAGGGCAAATACGGCGAAGACGAGGTGACCGCCTCCGTCCTGAAGGATCTCGCCGACGCCGTGCAGCGCGCCGATACGGTGATCAAGGGCCTGCTCGATTTCTCCGCACCCCGTCAGCTCGCGCTCGAGAGCTGCGACCTGAACGGCATCATTCGCTCGGCCGTCACTCTCGTGCGCGGCGAGATCAAGACCGAGCTTCACCGCGTCGAGCTCGACCTCGGCGAGCTTCCGCCCGTGGAAGCCGACCGCGTGAAAGTGAGCCAGGTGTTCGTGAATCTTTTCACGAATGCGCTCCAGGCCATGCCCGATGGCGGCACGCTGACCGTGCGCACGCGCGTCGTCCAGCTCACCGGGGTGGGCGCGAACATCGGCGGCGAGATCAGTCAGATCTTCCATGCCGGCGATTATGTCGTGATCGTCGAAGTCGCCGACACCGGCACCGGCATTCCGCCCGAAGCGCTGCCCCACGTTTTCGATCCATTTTTCACGACGAAGCCCACGGGGAAAGGCACCGGCCTCGGCATGAGCGTCGTGCGATCCATCATGAATCTCCAGCGCGGCGCCATCACCATGCGCAATCGCGAGCACGGCACCGGCGCCATCGCCACCCTCACCTTCAAAGCCCAGAACCCATGATCACCAAAAAACGCATCCTCATCGTCGATGACGAGTCCGGCTTCACCCGCCTGCTCCGGCTCACTCTCGAAGGCACCGGCAAATTCGTCGTCGAGGAGGTCAACGACGGCCGCCGCACCATCGAGGTCGCCCGTTATTTCAAACCCGACATCGTGTTTCTCGACGTCGTCATGCCCGAGATCGACGGCGGCGATGTGGCCACGCAGATCAAGGCCGACCCCGAACTCTCCAAAGTGCCCGTGATCTTCCTCACCGCCATCGTCTCGCCAAAGGAAGCCCGCCACGAGAAGGCCATCGGCGGCTTCCCCTTCCTCGCGAAGCCCGTGAGCGTCGATGCCATCGTCCACGCCGTTGAGACGCATTGCCCACCCGGCAAGGCGGCTTAAAAAAATTGAAAAAACTGATTGCATTCCCGGCGAACCTCGATACCGTGGTCCTCGTTCTGGGGGGAACAGCAGGCCGTCGTAACACTCGTTGCGGCGGCCTGCATCTTTTCCGGGGGCAAACTCCCAGCCGTCCGCGAGCCCGAACCGCGTTTTTGATTGAAACGCAGGGACGTTTACGGTCGAAATGCACGGAACAGGCACGGCTGAACGTGCATTGCTAGAGCGAACAAAACCCAAGGTGGCGAAAGATTTAACACAGAAGTGCCGGGAGTATCGTGACTCCGCCGATGCCCGGGCACAGGGCTTCTATCCATACTTCCGCCGCATCGACGACACGGTTGGCAATCATGTGATCTGCGACGGGCAGAGCAAGATCATGATCGGCTCGAACAATTACCTCGGCCTCGCGCAGGACGAGCGTGTGATCGAGGCCTCATGCGACGCGGCGCGGAAGTTCGGTTCCGGCTGCACGGGATCGCGCCTGCTCAACGGCAACATCCGTCTTCACGAGCAGCTCGAGGAGGAGCTCGCCAGCTTTCTGCAGCGCGAGGCCGTGCTGCTCTTTTCGACCGGGTTCTTCGCGAACCAGGGCGCGCTCGCCACACTCACCGAGGATGACGACGCGATTCTTTGCGATCGCGAGAACCACGCGAGCATCATCGACGGCTGCCAGTTCGCCCCGTCGCGACTCGTCCCCTTCCGTCACAATTCCGCCGTCTCGCTGCGAAATCGCCTGAAGCGCCTGCCCGAGGAAGCCGGCAAGCTCGTCGTGCTCGACGGCGTTTTCAGCATGTCGGGCGACATCGCCGACCTGCCGCCGATTATCGAGGCCGCGAAGGAAGCCGGCGCGCTCACGTATGTGGACGAGGCGCATGCGCTCGGCGTGCTCGGGCCGCTCGGCCGCGGCACGGTGCACCATTTCGGCGTCAACGACGATGTCGATCTCGTGATGGGCACGTTCTCGAAGTCGCTCGGCTCGATGGGCGGCTTCATCGCCGGCAAGCGCGAGGTCATCGAGTATCTCCGCCACAAGGCCCGTTGCTTCATTTTCACCGCCTCGCTCGCTCCCGCGGTGGTCGGCGGCGTGCTGAAGGCGCTCGAGATCATGCAGGCCGAGCCGGAGCGCATCGCGAAGCTCTGGAAAAACACCCTCAAGATGCACGAGGGCTTCAAGCAGCTCGGCTTCAAGATCGGCACCACGCAGACGCCCATCGTGCCCATTCTCATCGGCAGCGAGGCGAAGGCTTTCCAGTTCACTCAGCGCCTCTACGAGGAGGGCGTCTTCGCGACGCCGGCCATTTACCCGGCCGTCCGCTACGGTGAGGCCATCGTGCGCACGAGCTACATGGCCACGCACACGGACGAGGATCTCGACCGCGTGCTCGACATCTTCGCCAAGCTCGCGCGAGAGCTTGGCACCTTCGAGGACCCCGCCTACCTTGACCCCGGCCGCCGCAAAAATGTTTTCGATTTCAG
>JGI24743J22301_10000062_pt1 | contig 10097 bp, 8 predicted proteins | sample KBSMiscanthusM2_FD_22301 | JGI IMG/M metagenome (IMG submission 22301)
GAGCCGCGATGGCAGCCCATCCACTCGCCGGTGGGCGATCCTCCCCTTCTGCAAAAAAGACCACCCGCCGAGCACGTCGGGGACATAGAGATCGGTCACCAATCCGGCCAGCTCATCGACCTCGGCCAATGCCAGGGGCACCTGATAAAAATCGCGATCGCGATTGAATGCGACGACGTAGCGCACGGAATTTATCTGATGGAAGGGATCGAGAAGGGTCCGCTCATGCTGCTTGAGAATGTCGCGCTTTCAAACGCTCGAATTCCGCAAGCGCCATTCCGACGACCTGGTCCATGTTGTAGTAACGATACGTGGCCAGCCGCCCGACGAAGGAGACGTTCTCCTCCAGGCTCGCGAGTTCCTTGTATTTTTCATACATCGCCTGGGAGTCAGGTGCAGGGACGGGGTAATACGCCTCCTTGCCGGGACCGTAGTCCTCGGGATACTCGCGCACGATGGTCGTATTCGTGCATTGCTGCCCGGTGGCGTGCTTGATCTCCACGATGCGGGTGAACTCCTCCTCGTTTGGATAGTTGACCTGCATCGCCGGCTGCCAGAACCCCGCGCGCCCGGAGATCTTTTCCCTTTCCACAAGCTGCTCCGCAGTGAAGGACTCCCGCTCAAACCTCAGGGAACGGTAGGGCAGTGCACCAAAGCGCAGATCGTAGAAATCGTCGATCGGCCCCGTGTAGATCATGTGCCGGTATTTCACGAAGGGCAGGAGCTCCTTGTAATCGGTGCGGAGGAGAATCCGCACATCCGGAGAGGCCGCCACCATCCGCTCGAACATGCGCGTGTATCCGGCCTTCGGGATCGCCTGGAACTCCTCTCGCAGGTAGCGGTTGTCGCGATTCGTGCGGATCGGAATGCGCCCGCAGACGGACGCATCGAGTTCCTTCGGATGCCGCTTCCATTGCTTGAGCGTGTATCCCTTGAAAAACATCTCGTAGAGCTCCCAGCCGACCTGCGAAACGATGACTTCCTCGGAGTTCGCGGGGTTCTCGATCGGAACTTTCACCTTCTCGAGATACGCAATGAACTCCTCCTCCGTGGCTGGGTGCCCGACCAGCTCCTCGTAGGTGTTCAAGTTGACCGGAAAGGACCAGTAGCGTCCCCGGGCCCACGAGCGGATCATGTAATCGACCGGACGCCATTCCGTGAACTGCGAGAGATACTCACGAATACGCGGCGAGTTCGTGCGGAAATAATGCGGCCCGTATTTGTGCAGGAGCACCCCGTGATCGTCGTATTCGTCATATGAATTGCCGCCGATGTGAGCGCGCCGCTCGACAACGAGACACTTCTGCCCAAGCTGCGAAGAGAGTCGCTCCGCCAGCACGAGGCCGGCATAGCCCGCCCCCACGATCAGATAATCGCATTCCATAAATGATCCCTTATTTCCGTCGCACACCCACCACGGCCGCTTTCAATGTCCGCATCCAGGCCGGAGGCAGAAGCAACGCCGCAAAATTCGCCGACGACCGCGCCACGCTGCCCGGCGTTCGCGCCGAAAAGACCAGAGGGTAGAGCTCCACCGCCTGGGCAAGCGTCACCCGGCCGAGACTTCGGAAGTAGCGCAGGCTGGAGGCCGCATGCTGGCGGCACTTATCCACCATGATCGCGTGTCTTCGCCGGGCCTCGACCTCCGGCAATGGCCTTACGGCGCACGCCTTTTGGAAGCCCTCCTCGGCGATCCGTGTCACATTGAGCAGCGATTCGCGGAGCATATCCACATTGCCTCGGGAGGATGTGTTGCCCTGATGGTAACGATAGCAGCTTCCCACTTTGGGCAGATAGGCGAGCTGCCCGGCAAGGAGCAGCCCCGTCACAAGGCGCATGTCTCCCACCGGCGCAACGAATCCACCAAGCTGTCGAGCGGTCGCCGTGCGGAAAAGGAAACTCCCCCACCCGATGGCCGGCTTGATCGGCAACCAGAATTTCTCCCAGAAGAGATCGACGCCATCCTGAAGAAAGGCCTCTCGCCCCGGGAAATGGCGGATCGTCTCCTCGTGGTCGAGATCCTCACGGCGCAGGATGTAGTCGCCGAGAAGACACTGCGCGGTCGCCGAGCTGTCCAGCAGGGTAATGGCCTCCGCGAGAAAGGTCGGATCGACGAGATAGTCATCGTCGCCGAGGACCATGGCATATTCTCCGCGCGCCTCGTTGAGCGCGAAATTCACGGCCTTGTTGAAGCCGACATTCGCTTCGAGATTGTGATACCGCACCTTGTCGCCGAGCACGGAGGCCGCGCCCTGGATTGCCTCGGAAGTCACCTTTTGTGAACCGTCGTTCACGAGCACGAGCTCGTAATCCGTGAACGTCTGCGCTTTCACGGATTCGACGGCTTTCACGAGCCATTCGATGCGTGGATTGAAGGTTGGAGTGAGGATCGAGAGCTTCATTTCAATTCCCTTTTTGCAAATACCCTTCGGTGTTTCAGATCCGGGCCACGACGCGCTTCGCAGGCGCCGCCTTGCGTCCAAAAATCCAGTAAAGGATCAACAACGGCGCCATGAATGCCGCCACGCCCCAGACCGCCTGGAAGGCAAACGACCGCACCAGCACCAGCGTGCCGAAAAACACGCACGCAAAGACGCACGACTGCAGCACGCCGTCCTTGATCTGATAAACGCGGATGTCGAGATACCTCAGGAAAAGGCCCACCGCTGCCATCATCACCAGCATGTAGGCCACTCCGCCATCGTCATTGAAAAAGCCAATGATTCCCGGGCTGTAGGGGACACCGTAGGTATATCCCGTATCCGCGAGATTGCCCTGCAGAGGCTTGCCCGGCCACAGGGATCGCGGCACCCAGTGCACCGCCACATAGGCCACACTAAGCACGTAAGGTCGCCAGCGATGATCCCACTGAAGCGAGGCCAGGAACGTGTCGAACATGTTCAGGTCCGTGCCGGGGCCAAAGGCGTTTGCCAGCGAATCTCCCGAATACGCCTCCAATGGATCATCCACTAATTTCGCGACCAGCTCACTGCCCGTTAAGCTTCTGTCTCCACCGACATATTTGAAGTAAGGGTAGATCAAGAAAAGAAAGACCAACAGCAAGGGATTCAGCCTTCCTCGAAACGAGTAAAGCAAACTCACGACAATCAGGAGCAACCCCGCGAGAAAGAAGCTCCGGAATGTCGAGAGATTGACCATGAGATAGGCACACACCAGGTCAATCGCGATCGAGATGCCCGCCATAAGGAAATCCTCCGGCGCCTTGAAGCGAATGGCTCGAATCAAAAACAGGATCGTAATGAAAAGATTGCTGCCATGGACCAGTGTCGGCCCCAGATAGATGTATGCGGAATCCGAAAGATCCGTAAGCGAGAGTTTCTGGTTGGGGTCGGCAATGCGATAGATCAGAAAAAGCGAGCCAACCTGAATTCCCAGCATCGTCAGCCGGGGTATCAGTCCGCACCGCAACACTCCCGAGAACTTCGCCTTCCACGTTGTCAGCGATTCCCGGCTGATTTTGGCAGCCTTGTTGTCGAGCACCATCGCTCCCAGCATGAGCATGACAAAGCCCATCCCCGTTGCGCACATCGTGTTGGAGAGGTCGGTCCAGGTGGGGCTCAGCAGAAAGACGCTGTAAAAGATGGCGAAGTCATCCGTGAGGGAGATCGCCAGCGCCCTTGCCGCATAGACGAAGGTGTAAATGCCGGCAAAAGTCATCACGAGCGTGAGCCGTTGATGGCGCCTCCAGTCGAGAACGCCGCAAATGATCGTCACGATCATCGTCAGAGCCGCTTGGACGCCCACCATCACCCGCCCTCCGCCGGAGCCGAACGCACCCAGAAGCACGAGCACGAAGATGCCCAGCACAAGGCCGAGAGTGATATGCGTGTCGTCCGGCAGATGCGCGGAAAACGCGCCCTTGGGTTTTCTCTTGCGAGCCAGGGAGAGAGTCGGATTCATCGGGAACAAAGACTGAAGAGCGAAGCTTTCAATTTGAGAGCGAGGGCGGTCACTCTTTGAAAGCGCCGCATGGCTTTCACGGATCCAGGTTGAATCCCCTGCTGCGCGAGCTCCGCAACAAAGGCCTTCACGGCCTCCGGCGCTTCCCGGTGGAGCTTGTCGATCTCACCGGCGGCATGGGCCTTGATCATTCGCCTGCGCAGGCTGGCGGGTAACTCGCTCGTGGCCAGCGCGATCCATTTCATCTGCTCACGAGCCCACAGCGGCGCGACAGCAGGACGTATCGGCGTGTCGCGATATTGCCCGAACTTGTGCGGACTGTAAGCCACGGGGCCCAGCTTGCTCATCGAATCGTAGATCAGTAAATCCTGCACGTAATCGTATTGCCGGTCGAAGCCACCGATCCGCTGAAAAGCGTCTGCGCGGAACGTCGCCCCCACGACGGAGACGTTGTTGCTCGCGAGCTGCATACGCGCAAACTCCGTATGATCCACACAATACGCAAGCGGCCAGCACGACTTGGAGATCACCGTGCCGCCATCGACGGCAAGCCGGTCGTGATTTCCGAAGACCATCACCGCGTCGGGGAAGCGGCGAAGCGTTTCGTCGATGCGCTGGAGCGCCTGCGGATACAGCACGTCGTCGCTATGGAGCATTACGAGATACTCCGCCGCCGGCCCTTGCGAGAAGGCCCGATTCCAGTTCTCGGTCTTCGGCAGCTTTTCCTCGTTCAGCACGCTCTGGAGTCGGGGATGCGACACCCCGCGCAGATACTCCGCGGAACCATCGGTCGAGCCATTGTCGCTCACCACCACGAAGAAATCGTCGTGCTCCTGCGCGAGCGCGGATTCCACCGCCGCCGGCAGGGTCTTCGCCGAGTTAAATGTAGGAATGACGATGCGAAACTTCATGACCGCGCCGCAGCCTGCGCGGCTTCCTGGTATGTGCGCAACAGCATTTCACATGTCGCAGCTTCGGTAAAATTGGCTTTTACGTGCTCCTGCAGTGCAGGCTGCAAAGGGCGCTCCAGCGCACTCCGCAATGCGCCCTCAATCGAGGAAATGTCGAGGGGATTTGCATAATGGGCATACGTGCCAAAATAATCCCGCGCTCCCCCCACCGTGGAAACCACTGCCTCGGCGCCATAATAGCCAGCCTCCAGAGCCGCCAACCCCACTCCCTCGTAGAGACTGGGCAATGCAAAGAGCCGGCTGTTTCGGAAAAGCCAGTGTAGTTGCCCTTTCTCTACAAACCGCAGGAAGTGAGCTTTCGTATGCGCCAGCACCTGCTTTTCGATTTCGACCGCCTCTTCCTCCGATCCCGGCCGGCCGCAAACCAACAGAGGCAGGCCCAGGCGGCCGCACGCCTCCGCGAGTCGCACCACATTTTTGCGGGGCTGCGTGAACTGGCTTGCGTGAAAGCAAAAGGGCTTTCCGACGTCGAATGGCAACTCCACCGAAATCTCCGCTGTTTCAGAAGTATCGATGCAAATCGGCACCAATCGCACTCGCTCTGGAGGGACTCCCAACCCTTGCACCAGAATATCGTATTCGTCCCGAGACCGAGCCAGGCACAAGGTGCTCAGTCGGTTATTGAACCGATGGATCGCGGGAATCGTGTAAAGCCGATGCCCGAAGTGAGGCACGGATGCCACAAGGCGATAGAGAAGCTTGTTCTTCGCCGAGTCGATCATTGGCGAATGGACAACAGGGAGTCCTTGCTCCACGGCACCCTTCACGAAGAGCGGCATCCAGGCCCCACCACCAAAGACATGCAAGGCGTCAAAAGATTTCCAATCGTAGTGGTGCCAGGGATTAATGTATTCCACGGTGCACCCCGCGCCTTCGAGCGCGCTCTTCCAGGTCTCAGCCTGCCGTCGCACGCCGCTGGCACGCGATTTAAGCTCCAAAGTCGTGATAAAGGCGATCTTCATGGGGTGAGCGGTAATTTGCGGCAAACTTTGCGCGCCAGCGGACGAAGATAGAATTTGGATATCGCCTTGCCGACGGATGCGAAAAATAGCGGCAGCCGTGCGATGCAGACCAAGAGATACCATCCCGGGTGTCGTCCTCCCCACTGCGCAAGGCGAGAATCCCGTCGATAACAAAAATGCCGAGGACAATCGTATACTGTGAGGCGATCCGGCAGACGCAAGCCGATCTGGTCGCTAGATAGTGCCAAAAAATTTCGTGCGAAGATCATTTCTGAATTCAGGAAGTGCCATCCGTTCATCGTCAGCATGGTTTCATATCGAACGCGCACGCCCGAGCGCTGAAGACAGTTCGTTACGAGATACTGCTCCGCCGCTATTTGCTCAGGTCGGTCCCCCTCTCCGCCCCGCCACCAAGCCTTGGGGCTCCGTTCATAGCGAGTCGCTAGTTTTTGCGAGGCCGGATCGGCATTCCAAAAGAGCTGAACATCCTCGGTCAACCCGAAACAGAAAAAATCTGCAAAGTAATAGGCTGCCGGCCAAACGGTTGGCTGGACCGAGTTGTAGCTACAAATCACAATTCTTCGTTGAAAAATGCTCGTGTTCGCCGGCTCCTGATTTTCGCGCAGGAACTCTTGCACAAATCCCGCGTGCTCAAGGTAGCTATCTGTCCTTATCTTGGCGGCATATTTCGTTGTCACCTGCGCCAGTCCGCCACTTGAAGAGACAATCTGCCGATTGATATTTTCAAAATAGCTTTTGTCGCTTCCGGGGGGACGCAGGCTTCCAGGATCTTCATTCACCACGTAATGGTCAACAAGCTTGCAAAACTCTTCATCGTGCTCCCACGTTGAAAGGATGATTTTTGCTTTTGGGAGGGCACGGCGAGTTTTTTGAAGGCAGTAGGCGGTAACTCCCATTTGAGGGTCTTCAGGATGAACCGAGCGCACAATTGCACCCTGAAAGACAATAGTGATATCACAAAGAATACCTTCCATAAATGGACTTAGTGGAACAAAGTCCCACCCTCCTAGACATTAACGGACTTCCTATAAATCCGAAACTGCATAGCAGTCATTGCTAATGCCAATATTACCTTCACTCCCAAAACTCCATTCAATGAATAAAAATATGCCGCCAATGGATACAAAGCCAACGCCCCCAAAGATATAACCAACGTAACTTTTAAATTTTTTTGTGAAAGCCCTAAACTATTCAGCGCAGACGACATTACTCCATACGGCAGGCTAATTAGCGAAATTCCCAAGATAATAGCGAATATTTTTGGGGCCAGGAGAAACTGTTTACCCAAAACAAGACTTCCCGCATAAAATCCGAGCGGGACACATACTACCCCCAATGCACCAGCAGCGAGAGACGTGATAAGCAAAAGGCGCCGCTGATTTAAATCAAACAATTCGCGCCCAGCTTTTACCCACGCTAGCTGCTTCGCATACACTACCGTTGGTATTATTCCGATTATTCCGTTTGTCGCAGCAATCAAAGCTAATGCTGCACTAAAATTTCCAATCACCCCTCGATCGCAAAATATAGTAACACTAAACATGTCTCCCTGTCCAAGCGCAAACATAACGATCACAGAAAGCCAAGCGGATTTACCTTCAGTTGAACTAACCCAACACTTTGCCGTCTTTAAAGCGTTATAGCAGACAAGTTTAAGCGACAGTCCAATTAGCACCCATGAATATGTCACAGAAACCCCCACCACCACAGCCTGCGCCAAAAGATAAGCTTCAGCCGTTGGAAAAAATTTAGCAACGCATAAATTTACAGGTAACGCAACGATTGCAGTCAATAGCTGGACAGACGCGATTCGCCTCACAAGGCCCAATCCCTGAAACGCGAACTGAACAACCTGACCATTAACAATAACCAATACTGCACCTGAGATGGCAACCCCGACCAACCCATATTCACCCCTAAAAATTACATAAAATGGCAAAACAATTACCGCCACCAAGGAAACCACAAACCTCGCGGCGAGAAACCCCAAAATTAGACGCTTTTGTTCAATGCCGGATTCAGCGCTACTTATCGCACGCGGCCCTACTACATCAACACCGAGGTTTACCAGTAACCCCAAAGCACCAGCAAACGCAGTGACGACCCCTGCGTTTCCCATCTGACTTGGCCCCAACCCTCGCACGGCAGCAATAGTGCCAACAAAGGCTATCAATTTTACACCTACTTGCCCAAAACCCAATGAAATCAAATCGCCAAGGAGACTGTGGCTGCCGAGCGCCTTGTAACCAGACTTTACAATTTTAAAAACCTTTTGCATTTTCTTGCTATAAAAGCGAGTTCGAGCAACAAAACTTCGCTGGTAGCATTGGTGTAGTTTTTGTCTCTCTGGAAGGAATTATCATGCTTTTGCAAACGTTCGGGCAATACTGCGACGTTCTTAGGCAATATCCGCACAAACTTCTTCATGGCTTTTACATGTCGACGTATTTGCTCAAAGCTACACTTACAACCATCCTCCAACGAATAGCCAGATTCAGAAGCTACAAAGGACCAAAACAGATATTGCTCTGGCAAAAGATTGGACGCCAAATTTGAATCAAATGGCTGATCCCAATATTTTTTTAATGTTCGAGTATCAGCTACTAGCAGCAGATCTGATAAATGAAATAATAACCCCGTTTTTCTAGGCTCTGCCGTAAAGTTTCTCCAAGCGTATAATATCCCAGGTTTTACAGATTTTAAATAGAGTTTAAATTGCTCCTGGAGTATTAAATCAGAACGTATTTTTACTACAAAATTAGTTTCGACTTTATTTAGTCCACCTTGAGTGGAAAGAATTTGCCTAGGTAGGTTTTTAGCACTCTCACTTCCATCAAATGAAGGAATTTCAGGAATCAAAACCACATGATCACATAAATCCCATTCCTCCAATATTGGCTCCTTCTTCCAAGTGCTTAAAACCATTTTCGAATCTGGAAAGAGGCCTCGAATTGCTCGAATACAGTGTCCTGACTCCGGTCGCATGTTGCCTTGAAGGACAAATGTTAAGTCATTAAAATCCATAAACGCTTCCAGAGTTAGATAACTATGCTTTAGTATGCGCTTGCAAGGCAGAGCTTCGATAAACCCCGACGGCAAAATATGGCTGCGAGCAACTAAGCTTGCTTATGCCGGAAAGGGTGTTGTGCCCTGACTAAATCCCCTTGGGATTAATACAAATACGCCCTTAGCGCCTGAATTCGCCCTTCTGCGGACCACTCGATCACATCCGTGCCCACGAGCTTCTGGCCGTCGAGAAGGAGTTCGAACTCGATCACGCTGGAAGCTTCCTCGGCGACGATCTTTTTCGGCTCGAAGGAGAGGCTGGCAAATTTCGCGAACAGCTCCGCGCCGAAGGCCTCGATGGCCTCGCGGCCGGTGAGATCGACCGAGGGATCGGTGAGCCGGGCCTCGGGGGCGAGCATCGCGCGCACGCCGGCGATGTTCTTGTCGTTGAAGAAGCGGGCGTAGAGGCGGCTGCGCTCGCGGGTGAGCTCGACGCCCTCCTTGTCGCCAGGCTGCGGGGCGACGCGGCCCGCGCGGTAGGCGTCGGTCGTGAGGAAAAAGTCGAGGTCGCCGGGCGTGCCGAGGCCGAACATGCCGTCGTATTCGCGGCCGGTGTCGGCGATGACGACTTTCGCGCCCTCGTCGATGAGCTGGTCGTAAGCGGGGGCGACGTAGAACTCGTTGTTTACGCGGAGGTTCTTCGCGATCATTGCATCGGCGGCGCGCACGAAGTCGCGGCCGCGGCGGAAGTTGTAGATGCCGACGGTGGCCTCGTTGCTCACGACCTGCTTCTCGACGACCGCGGCCACGGTGCCATCCTCCTTCATGCGGCAGTAGGACCACTTCGGGTGGTCGGCCCAGAACGTCATGATGAGGCCGTCGGCCTCCTCGCTCTCCATGGCGGCGAGGTAATCGTCGATCGGGAGCTGCACGTATTGGTCGGCATTCGCGATCATGAGCGGGTCGTCGTTGTCGATGAGGTCGCGTGCGAGCAGCACGGTGCAGGCCGCGCCCTCGGTGACCTGGGCCACCTCGACGATCTCGCAGCCGGGGCAGAGCCGGCGGAGCGTGGCGGGCACCTCGGGATAGGTAACGAGGTGCTCGGCGAGACAGATGAAGGTGAAGCGGTGCGGCTGCGAGGGCCGCACGTTCTCGATCACCCACTGGATCATCGGCTTGCCGCCGACGGGGATGAGGGGTTTCGGGATGGTGTAAC
>JGI24743J22301_10000063_pt1 | contig 10058 bp, 8 predicted proteins | sample KBSMiscanthusM2_FD_22301 | JGI IMG/M metagenome (IMG submission 22301)
GAGATGCTCGTGTTCCATCGGCTCGTGGATGTGGGCGTGCTCGTGGCGTTCCGTGAGGTGGAGCCACACGCCGGCGAGCATCAGGAGGCCGGAGAGGAGCAGCATTCCGGTCACCTGCCCCTGCCCGAAGGCGACGGCCACCGCGGCGCCGACGAAGGGCGCGGTCGAGAAATACGCGCCGGTGCGGGCGGTGCCGAGGAAGCGGAGGGCGGTGATGAAGAAGACGAGGCTGAGGCCGTAACCGAAGAAGCCCACGGCCGCCACGGCGACGATGGTCTTCGCGGTCGGGAGGCTGGCGGCGAGGGCGACGCCGAGGGAGGTATTCACGACGCCGGCGACGAGGCCTTTCCACATGGCGATTTGCGTGGGGTCGCTGCCCGAGATGCGGCGGGTGAGATTGTTGTCGATGCCCCAGAAGAGGCAGGCGGCGGCGACGAGGAGCGCGCCGCGCGAGACCGCGATGCCGCCGTGCGCCGGGATCGTGAGCAGGATGGCTCCCGCAAGGATGCACGCGAAGCCGAGGCCGACGCGGCGATCGACGTTTTCCCGAAAGACGACCCATGCGATGGCCGCCGTGGCGACGGATTCCAGATTCAGGAGCAGGGACGCGGCGCTGGCCGAGGTGGTGACCAGGCCAAAGACGAGGAAGGCGGGCGCGGCGATGCCTCCCGAGAAGATCGCGCCGGCGAGCCAGGGCAGGTCGGGCCGGGTGAGCGGGGCCTCGGGCGGCGCGGCGGGGCGCGCGAGTTTTTTCGCGAGGCGCAGGGCGGCGAGGCCGACGCCGGAGCCGAGATAGAGCATGCCGGCGAGCAGTAGGGGATTCGTGAAGCCGAGGAGCCGCTGCGCGAGCGGAGTGCTGAGGCCGAAGAGGACGGCCGCGCCCAGGGCAAAAAGAATCCCGCGGTTCATGCCGAGAAAATGGAGCCTCGCGGCGGTGGGGCAAATGCTTTTGCGCGCGGCGCGGCGACTTTCTCGAAAGGCGGCGGGAGCAGGACAACCAAGGGATTCCCCGATTCCGGATTTCCTGCTTTCCTTGGCGGCACAGATTCCATGGACGTCCTCTCTCTCGAGCTTCCCGGCATTCCGAAACTGCGCAGCGGCAAGGTGCGCGAGGTCTTCGACCTCGGCGATTCGCTGCTGCTCGTCGCGACCGACCGCATCTCGGCCTTCGACTGCGTGCTGCCCAACGCGATCCCGCGCAAGGGCGAGGTGCTCACGCGGCTCTCGAACTTCTGGTTCGGCAAGCTCGACTTTGTGCCGAATCACCTCGTCGATAAACCCTTCGGCTGGCTGCCGGAGAATTTGAAGCCCTACGCGGAGCAGCTCGTCGGCCGCTCGATGATCGTGCAGAAGGCGAGCCCGCTGCCCGTGGAGTGCGTCGTGCGCGGCTACCTCGTCGGCTCGGGCTGGAAGGATTACGAGCAGACAGGTGGCATTTGCGGCCACCCGCTGCCGAAGGGGCTGCGCCAGGCCGAGAAGCTTCCCGAGCCGATCTTCACGCCCTCGACGAAGGCCGCGAGCGGTCACGACGAGAATATTTCGTGGAACGAATGCCGCCGCATCCTCGGCGACGAGGTCGCGACGCGCGTGCGCGAGTGGAGCATCGAGCTCTACGAGCACGGTCGCGACTACGCGGCGCAGCGCGGCATCATCATCGCGGACACGAAATTCGAGTTCGGCATGGTAGGCGACGAGATCGTGCTCATCGACGAGTGCCTCACGCCCGACTCCTCGCGGTTCTGGCCGGCGGAGGCCTACGCGGTGGGCTCGAATCCGCCGAGTTTCGACAAGCAATTCGTGCGCGACTACCTCGAGACGCTTTCGTGGAACAAGCAGCCGCCCGCGCCCGAGCTGCCCGCCGACGTCGTCGCGAAGACCTCGGAGAAATACATCGAGGCCTACACGCAGCTCACGGGGATGAAGTTTTAGGCATTGGGTATTAGGCACTGGGCATTGGTTGAAAAAGTGCGCGCCGCCTCGAAGAACCAATGCCTGATATCCAATGCCCAATGACTGCGGCGATCGACTCCTTCCTCCTCTTCCTCGCGACCGAGCGCGGACTGTCGGAGAATTACCAAATCTCCACGCGGCGTTCGCTGGAGACGTTCGCGGAATGGCTGGGCGCGCAGGGCATCGCGGATCTCGGCGGCGTGACGACGTCGCACCTCACCGAGTTTCTCGCACATCGCAAGCGCGCCGGGCTGGCCGCGGCGTCGATCAAGCTCGAGGCCGTCGCGCTGCGCATCTTCTTTCGCTTCCTCGTGGCGCGAAAATTTCTGCCGCGCGATCCGGCGGAGTTTCTCACGATCCCGCGCATCGAGCGGTATTTGCCCGACACGCTCAATCAGCCGGAGGTCGAGCGCCTGCTCGCCGCCGTGGGCGAGGGCGATCCGCTCGCGATGCGCAACCGCGCGCTCCTCGAGCTGCTCTACGCCTCGGGCCTGCGCATTTCCGAGCTCTGCAACGCGCGGCTGGAGCACCTCGAGCTCGAGGAGGGGTGGATTCGCGTGACCGGCAAGGGCAACAAGACGCGCATTGTGCCCGTCGGCTCGAAGGCGCGCGACGCGCTCGCCCGCTATCTCGCAAACGAACGGCCGGGACTCGTGAAGCCGAAGACGGGCGCCGAGATTTTTCTTTCGAACAACGGTCGCAAGCTCACGCGCGCCCGCATCTGGCAGCTCATCAAGGAATACGCGGGCATCGCCGGGCTCGACGCGAATGTTTACCCGCACCTGCTGCGGCACAGCTTCGCGACGCACCTGCTCAGCAACGGCGCGGACCTGCGCGTGATCCAGGAGCTGCTCGGCCATGCCGACATCTCGACGACGCAGATTTACACGCACGTGGACCAGCGCCGGCTCAAGGCCGTGCACAAGAAATTCCACCCGCGCGCGTGATGGCGTAATCGCGAACGAGCGCGTGCGCCGGTGCGAAGTTCTCACGCGCCGAGGCTGTTATTTTCAAGGGTCGCGGGCGCTTGGCATTGGCTGTGCTGAATGCAGCCTCCCAAGGACGCGCCACGCCGCGGAGCCTTCATTGTCTCGGAAAGGTTACAAGCGAACCGTTTTCATGCTCGTAGGGAAAAGTCAAAGAGGGGTTCGGGTCGGGCGATCGCGCCCGCGAAAAAAACATCATCCATCGAAACGAACCACATGAAATCCCTCCATCGTTGCATGGGCCTCGCCGCGCTGCTGTTTGTGAGCGCGGAGGCGCGAGCCACCATCGACCAGTCGTTGCAGATGCAGCTCGGCAACCCGAGCGGCGCCACGGTCGATTCCAGCAACCACAACCATTACCTGCTCCAGCGCACGGTTGATGCCATCGACTTCAGCGACACGCTGGGCCAGTCCACGTGGGTGAGCTGGGATCTCACCTCCCCGGACATCGGCTCTGCGGGGCGCTCGTCGTCCTTTTATCAGGACACGCTGCTGCCCTCGAATTTCAATCGCCTCACGAGCAGCGACTACACGAACTCCGGCTACGACCGGGGGCACATGTGCCCGTCCTACGACCGCACCGACACGTCCGCGAACAACTTGCTCGTCTTCTACATGTCGAACATCGTGCCGCAGACGCCGGATAACAACCAGGGCGTCTGGCAGGACTTCGAGTCGTATTGCCAGACGCTCGCGCAGTCGGGTTACGAGCTGCTCATCACCTCGGGGCCGAGCCTGTTCACGGGCTCCTACATTCAACCGAGCGGCGAGGCGGCGATCCCCGGCTACACGTGGAAGATCGCGGTCGTCGTGCCCTCGGGCAGCGGCACGGCGCTCAGCCGCATCACCACGTCCACGCGGGTGATCGCGATCAAAGTGCCGAATATCGCGGGCATTCGGACCACGCCGTGGAGCACGTATGTGACGTCGGTGAACCAGCTCCAGACGGACACGGGCTACACGTTCTTCGGCAATCTCTCCTCCAGCATCGCATCGGTGCTGCGCGCGAAGGTCGATGGCGCTTCCGCGCCGACGATCACGGGCTTCTCGCCGACGAGCGGCGCGGTGGGGACGAGCGTGACGATCACGGGCACGAATTTCACCTCCGCGTCGTCGGTGGCGTTCAACGGCACGAGCGCGTCGTTCACGGTGAATTCCTCGACGCAGATCACGGCCACGGTGCCGACGGGTGCGACCACCGGCACGATCGGCGTGATCGCGCCGGGCGGCCTGGCCACGAGCTCGGGCAGCTTCACGGTGACATCGGGCGGCGGGTCTGGCCATCTCGTCATCAGCCAGGTCTATGGCGGCGGCGGCAACAGCGGCTCGACCTACACGAACGACTTCATCGAGCTCTACAACGCCGGCTCGACCACGGTGAGCTTGAGCAGCTACGCCGTGCAATACGCGAGCTCGAGCGGCAGCAGCTGGTCGGAGACGACGCTCAGCGGCTCGCTTGCGCCGGGCCATTACTATCTTGTCCAGGAGGCTGCGGGCGGCGGAGGCACCACGGCACTTCCCACTCCGCAGGCCACCGGCACGATCAACATGTCCGCCTCGAGCGGCAAGGTCGCGCTCACGAACACGCAGACGCTCCTCACCGTGAGCAATCCCGTGGGCGGCTCGACGGTCGTGGATTTCGTGGGCTTCGGCACCGCGAATGCCTACGAGGGCTCGGGCGCTGCGCCGACATTGAGTGCGACCACTGCCGCGCTGCGCGCCGGCTCGGGAGCGACGGACACGAACAACAACGCTGCGGACTTCACGGCGGGCGCGCCCAATCCGCGTAACAACTGACGCGCCACGCGCCGCTCGGGTTGCGTTCCGCCATGGGCTCCGCTCCTCGCCGTTGGATCATCCTGGCCGCAGGCGCCGCGACACTGCTCGCGATCGTGGCGCTCTGCTGGCTGGGAGCGTCGCGTGCGGCGGGGTCGGCGGGCGCGCGGCCCCGGGCGGCTGACGGTTCGCGGACATTCGCTGCGCGGAGGGAGTTCAGCGCCGCGCAGCGGAAGGCTTGCGGCATCGAACTCGACGAGGTCTTGCGCGAGCGCGACCCGGCGCGGCGTTCCGCCGGGTTTGGCAGACTGCTTCGCGCGTGGTTCGACCAGGACCCCGAGGGAGCCCTGAGCTATCTGCGCGGGATGCCTCGGCAGCCGGAATACACGGCCGGGCTGTTGATCGTGCTGGGAGGCATTGCGAGGATCGATCCCGAGCGAGCCCTTCATCTCGCGCAGGAGATGGCGACGCGGCCCGACGATTGGATTCTCTACAACGCTCTTTTCAACCAGCTTGCCCAGGCGGACCGCGGCCGCGCGATCCGCGATCTCGCGCTCGCGCCTGCCGGCGAGCCTCGGGACAACGCCATCCGCGCGCTCGTCGAGAAATGGGCGGAGGCGGATTCTTCCGCGGCCCTGGCGTGGGCCGGGGGGCAGAGCGTCGCCGAGGAGCGCGCCGCCGCGCTCGAGGCCGCGTTGAGCATTCTCTCGCGGGCAAATCCCGGGCGCAGCGTCGAGCTCGCACTGCAGCTTCTCGACGGAGCCGCCCGCGATCGCGTGCTCGCGGACGGCCTGCGCCGGCTCACGGCGGACGATCCCTGGTCTGCGAGCCGGTTCGTCGGCCAGCTGGAGGCGGGACCGCTCCAGACCAGCGCCGCGCTCGACGTGGCACGCGCGCTTGCCGCGAATCAGCCCGAGGCCGCTCTGGCGTGGCTCCAGACGCTGCCTGCCGGGGACGTGCAGCGGCTCGGTCTGCGCAACGTGCTCGATGTCTGGGGCGCGAAGGACCCCGCGGCGGCAGAGCGCTATGTCTCCGCGCTGCCGCCCGACGCGGATCAGGCCGCCGCTGCCGCTCATCTCGCCGGGACGCTCGCCGCGGCCGATCCCGGCCTCGTTTTCGACTGGGCGGCGCATCTGCCGACGGACGCGGCCCGGAATGCCGCATTTCTCGCCATCGCCTCGTCCTGGGCGCGAACGAATCCCGAGGCCGCCGCGAAGTGGGCCGCAAGTTTTCCAGGGCAAAGTCCGGTCCGCATGCAAGCCATCCAGGGCGCGCTTTCCTACTGGGCGCTCACGGATGCGCCCGCCGCGGCGGGATTCGTGCCGTCTCTGGGCGAAGCCGAGCAGCCGCAGGCCATCACCACGGTCGCTCCCGCGTGGGCGCAGAGCGATCCCGCCGCCGCGCTCGCATGGGCGCGCGCGCTCGCGAACGAGGACATCCGCGACATCGCCGTGGATGCCGTCGTCACCCGCTGGGCGGATAACCAGCCCGGGGAAGCCGCCGCCTGGGTGCAGGCTCAGCCGGAGACTCCCGCGCGTGTGGACCAAGCCCGGGCCGTGGCCGGCCGGTGGCTCGAGACGGATTCCCGCAGCGCCCTCGAATGGGTCGGCAAGTTGCCGCCCGGCAACACGCGCGACGGCGCTCTCGACATCGTCGCGGATTGGCTCGCCCGCCGCGATCCCGCAAGGGCGCTCAGCGTCGCGGCTTCCATTCAGTCGCCCGCGCTGCGCGACGCGCGGCTCGAGCAGTTGAATTCCGCCTCGCGCTAGTCGCCGGACTGCCGATTACGCGTTCGCGACGGCGATGGTTTCCTTGCAGGCGCCCGTCTCGGGATCGGTCTCGACAATGTAGGCGGCGCGATAGGCGGCGTCCGGCGCGATGAGGCAGGCGTCGCCCTCGAAAGCGACCGGCATGCTTACGCGCAGGAAGCGCTCGACGTCGCCCGCGGGGCCGCGCAGCACGACAGAGCCGGCGGCGTGGATGACGGGATCGGTCTCGTCCGCCTCGAGCATCTCGATGGAGAAGGAGGCCACATCCACCTTCGGGCGCCGCGGTTGCGTCGGGTCGTAGATGCCGAGCCGCGCCTGGTGCAGCACGAAATCGCGGATGGCGGCCTCGGCCGATTGCTCCTGGGCAGATGTGAGTTCCAACATGGCGCGGATGTCTAAATACTCCGCCGCGCGTGGCGATCAAGCCGAATGCCGGGCATGGCGCGAAAGGGGCGGTTTCGTGTAGGATCGCGCGTCATGAACGAAGTCCTCGACCTTTTCCGCAAGACCGGCGCGCTGCTGCACGGGCATTTCATCCTGCGCAGCGGCCTGCACAGCCGTGAGTTTTTCCAGTGCGCGATCCTGCTCCAGCACGCGGGCATCGCCGCGCGGGTGTGCGGGTTGCTCGCCGACAAGCTGCGCGGCTTCGAATACGACGCCGTCATCTCGCCGGCGGTGGGCGGCATCGTGGTCGGGCAGGAGGTCGCGCGGCACCTCGATACGCGCCACATCTTCGTCGAGAAAGACGGCCAGGGCGGCCTCGTGATGCGGCGGTTCGAGATCAAGCCCGGTGAGCGTTTCATCGTGGCGGAGGATGTCGTCACGCGCGGCGGTCGCGTGCAGGAGACGATCGACATTGTGCGCAAGCTCGGCGGCGTGGTGGTCGCGGCTGGTGCGATCGTGGACCGCAGCGGCGGCAACCTGCCGGATTTCGGCTGCCCGTTCGTCTCGCTCGTGCAGATGACGCCCGAGACGTTCGAGGCGGACAAGCTCCCGCCGGATCTCGAGGCGATCCCGGCGACGAAGCCCGGCAGCAAGTAATACCAAACACAGGAAATAACCGGACGAATAAGGAAATCAGGAATGCAGGAAGATTTCAGAGAACCTCTGCGAAAATCCGCGCAATCTGTGGATCACCTACCGTCTGTTTACTTCATCCAGTTGGTATAATTTACGCGCAGATCGGCGCGCGCGGAATCAGCGCCCGGTCTGGAGGACGCGCTCGACGACGCGGGTGCCGAGGTCGGTGGCGATGCGGGCGATGAATTTCGAGAAATCGACGGCCGCGCTGTGGTCGGCGCGGTCGGAGATGATGCGCAGGACGAGGAGTGGCCGATCCCCGTGCTCGTGGCAGACCTGGGCGACGGCCGCGCCTTCCATTTCCACGCACAGGAGCTCGGGAAGCGCCTCGCGGAGGCTGGCGATGTGGGCGGGATCGTTGACGAACTGGTCGCCGCTCGCGATGAGCCCGGTGAGGACGCGCGGCGTCTCGAGCCCGAATTCCCGACGCGTCTCGGCGTCGAAATCGCGCACGAAATCGCCGTGGAGGTAGGCCTCGGTCGCGGCTGCGGCGCGGTCAACCCAATCTGCAGGAGCAGGAAAGCGGGCGCGACCGAGGAGCGGAATTTCGAAACGTTGAAAAATCGGGAGCCCGCTCGCGTCCATGTCGTGCTGGATGAGCTCGCTGGCAATGACGATGTCGCCGATGCGCAGGTCGGGATGAACCGCGCCCGCGACGCCGACGAAGAGAATGGCGTCCACGCCGAAGTGCTGGAGCAGCGTGGTGGCCGTGCTGGCGGAGGAAACCTTGCCGCAGCGCGAGAAGACGAGCACGACCTCCGCGCCGTGCCAGCGGCCAAGCGTGTAGGTGCGACCGGCGATTTCCTGCGTGCCGGTCACTTCCATCTCGGCGCGAATGCCGTCCACTTCCTCGGGCATCGCGCCCATCAGTCCGAGCTTCATCATGGGATTCAAAAAAACAGGCCGGTTCCGCGAGGGTGCGGACCGCGCGCGACTTTCGTAACGGGGAATGCCGAGGAGCGCAACCGGGATGGGAGCGATCATTGAGCGAAGCCGCCTCTCCGACAAAATTTTGCCGGCGCGGAAAAAATATCGCGCGCAAAGCGCGACTGGCGCGTCATCACGGTTGGAAACGATGGACCCCGACGCTCGCGCCCTCATTGACTCCGCCCTCGGCGGCGACGAATCGGCTTTCGAGGAGCTGATCCGCGCGCACAGCCGGCGGCTCTTCGCCATCGCCTACGGAGTGCTGCAAAATGGCGGCGAGGCGGAGGACGTGGTGCAGGAGACATTCGTGAAGGCGTGGCGCCTGCGCTGCAAGGTGCGCGAGGCGGAGCGCTTCGAGCCGTGGCTCACGACCATCGCGCGCAACGGCGCGCTCGACGTGCTGCGGCGGCGGAGGTCCGTGCCGCTCGACGAAGCGGACGGAGATTTTCCGAGCGAGGCGGGCGCGCCGGGCAGCGGGCTCGACGAGGCCGCGCGCGACGCATGCGTGCATCGCGCGCTGGCGACGCTTCCCGAGCATTATCGCGTGGCGCTTTCGCTGCGCTATCTCGAGGGACTGGACTGCCGCGCCGTGGAGGCGGCGATGGGCCTGAGCAATGGAGCGCTGCGAGGCATCCTCGGTCGCGCGCTTGAAACCCTGCGGCGCGCGCTCCGCCCTGCCGCCGAAATTCTGGAGCCATGAACGATCCCGACTTCGCCACGAAATCCGCCGCCAGCCTGCTCGGCGATCTCTCGCCCGAGGAGCAGGCGGCATGGGCCACGCAACTCGAGCGCGATCCGCAAGCTCGCGCCCGCCACGAAGAACTCACCGCCATGAACACCATGCTTCACTCCCACCACGTCACCGCTGCGCCCGCGCCCGATTTCGAACAACGCATGGTCGGCAACTTCCGCCGCCGCGCCCGCCGGGAGCCGCTCCTCGCGAGGCTCGCGCGCTATGTGCGCCTGCCGGCGGTTTACATTCCGGCCGCGGCCGCCGCGCTGCTCGCGCTCGTGCAGCTCGGCTCGACCATCACGGGGGAGCGGGTGAACGTTCCTCGCGCGATTGAAGCAGGAAAAGACGTCAGTAATGAGCTGGTGTTTATGGCACGGGGGACGGGAGCGGGAAGCCAGACGGCCATCGGTAATGACTCGGAAAGAGAACTCTCGGGCAGCAACACTTACACCGGCACGACGACGTTCCAGTCGGGGTTGACGGTCACCCGTGGAGAGACCTCCTCCAAGGTGCAGCCCAATGCCCCTGTAGCCCCTGCAGCTCAGCCCGCGCTCTCTTCGGAGCTCGCGAAAAACGAGTGGAGCGCGAACAAGCCCGTGCCTGCCAACGGTGTCCGCGAACAGGCGCAAGAGCCGGTGGACGACGTATCTGGCGGTGCGGGAGAAGGAGCCTCCATTCCCGCCGCCCCGGCCGAGTCGCGCAAGCTCATCCGCAATGCGTCCGTGGCAGTCGAGGTGAAGGCGTTCGACGATGCGGCGCAGAAGGTGACGGATCTCGCGAATGCCGCGGGCGGCTACGTGGCCACGCGCAATTCCTCGCGCCTGCCGAATGGCAAGA
>JGI24743J22301_10000064_pt1 | contig 10042 bp, 10 predicted proteins | sample KBSMiscanthusM2_FD_22301 | JGI IMG/M metagenome (IMG submission 22301)
CGGCTCGCTTACGAGCGGACCGCGCGCGTATTTCTGCTCCTTCCAATCCGCACCGCCGCGCAGGCGTGCGAGCAGCTTGCCGAGCGACCATGCGTGGCGGTCCATGATATTGCGACGCGTGCCGCTGCCGGCCGAATCGCGCGACGAGCGCTCGAGAAAGCATAGGTGCAGGCACCGGAAATCTGCGTCCTTCCATCGCGTTTGCTCGTGAAGATTCAGGCGGAGCGAGGCGTCGAACCCCTGCTTGAAATGAATCTCTCCGCCGTGCAGACGCTCGACGATTTTTCCGTCCCACGCGTCGATCGCCGCGAAATTGTAGAGCTTCGTCATGCTGCGGCAGGGTGGCGCGAGATGACCATTGGCGCGCGCAGCGTCCACATCGAGGCGCTTCACGTTGAGCACGTTTCCGAAGAGCACCCACCACGCATCGAACTCTCCCGCTTCGAGCCTCGTCCGCATGCGCGCGAGCCCGGCGCGGTCGTAGATTTCATCGCCATCGACGCCGAAGACCCATGTCGGCGTGCCTGCGTAAGGCTGGAGCAATGTGTGCGACTCTCCGGAGTGGCGGCAGCGGTGGACAACGAGCTTCGGCGCGAACTCGTGTGCGAGCCGCTCGAGGATGGCCGGCGTCCCATCACGCGAGCCGTGGTCGCACACGAGGAACTCGTCGCAAAAATCGATCGCACTGCGAATCGCCCACTCGACGAAACGATCCTCGTCGCGCACGAGCATGATCCCGACGACCTTCACGCGAGCCGCATTTTTTCGAGCGCCTCGATCCAGTCCACGCGACGTCCCACCTCAAAGAGGAAAATCGCATGAGGATTGATCTCGCCTTTGCGCATGAGCCCGCTCCAAAGCAGCGGATACGGCCCGTGGTAGTAATGGTGAACGCCCATCACGCGCTCATCCACGGCCTTGCGCGCAGGCTCGCCGCCAATTTTGCGCATGGCAAAGCGATAGGCATCCGTCGCGCTTTTGATCCACTCGAAGCGCGCAGGATACGGCTTCGCGGCTTTCGAGCGACCTTCGACGCGATAACTGTGCGCAGTGAGCGAGTCAGGCAGGCCAGCCTCCGGAGCGCCACCTTTTCGCTCGAAGGCCCACGGCGTGTGCTCCGCCTCGGGAAGAGTGGTGATGAGGTGGTCCAGAATCGCGCGCAGCGCATCCAGCCTCCACAGCGCAGGATGGAGTGGGAATTTCCAAAGCGTCGTGGGCAGGCAATGGTCGAGCTGCCAATCGCGCCATTGGCGGGGCTTGCCATGCGTGACGCGTCCCTGACCCCAGCCCGAGAGCGCGATGCTTACCGCGCCGAGCTCGCGCATCATTGCGGGGAGCGTTTCGTTCAAATGCTCCGCGTGGCACGTGCCGAGCGGCGGGNGATCGTCGAGGATCACGTAGGCATGATCGAAGCCGTCGGCAATGAGGTCGTCGCATGCCGAGCGCGTCACCTTCATCCAATTGCGCGGATCATCACGCAACGGCAGCGCATAGGAATCGCCCTCGATCCCGCAGATGCGCAAGGGCGGCGCGTCCTTCCAGAACTCCCGGATGCGGGCGCGCGTGAAGTCCGCCATCGGACGGTATTTCTCGCACGTGGAAATGAGCAGGCAGGTATTCACAAGCGGCCGGACTCCACGGCAAGACGTTGAATCGTGTCGGCAAAATCGAGGACCATGCGCTCGCCGGAAGGCATGTTTTCGAGCAACTGGTGGCGCAGATCACCGAGTCGCGAGATGGCTTTGCGAATCGCCTCCGCCACGTCGTCGCGGAAACCGACACCATACCGCTCACCCGCCTCGACGATTCCGCCGCCGGCCTCGTGATAAACGAGCGGCAGGCCGCATTGCGCGCCTTCGACATGGTGCATGCCGCAGGGTTCCCAACGCGATGCCGTAAGGTAGAGGTGACACTCACGCAGCTTCTCGGCAAGCGGCGGACCGGTCATCGGTCCGAACGTCTCCGTGGCTTTCCAGCGGATTTCCTTCGGCCAGCGCCCAATCACGCGAAAAGCCACATTCGGCAGATCGCCCGAGGCGATGAGTTCGTCGAGTTTTTGATAAACGTCGTAACCCTTGAGCCAGTTGTCCGACCAATGGTGCGTGACGATGCGCACGGTCTCGCCCGGACCAGGCAGATGATTGCCGATGGGATGATACACGCGCGGATCGGCGCCATTGTAGATTACGGAATGGGAGAGCCCGGCATCGAACCACCGCTCGATGAAATAATCCCGCAACCACGCGGAAATGAAGACGGTGTGGTCCGCGAGCGCGTTCGTGCGGCGCAGCAGATCGTCGATGTCGCTGGTGCCCTTGCGTTGGTCGCACTCGTTGATGCGATGCAGGATCGGCACCTGCGGGTGCGCCGCGCGAAATTGCTCGAGCTCGACGAGGCCGAATCGTTTCGCGGGATGATCACGGCGCGGGTCGATCACCAGCACGACATCCGGCTCGTGACGGAGATCGAAGACGACACGCCAGCCGCGGCGCCACATGCACGCGGCGAGCTGGTTGACGAACGGGCTCGCGCCGCCCCACGGCGAGCGAGTGGGCACGAGGCTGATGGCGAGCGTGGGCTTGGATCGATTGCGGAAAAACATCAGGAAATGGAAGGCGTCGCTAGGATGTCGGCCAATCGCGCGGCAAAGGTGTCGATACGCCCATGCGCGAGCGCGGCCTCACGCGCGGCGAGGCTCATTCTCTCGCGGGCTTTGCCATCATTCAACACATGCTGAATCGCCGTGCGCAGCGCCTCCGGAGACCGGGGCTCCACGAGCTCGAGGCAATCCGCAAAGTCATCGCCGCCCCACCATCCGCGCGTGCGCGTGAGCACGACGGGACTCCCGCAGGCGAGCGCCTGAAGCGCGACGCTCTGGCCGGACGGCTGGATGGCGTCCTCAAGCGGAACGACGGTCACGAGCGCACATCGATACAAGTCGCGCAATCCCTCGTCGGTGACGGCCGGCGCGTGCCACGAGCCGCGCAGGTGCTCGACATGCGGCGGCAGCGGTTGCGGCAAAGGACGCGCAGTGACGATCTTCACCGGAGCAGCGAGATCCGCAACGGCACTCACCATCGTGGCATAATCGCGGCGACCGTCGTTGCCCACGGAGAGGACAAACTCGCGCGTCGCCGGCGCCGGCGTCCAGAAATTCACATCGACTCCGAAGGCCGCTGTATGCACGCGCCGCGGGTCCGCAGAAAATTGCCGCACGGTGTCGGCGCGCTCGGAATCCGCGAAGAGCACGATGTCCTGGCAGGCCATCGCCCGCGCGGTGGCACGCTGGCGCGCGACGGCGATCTCGAAATTCACGTGGCCGCAGTGGATGCCGACCAAACGCGCACGCAGCCGTCCGTTTCGCTTCCAACGAGCGAGCGCGTTCGCATGCGAGGTCGAAGCCGCCACGATCGCATCGACATCATGCAGCCGACTGAGAGCGCGCGCGACCGCGACGACATGCTCACCGCGCGTGCGGGCCGGCGCATTGCGGTCGAAAAGGGCGTTGTAGCCAGCGGCAAGCCAGGAGCCATTCGCCTCGGGCGCATCGATGCACGAGACCTCGTGTCCCGCGCGTGCCAGCTCGACTGCGCCGTAAAAGAAGTCGCTGGGCAATCGGCCCGCGAGCGCATCCTGCCAGCGGGATTCGCGCCCTCCGGCATAAACGAAGGCGATCTTCACTTTCCGGACGAGGCGAACAACCGCCGCTTGATCGTGCGCAGCACGCGTTCGGCAATCACGAATGGCGCGACGCAGGCATGAACCGCACCCGCCACCCAGCGACCCGGTCGCGAGAGAATACCGAAGTGCTCCGGCGTGAGCTGCAGGGCGCTCGGAAAAAAGAGCCGAATATGCCGACTCGCATTCACCCAGCGCTCGAGTTCGTGCATGTCGGGACCGCGCCCGTGAATGATACGCACACGCGAGCGGCCGACAGCCGCGGGCATGACGGTGCGGAGATTGTATTCCGGCGGCAACACGTAGAACGGCACCGGCGAGCGGTAGAGCGCCTCACGAAACGCATGCTGGTCGCTTTCCATCCGCCCGGTCGCGGCGACTTCGTTCTCGTAAATCCGCAGCCAGTCCTGGAAGAGCGCGATCATCTGCGGAGTGCGGCGGTAGGCGAGCACGCCTGTGTTCAACTCCACGAAGCAATTCGGCGTCGAGAAGGCCGCATCGCTTCGGTAAGGCGCGTGTGCCAGCGCCAGTTCGACGCGATCGAGAATCTCGAACAAATCGGGAATCGGCGCGCAGACCAGCGTATCGGTGTCGAGGAAGACAGTTCGTTCGAAGGGCGTCTCGCAAAGCGGCGCGATCTTGTCCATGAACGAATGTCGCGGATTCTCGATGCGCCGGATTTCATCGAATACACCAGCCGGCAGATTCTCCTGATCGGTATAAAGGGCAATCGGCAGCCCTGGCATGTGCCGACGCACGGACCGCGCCGAAACGAGCATCTCCTCGAGATGCCTGCGCCCAGTCGCGATGTAGAGAATGCCGCAGTCCGCGCGCGGCGGCGGAGATTCGTTCACGAAAAGAAAACCTGGCAGAAATCAGGCCGCGAGAGCGTCGCCGGAAAGCGGGCGCAGGCGCTCGATGTGCTCGTGGCGTGGCATCAGGTCGCTCGGCTTCATCACGCGGTTGCAGTAGTGCACGGTCGGCGCGGTTTCCCAGCCCGGCACGCCATACTCGATGCATTCCGCAGCCTGGGTGAACTCGCTCTGATGATTCTTCAAAATGAGCATGTCGGAGGTATGCGCATGCGCAATGAACCGCGAGAGCAGCCCCATCTTTTGGTCCGCAAACCACTGAACGGCGCGCATGAACTCGGCCCTCGTGCCGCTCACGAGGCAGGGCACGTAGCGATCATAGGTGGTCAGCTTGCTCGCCTCGCGCGGCTGGAACGAGTAGTTGATCACGTCGTAGTCGGACATGAACCCGCCGCCCTGCTGGGCGACAGCCACCCAGCGCAAATAGCACCAGTAATCGAGGTTGTAGCGGTTGATGCTCGGGAGCTTCTTGAACTTACGCACGAGTTCGTCGAGTTCCGCGTCGAAAACCAGCGACTCGTAGCCGAGCACGGTCGGCTCCCAGCCCTGCTGTTGCCAGGAGCGCTTCCAGAGATTGATGAGTGCGAGCTCTTCGCGCTCTTTCTTGCCCTCGACAGGCGAGTAAAACGTAAAAACTTTCATGGTTGGTATGCGGCGCGGATTTTCCGAAGCAGCGAGGCGTCTTTTACCCCGTGAAAGGCATAGCCTCCCCGGCGCGCAAGTTCCACTGCGAAGCGTCGATGCCCCCGCGTGCGAAGCGTGTTTCTCGAGAAACCCTCACCCAGTTTTCGCAGATTGTGAACGGGCACGGCAAGCGGCGCAATCTGCCCCTGCAGCCAGCGGTCCACAAATCCCATCTCGGGCGGCTCGAGCGACGCATGTTCGAGGAAACGGCGCAACGTGCCCACGTCGAAAATCCACGGAAAATGAAAATACGCAGGCCCGACAAATCTCGGATCGCGATTCGGGAAGGCATTCGCCTGAAGGCCGACACGTTCGCGCGGCCGCGCCAGCAGGAAGGCGTCATATTCGAGGAAGACGTAGAAATCCGCACCGAGTTCGAGGCTGGCGCGCATACCGTGGAGCTGACGCCGCAGGCATTCGTCGCCGTATTTGTTGGACCGTCCCGTGGCGAGGTGGCGCACGCCGGCCGCGCGATTCGGACTGTCTTCCGGGTAAACGAGGAGCACCTCGTCGGAAACCGCTTTCCAGAGCGGCAGATGGCGCGAAACGATTGCCTGCCCGCCCGCGTAGGAGAAAACCGTGGTGGCGACTTTCATGGCTGCTCCTCCGGCCAGCCGACGACCATCAGGCGACGGCCAGGATAGAGCCTCCCAAGCACGCCATCGACGACGCGGCGCGCGAAAGCGGAACGACGGGCCATGCGACGCAGGCGATACGAGAGAAAATTGGGATCGAGCGGCCCGTGATACCGGCGGCCGACCTCCGCGATTTCGGCGAGCCGTTGCCAGCCGCCCGCCTCGGTCTTCGTGCCGGGATAGCAACGCAGACAGGCGAGTTCGTCCTCGATGGCGACGATTTTTCCATGCCTGGCAAGGCGCAGGAGAAGCTCCCAATCCATCGCGTAATGAAGATCGTGCCGCACGCCGCCGACAGCGAGGTAGGCGTCGCGTCGAAAAAACGTCGCCGGCTGCAACATCGTGAGCGCGGTGCGCAGAAGGCGCGCATCGAACGGCCGCGCCCGCACGGATTTCAGCGTCGCGCCAGTCGCGTCGATTTTTCGGCCGGCCCCGTAGATCGCGACAGCATCGGGATTCTTCGCGAAAGCCTCGGCTACGGCACGCAGCGCCCCGGGAAGCAACACATCGTCCGAGTTCAGCCATCCGACGATCTCGCCGGACGCCAGGCGGATGCCCTTGTCGATCGCATCGGACTGGCCGGAATCCGGCTCGCGGATCACACGCAACCAGGGCAGGTCGGTGTGGCGGGCGAGCACCTCGGGCGTTCCGTCCGTGGACATCGCATCGAGCACGATCCACTCGCGAGGCGCCAGCTCCTGCGCGCGAGCACTTGCGATGGTCTCGCCGAGGTAATGCGCCTGGTTTCGCGTCGGCGTGACGAGACTGATCGTCGGCAACGGCACGTCTAGAGTCGCGTGGAGCGGATGCCGCAATGCAGCAGGAGGCTCGAGAGTTGCGAGCGCACCTGCTCGCGATGGTAAAGACGTGTCATGTGGCGCTTGAGCGCGGGATCGGAATTCACGTCCGGCCGCAGCCACGACATCTCCTTACGACCGACATCGACCATGCGCGCCGAGGTTTTCTGATCCTTGTGAACACGAAAGCAGCCAAGGAAAACCGGCAGGCGGCGAATGACGGCCCCAGCATCCGCGAAGCGCTGGAGCAAGTCCCAATCGAGCGCGAAATGGAAATCGACGTTCAGGTTCGCACCCACCTTGTCCCAAATGCGGCGACGCCAGAAAAGCGTCTCCTGCGGAACGAAGTCGAAGAACTTGAGCGCCTCGGCCTCGAAGGGCGGCGTGATCCAGCGACCGATCTCAAGGTCGTCCTCGTTGATAAGGATGCGGTGCCCGTAGATGACATCGACATCTGGATGCTGATCGAAATAGCTGCCAACGAACAGCAACGCGCGCGGGAGCAGAATGTCATCCGAATTCAACCACGCCATGATCTCCCCGCTCACCATGCCGAAGCCTTTGTTGATCGCGTCGGACTGGCCGCGATCCGGCTCGGACACCCACTTGAAAGGATAGTCCTTCGCAAGCTTCGCGAGAATTTCGGGCGTCCCATCCTGCGAGCCGCCATCGACGACGGCATAGCGCAAAGAGGGGTATGCCTGCGTGACGACGCTATTCACCGTGCGCTCGAGAAACTGCGCCTGCTTGAACGTCGGCGTGACGATGCCGATGGACGGATAACGCCCCGCGAAATCGCGCGGCATGATCACCTCCTGGCGCAGCGGCCGCGGCGGGTATTGCCGCAAATTGCCCATGCGCACAGGGATGGAGCTGAGCGCCGTGTGAAACGTCTGATCAAAAAATTTCTGAAACCAATTGGACATGAGAACGAGCTCGGATGGTGATCACGGCCGCGATGGCTGTGACTCTGCCGCGAGGAGCCTGCGCAAATACGCGGCGTAAGTGGATTTGCCAAGACGCGCGATCTGCGTTTCGAGACCGGCGCGATCCAGCCAGCCTTGCCGGAACGCGATCTCCTCGGGACAGGCAATTTTGAGGCCCTGGCGATTTTCGATGATCTGAACGAACTCCGCCGCCTCGAGCAGCGACTGGTGCGTGCCCGTGTCGAGCCACGCAATGCCGCGCCCGAGCAACTCGACATGAAGATCGCCGCGCTCGAGGTAGAGGCGGTTCAGGTCCGTGATCTCGAGTTCGCCACGTGGAGACGGCCGCAGCGTCGCAGCCATTGCCGGCGCGTTGCCATCGTAGAAATAGAGACCCGGCACGGCGTAATTCGATTTCGGCTGCGCAGGCTTTTCCTCGAGCGAAAGCACGCGGCCGTCCGGTGCAAATTCCACGACGCCATAGGCCGTGGGATCGGACACGTTGTAGCCAAAAATCGTCGCACCCTCGCCGCGCGCATCCGCCGCGAGAAGCGACCTCACGAAATCGTGGCCGTAAAAAAGATTGTCGCCGAGCACGAGTGCGGACGGCGCGCCTGCGAGAAATTTCTCCGCGATGAGCAATGACTGCGCGAGGCCATCCGGCGAGGCTTGCACGGCGTATGATAGGCTGAGCCCGAACTGCGAGCCGTCGCCAAGCAGGCGCTCGAAGAGCGGCAAATCCTGCGGCGTGGAAATGACGAGCGTCTCGCGAATGCCCGTGAGCATGAGCACCGAGAGCGGGTAATACACCATTGGCTTGTCATACACGGGCATGAGCTGCTTGCTCACCGAGAGCGTGAGCGGATACAGCCGCGTGCCGGAGCCGCCGGCGAGAATGATGCCTTTGCGTTGCATGGAAATAAATCAGGCCGCCGTGCCGAGGCGTTCGCGCGCGTAGCGGCGCTCGGTGATGTCGCGACACCACTCGCGATTCGCGAGATACCATTGCACCGTTTTACGCAGACCGCTTTCGAACGACTCCGCCGGGTGCCAGCCGAGTTCGCGGCGGATTTTCGTGCAATCGATCGCGTAACGGCGGTCGTGCCCCGGCCGATCGGCGACAAAGCAGATTTGTTCCGCGTAACAGCCGCCATCCGCGCGCGGCGACAGCTCGTCGAGCAATCGGCAGATGCCGCGCACGACCTCGAGGTTCGGCAGCTCGCAACCACCGCCGATATTGTAAGTCTCGCCGACGCGCCCGCTTTGCAGCACGCGCCAGATCGCCGCGCAGTGATCCTCGACGAAGAGCCAGTCACGCACCTGCATGCCGTCGCCATAGATCGGCAGAGGCTTGCCCTCGAGCGCGTTCAAGATCACGAGCGGAATGAGCTTTTCGGGAAAATGGAACGGCCCGTAGTTGTTCGAGCAATTCGTCGTAAGCGTCGGCAGGCCGTAGGTGTGCTGGAACGCACGCACGAGGTGATCGCTCGCCGCCTTCGACGCCGCGTAGGGCGAGTTCGGCTCGAACGGATGCTCCTCGGTAAAAGCCGCATCGTTCGGCTCGAGCGTGCCATAGACCTCGTCCGTGGAAATGTGGTGAAAGCGAAACGACGCGCGCCGCGCATCCGGCAGCGCCGCCCAGTAGCGCCTCGTCGCGTTCAGCAGCCGCAGCGTGCCGAGCGCGTTCGTTTGCAGGAACGGCTCCGGTGAATCGATGGAGCGATCCACATGCGACTCGGCGGCAAAATTCACCACCGCGTCGATCTCGCGCTCGGCGAGCAATCCCGCCACGAGCGCCTCGTCGCCAATGTCGCCGTGGACGAACACATAGCGCGGATCAGCCGCGAGATCGGCGAGATTCGCCGGATTCCCCGCGTAGGTAAGCTTGTCGAGATTGACGAGGCGCGTCACCCCGGAGTCAGCCTCCGCGAGCCGCTGCCGCACGAAGTTACTGCCGATAAAACCACAGCCGCCCGTGACGAGGAGGTTCATGCGCCGCGTTGTTTGAGACGGTCCCGCAACCGCCAGATCGCCTGCGCCATTTGCAAACCGTCTTTCGCGAGCGAGACCTTGCTGCCCGGAATGTCCGCCCAATCGACCGGGAACTCCCTCATCCGGGCGCCGGCGAGCGAGAGATTCGTCAAAAGATCGATATCGAAGGCGAAGCGGGCCTCGACGAGGTGCTCGCGGACTTTGCGGTAGAACTCGCGGCGCACCAGCTTGCAACCGCATTGGGAATCGTAAACCGAGAACCCGGTGACCACCGAGGAAAGCGTGGCAAATGCGCGACCGACAATGTGCCGCTTCACGCTGCGCGACACAGTGCGCCCGAGCATCTTGATGCGGCTCCCGATATACGTGTCCGCCGCATTGGGATCATCCAACGCCGCGTGCACGAGTCGAAGGACTTCGCCCGCGGGAGTCGCACCATCGGCATCGACGAAGCCGAG
>JGI24743J22301_10000065_pt1 | contig 10015 bp, 14 predicted proteins | sample KBSMiscanthusM2_FD_22301 | JGI IMG/M metagenome (IMG submission 22301)
GGGCGCGGCCGCTGGCGCCGCGCTGGGCAAGGGGCTGGGCGTGAATGCCGTCTCGGGAGTCACCGGATCGGGCGTGGGTGTCGGCTGGGCGTGGGTGGCCGTCAAGCCACAGGCGGCAAGGAGGAGAAAGCGCGCGGTCGTGCGAATCTTCGTCATGGAAGTGAAAGGAAAGTTAGCTTGCCTGAGCGGCGCAGGAATTTTGGGCCAGCACAAAGCTGAAGATCTTTTCGTAAATCTGCAGCCACATCGTTTGTTCCTCGGGCGTGAGCGTGAGCATGATCTTCGTGAGCTTCTCCACCATGTCGCAACGAATCGCGCCCACGAGCTCGGCGCCCTTGGGTTTGATCCGCACGAGCACCTTGCGGCGATCGTTTGCGGCAGGAATGCGCTCCACATACCCGAATTTTTCGAGCCGGTCCACCACACCCGTGGCTGCGGCCGTCGTATGGTGCATTTTTTCGGCGATCGTCGTCATGCTCATCGACTCACAGATGTTGAGATGGCTGAGCAGGAAGTATTGGACGAAGGAAATCTGTCCGCCGGAAAGGGTCTCGCTCAGTTTGAGAATCGAGCACCGCTGCATGGTCAGAATCATGTCCGCCAGGCGGCCAATTGATTCGTTGCAAAGGGCGAGAGAAGGGTCGAGCACCACAGGATTCTTAACGAGGTTGAATTTTAGTGCCCATTAAGGACAACGCGGTCAACACAAATTCAGAGGAAAAGCCTCGACGAGGCTGCCCGCGTCAAGGTTTGCGCCCGGTTCCAGACGCAGGAGGAGGTCTGACGCGGCGAGGCTCGCAAGCGCGTGCGATTGCTGGAGCGGCGCGGGAAATGCCAGCCCGTCACGCGCCGTGGCCCGCACGTAATGCGGCCGGCTGTCGGAATTCGCCACCGGTGCGCCGAGCGGAAGCTGCAGTCGGGCCGGCGTGGCGAATCGCGACGCCGCTCCCGCGAGCCGCGCGAGCGCCGGACGCACGAACAGGTGCGCCGTGACGAACGTGGACACCGGATTTCCCGGCAAACCGAAGATCCATTGCGCGCCGAGTCGCGCGAGCAGGAACGGCTTGCCCGGCCGGATCGCGACGCGCCAGAGCGCCACTTCCACACCGAGCTGGCGCAGAGCCTCGTGCACGGGATCGTGCGCGCCCACGGAGACTCCGGCGCTCAGCACCACGGCGTCCGCTCCGGAGAATCCCGAGATTGCCTGCGCCACCGCGGCGGGATCGTCGGGCGCGTGCGCCGAGCCGAGGATCTCCGCGCGGTTTGAAAGCTGCGCCGCGAGCATCGGGCCATTCGATTGATACAGCTCGCCCGGTGCGAGCGGGTTGCCGGGCGGGTGCAACTCGTCGCCCGAGGTCACGATGCCAACGCGTGGCAGACGCCCGGTGCGAATTTCCAGCAGGCCGGCCGCGCAGAGCAGACCCACGCGGGCGGCGGTGATCGGTTCGCCGGCGGCAAGCAATTGCTGGCCTTCGCAAACATCCTCGCCGCGTCGGCGCACGAACTCGCCCGACGGAATCGCCTCTGGCACGCGCACCGTCTGTCCATCGGCCTCGACGTCCTCCTGCATCACCACGGCGTCCGCGCCTGTGGGCATCGGCGCGCCGGTGAAAATTCGCACCGCTTCGCCGGCTTCCACGCGCAGGTCGCGCGCGCGGCCGGCGGGTTGCTCGCCGACGATGCGCAGCGCGCCGGGAGTGTCGGCCGCGCGCAGGGCGTAGCCATCCATGGCGGATTGGTCGAAGCGCGGCAGCGGCGAGGGGGCGCGGATGGTCTGCGCGGCGAAGCGGCCCGCAGCCTGCGCGACCGGGATTGTCTCCGCCGGGAGCGGCTCGACGTCGGCAAGGATGCGCGCGAGCGCGTCGGCTTCGGAGATCACGGCTTCGGCGAATAAATGCGGTCGCCCGCGCGCGGCTTGCCACTCACAATGTCGGCAATGAAGAACGGCGCTTCGCGATCGGCGGTGACGCGCAGCACGCCGGTCTCGCGATCCTCGCCCACGGCGTTCAATGTTTCACCGGGCGGCAACGCGGCGTAGTTCTGCGCATCGACGAGCGCGTAGCCCTCGTGCTCGTTTACGAGCTTCACCACGCCAATCCACTGCGGCGGCTCGGCGGTGGGTGGAGTCGCCTTTTTGGGAAAGACCTTGTGCCATGCGCGAAACACGAAATTTTCCGTGGGTTTCGACTTCAGCATGATCGGTGTCGGGGCAGGCTCGGGCGTGGGTTGCGAGCTGGCGGGGCCGAGCGGGATCTCTGCCTGACTGCCGTCCTGCGTCGAGACGCGGAAGACCATGGCCGGAGTCGGCGTGGGCGTCGCCTTCACCTTCGCCGGAAAAATTTTTTGCCACGCGGCGGTCAGCGGATTTTTGGATTTCGGCTTGGGAGTCGGCGAAGGGCTGGCGGCCGACGTGGGCGAGGCTGTGGGAGCCGGGGAGGATTGGTTTTCCGGCTTGAGTTCCTGCTCGGTCGTTTCGCCGCCTTCGATGCTCACGCGGGCGACGTAGCGCGCCTCGGGAGTCGGAGCCGGCGTGGGCGTGGCTGTGGCGGAGGGAGTCGGACTGGCCTTTGGCTTCGAGGCTGCGGCATGGCTCGGCGCGCTTTTTTTCCCCGCGCAGGAGATCAGCAGCGCAGCGACGCAAAGGGTGAAAAATCTGACAAAGGCGGTGTGGGAGGGCATGAGCGGGAGGATTATGCGGGCGGTCGGCGGGGCGGGCAAGCGAGGCGTGATCTTTTGCGCAACTGCGGGCGTGCGGTGGGGTTTCTTTTCGTGTAAACACGACTTCCCTATGAAACGTCTCTCCCTCCTCGCGGTCGCCACGGCGGCCCTCCTCCCACTCACCTTTGTCTCCGCCCAGCAGCAGGGCGGTCCGCGCATGCGCATGAGCATCGATCAGCGTCTCGCGATGATGAAGAGCAAGCTCTCGCTCACGGACGACCAGGTCGCGAAGTTGAAATCCATCTTCGAGGCGCAGAAGGCGCAGCTCGACCCAATTTTTCAGGACAAGTCGCTCACGCCAGAGCAGAAGCGCGAGAAGGCAAAGCCGATCATGGACGCCGGCAAGGCCAAGGTGGACGAGGTGCTTACGCCGGAGCAGAAGGCCAAGCGCGATGAGTTCCGCAAGGAGGCCAAGCAGAAGGCCGGCCAGGACTAGGAAAAGTCTTTGTCTGGAATGAGTGGGCGGCCCTGGCTTTCGAGTCGGGGCCGCTTGCTTTTTTCGGGCTACTCGCGGTGATACGGCGTGCCGCGCAGGATCGAGTAGCCGCGGTAGATTTGCTCGAGCAGCACGAGCAACGCGAGTTCGTGCTGGAGTGTGAGCGGGCTGAGCGAAAGCACGCGATCCGCCCGCGCGCGCACCTCGGCGGAATGGCCGTCCGCGCCGCCCACGAGCACGGCGACGCGACGCGTGGAGGATTGCTCGAGCTTGTCGATGGATGCGGAAAATTCCGCACTGCCGAGCCGTTCGCCGCGCTCATCGAGCACGATGCGGTGACAGCCCTCCGTGCGCTCGAGCAAGGCGCGGCCTTCCTCCGCCTGCGATCCGCCCTTGAGTGGGAGCACTTCGATTTCCGCGAAACGCCGCGCGCGGGCAAGGTAATCCTCGATGCCGAGACGGGCGTAGGGCAGGCGCGGTTTGCCGATGCAGGCGATGAGCCACTTCATGCACCTGAGAATTTCCTCATTTTCGAGTTTGACAAGCCCTCCGTGTCGTGGTGTCTTCTTGACCCTTTTCCATGAAGACCTTTTCGGCCAAAGCAGAAGACGTGAAGCGCGCCTGGTGGGTGATCGACGCCAAGGACCAGATGCTCGGTCATGTCGCCGTCAAAGCTGCGACTCTGCTGCGCGGCAAGCACAAGGCGACGTTTACGACTCACGTGGACACCGGTGATTTCGTCGTCGTCATCAATGCGGACCAGGTTCGCGTCGGCGGTAAGAAAGACATCCAGAAAACTTACATGAGCTTCTCCGGATATGTGGGTGGCCACAAGCACGAGACCTTCAAGGCGCGCCGCGAGCGCCGTCCCGAGTTGCTCATTGAGCGCGCGGTGAAAGGCATGATCATGCACAACGCCCTTGGCGCGACGACTTACCGGAAGCTCAAAGTCTATGCCGGTGCCGAGCACCCGCACGAAGCCCAGAACCCGCAGTCCGTCACCCTTTAATTTTTCCTCGCACCATGAGCAACGAAACCACCGCCACAGGCCGTCGCAAGGATGCGATCGCCAAAATCTGGGTGAAGGCCGGCTCCGGCGCCATCCGCGTGAACGAACGTGAGTTCACGGAATACTTCCCGAGCCTCTCGCAGCAGAACGACATTCTTCGTCCTCTCGAACTCACGAACAGTGTCCACTCCTTCGATCTCCGCGTGAGCACGAATGGCGGTGGCATTCAGGGCCAAGCCGGCGCGCTGCGCCTCGCGCTCAGCCGCGCGCTCGTCGAGATCAATCCCGAGTTTCGTTCCGTTCTCAAAAAAGAAGGACTCCTCACGCGCGACCCGCGCATGAAGGAGCGCAAGAAGCCCGGCCAGCCCGGTGCTCGCAAGCGTTTCCAGTTCTCCAAACGCTAAAACGCTTTCCCTCCCGAGGAAAAAAGCCGTCCGACAATTGCGTCGGACGGCTTTTTCGTTGTTTGGATGCGAAGCTCGGGCCGACCTCTTGCGTCGCGCCGGGGCTCACTCTACAGTCCGCGCATGCCCATTTACGTTTACGAGACGGTGAAGCGCCCGGCGCGCCGTTACGAGATCAAGCAGAGCATGAAGGACGTCGCGCTCACCACGCATCCCGAGACCGGCGAGGAAATCCGTCGCGTGATCACGGGCGGCTTCGGCTACATGGCCAAGGGCAAGGCCTCCGCGCCCGCGCCAAGTGGCGGTGGGCATTCCTGCGGACACTCCTGCGGCTGTCACTAAGCACAACACGAGCCCGCACTTCGATGGCCGACAAACGCGCCCAGCTGGGCATCATTTTTCTCACGATCCTCATCGACATGATCGGCTTCGGGATCGTGATCCCGGTGCTGCCGCTCTATGCCGAGCACTACGGTGCGACCGCCGTGCAGAATGGCCTGCTCGTGGCGGTGTTCTCGCTCGCGCAGTTCGTCTGCTCGCCGCTCTGGGGCAAGCTCTCCGACCGCATCGGTCGCAAGCCTGTGCTGTGCGTGAGCATCTTCGTGACGGCGATCGGCTTTTTCCTGATGGGCATCGCGCCCGGCCTGTGGTTGCTCTTCGTCGCGCGCACGCTCGCCGGTGCAGCGGGCGGAAACATCGGCACGGCGCAAGCCTACATCGCAGACATCTCGGCGCCCGAGGAGCGCGCGAAACGCATGGGTCTGCTTGGCGCGGCGTTCGGGCTTGGCTTCATGTTCGGTCCCGCGATCGGCGGCTGGGTGGGGCACATCAATTATCAAGCGCCGATGTTCGTCGCGGCCGGGCTGGCGCTCGTGAACGCGGTGCTCGTGATCGCGATCCTGCCCGAGAGCCTGTCGAAGGATCATCGCGGCGCGCACAAGCGTGGATCGGTCTTCGACGTGCTCCAGCATTGCAACCGGCGCGTTTATCTGCCGGTCACGGCCACATATTTCCTGCTTACGACGGGCTTCTCGATGATGACCTTCGTGTATGCGCTCTTCGTGTTTCATCGCTACGGCATCGGGCCGTCGGGCACGGGCAATCTCCTCGCGCTGGTGGGCTTTATTGGAGTGCTGATCCAGGGCGGCCTCATCGGCCGGCTCGTGAAACGTTTCGGCGAGGCGCGACTGGCGACCGCTGGCGCGGTGATTCTCGCGGCGAGTCTCTTCGCGTTGCCGCTGGCGCAGTCCATGGTCGCGCTCGTGCTCGCGAGCGTCGGCATCGCGATTGGCAACAGCCTGCTCATGCCCACGCTCACGAGTCTCGCCTCGCGCAGCGTGGATTCCCGCTGGCAGGGCCGCGGTCTTGGGCTCCTGCAATCGGGCGGTGCGCTGGCTCGCTGGGTCGGTCCCGCAGTGGGTGGGTGGCTGCTCGCGATGGACGTGCACCGTGCGAAGCAGGCCTACGCGATCACACCGCTCTGGACGGGTGCGCTGCTGGTCGCGGCGTCGATTGTGTTCACACTCACGCTGCCTCGCGAGGCGGCTTCCGCAGTGGCTGCGGACGAGCCCTCCGCCGCGTGAGTTCGCGCCGTCGGATTCCGGCCGGATTGTAAGAGAACGCATGTCACGGCGATTTTGGCATTGCCAGCTTGCCGCTCGTTCCTAGCATCGCAGGGCCGCTCCCATGCTCTCGCAAAATCCTGAAATCAAAATTTTTACCGGCACGGCTCATCGCAAGCTGGCCGAGGACATCTGCAACTACCTCGGCGTGCCGCTTGGCGATGCCTCGGTAAGCTCGTTTCCCGATGGCGAGACGTTCGTCAAAATCAACGAGAACATTCGCGGCCGCGATGTCTTCATCGTGCAGCCGACCTGCCCGCCGACGAACCAGAACCTCATGGAGCTGCTCATCCTCGTCGATGCGGCCCGTCGCGCGAGTGCGGCGCGCATCACGGCGGTGATTCCGTTCTTCGGCTACGCCCGCCAGGATCGCAAGGACCAGCCGCGCGTGCCGATCACCGCGAAGCTCGTGGCGAATCTCCTCGTCGCGGCCGGCGTGCAGCGCGTGCTCACGATGGACCTGCACGCGCAGCAGCTCCAGGGCTTTTTCGACATTCCCGTCGATCACCTCTACGCGCTGCCGGTGCTCATGAATTACCTGCAGGCCAAGGAGCTGGAAAACATCGTCGTCGTCTCGCCCGATGTCGGTGGCGTGAAGATGGCCTCGGCCTACGCGACCGCGCTCGGGGCCAGCCTTGCCATCGTCGTGAAGAAGCGCAAATCGGCCACCGAGACCGAGGCTTCGCACGTGATTGGCGACGTTTACGGCCGCAACGTGCTCATCGTGGACGACCTCACCGAGACGGCGGGCACGATCACGAACGCGGCGGCAATTCTTCGAGATCGCGGAGCCCAAGAGATTTATGCTGGCATTTCACATGCGGTATTGACAGATTTGGCGGTTGAGCGATTAAAGAACTCCGCGATCAAGGAGTTGATCACCACTGACAGCACGCCAGTTCATTCAGGCGCTGTCGGCTGCGTCAAGGTGCTGTCGGTAGCCGAGCTGCTGGGCGAAGGCATCAAGCGCATCCACGATGACGAGTCGGTGACGTCGCTCTTCGAACTGAAGAAACAACCCGCAAAGTAATTCCGTTATGGCCAAGCAAGTGAAACTCTCCGCCCGTCCGCGCCTCCAGGCCGGCCGCAACGCGGTCAAGCAAGTGCGTGCGCGCGGTGCCGTGCCCGCCGTTATCTATGGGGCGCACGAGACGCCTTCGAATCTCGAAGTGGACCGCAAGGCCATTGAGACCGTCCTCGCCCACGCGGCGAGCGAGCACGTCCTCGTCGAACTCGACATCGACGGCGCGAGCAAGCTCTCGATCATCCAGGAGGTGCAACACCATCCCGTCCGCGGCGACATCCTGCACATCGATTTCCACGCTGTCTCGGCGACCGAGACCGTGTCCTCGGAAGTGCCGGTCGAAGCCGTCGGCGAGCCCGTTGGCGTGAAGACCCACGGCGGTCTGCTCCAGCAGCAGGTGCGTTCGCTCGAGGTCGAGTGCCTGCCGCAGAACCTGCCCGACTTCCTCAAGGTCGACGTCTCCGTGCTCGAGATCGGCCAGTCGATCCACGTGAAGGATCTCGCCCTCCCCGAGGGCGTCACCACCACCGTCGATCCCGAGATCACCGTCTTCCTCGTTTCTGAACCCACCGTCGCCAGCGACGAGACGTCGGCCGAGGCGCCCGCCGCGCCCGAGGTCATCAAGGAGAAGAAGCCGGAGGCCGCAGCCGAGAAGAAGTAATCTCTCCGTGCGCGCATGGAGGGCCGCTTCCGCCTCGTGGCCGGGCTTGGGAATCCAGGCAAGGACTATGACCGCACCCGTCACAACGTTGGCTTTCTCGTCCTTGACGAGCTGGCCCGTCGCGCGGGTGCGCAGTTCACGCACGAGCCGAAGTGGAATGCCGACCTCGCCCGCGCGGGTGCCGTGACGTTCATGAAGCCCATGACGTTCATGAACCTCAGCGGTGAGGCCGTCGGCGATTTCAATCGCTTTTACAAAATTGCGCCGGAGGACACGCTTGTCGTCCTCGACGATGTCGCCCTCCCGCTTGGCCGCCTGCGCCTGCGCGGGACCGGCAGCGACGGCGGCCACAATGGCCTCGCCTCCGTGCAGGCCCACCTCGGCACCGAGCGCATCGCGCGTCTCCGCGTCGGCATTGGTGGTCCGAAAAGCTCGCTCGTCGGCCACGTGCTCGGCAAATTTTCGACCGAGGAAAATACCGTGCTCGCCCAGACGGTGAGCCGCGCGGCCGACGCTGTCGAATTCGCCCAGGCGAACGGCTTCGAGGCCGCCATGAACCGTTTCAACACCAAAGAATCGAACCCACAACAGCCATGAAAAAACGATACGAAGCCCTGCTTGCGCTCAACACGCACGGCAAGGAAGACAGCGCCAAGGACATCATCGAGCGCCTCGAGAAGGAATTCGCCGCCGACGGCATCGCCGTCGAGCAGGTGCAGCGCCTCGAGCGCCGCGAGTTCGCCTACCAGCACGCGCACCTGAAGTCCGCCTACTACGTGAACTTCATCATCGAGCTCACGCCCGCCCAGCTCGAGAAGCTGCGCGGCAAGTTGAAGCTCGACGCCGAGGTGACGCTGCAGAACTATCTCGTTCTGCCGCCCGCGAAAGCCGCGGCCTAACCTCAACCCTTCCTTCCGGGAACCATGGCCAGCGTCAATAAAGTCATCCTCATCGGGAACGTCACACGTAAGCCCGAACCCAAATACACGCCGAAGGGCACGGCAGTCACCGAGCTGGGCCTCGCCGTGAATCGTTTCATTCCGGCCTCCGAGGGCGGAGAGCGACGCGAGGAGACGACCTTTATTGACGTGACCCTGTGGGGCCGCCAGGCGGAGATTGCCTGCGAGTATCTCGACAAAGGCCGTCCGGTTTACATCGAGGGTCGCCTGCAGCTTGATAGCTGGGACGACAAGGAAACCGGCAAGAAACGCAGCAAGCTGCGTGTGGTCGGCGAGAATATCCAGCTCCTCGGCAGTCGTGAAGGCGGCGGAGGCGGCGGCGGAAGCCGTGGTGGCGATTCCTACGAGGATGCGCCGCCGTCGCGACCATCCGGCCCGCGTAGCGGAGGTCCCTCGCGTCCGACGCCATCCGAGCCCGAGGACGACGACATTCCGTTCTGAGTCATCTCGAAAACGAATTCCAAAAAGGCGGCTCCCGCGAGGGAGTCGCCTTTTTTGCGTAAATGTAACCATCGCGCTCTGCGCGACGTTCCTTCTTTCAGTCACGCCGAGTCCCGGAAGCGCGCGTCGCAGAGCGACGCGGCTACAGGCCCGCTTACAGCGCGGGCGCGGCTTTGTGCCAACCGGTCGATTGCTCGTAGGCGTGCGCGACCTGGAGGAGGCGCGCTTCGTCGAAGCCTTTGCCGAGAAACTGGAGACCAATGGGCAACTTTTTACCGTCCACTTCGCCGAATCCGCACGGCACGCTCACGCCGCAGATGCCGGCGAGGTTCGCTGCGATCGTGAAGATGTCGGCGAGATACATGCGGAGCGGATCGTCCGTGCGCTCGCCGAGCTTGAAGGCGAGGTCGGGCGAGGTGGGGCAGACGAGGGCGTCCACTTTCGCGAAGGCGTTCGTGAAGTCCTGCCGGATGAGGGTGCGGACCTTTTGCGCGCGGAGGTAATAGGCGTCGTAGTAGCCACTGGAGAGCACGTAAGTGCCGAGGATGATGCGGCGCTTCACCTCGCTGCCGAAACCCTCCTCGCGCGTGCGCTTGTAGTGGTCGAGAAGGTCCTTCGGCGCGTCGGCGCGGTGGCCGTAGCGCACGCCGTCGAAGCGGGCGAGGTTCGCGGAGGCCTCGGCGGTGGCGATGATGTAATAGACGCCGACGGCGAATTCCGTGTGCGGCAGGGAAACCTCGA
>JGI24743J22301_10000067_pt1 | contig 9904 bp, 5 predicted proteins | sample KBSMiscanthusM2_FD_22301 | JGI IMG/M metagenome (IMG submission 22301)
GTGCCCGTATTACGGCGTGTGCGGCGGCTGCTCGTATCAGCACGTTTCCTACGATTACCAGGTCGAGCTGAAATCCTCGCAGGTCCGCGAAATCCTTCGCCGGCTTGGTGGAGTCGTGGAGCCCGCCGTGACGGCCACCGTGCCGTCGCCGCTGCCCTACGGCTATCGCAACCGCATCACGGTCCACCGCCGAGGCGGGCGCATCGGCTTCCATCGCCGAGACGGCCGCGGGCTCGTCGATATCGAGGCGTGCCTGCTTGCCTCCGAGCCCGTGAACGCCGCGCTCACCGAGCTGCGCAAGGAGCCGATTCGCGAAGGCGCGCGCACGCTCCGCGAACACGGCGACCGCATGGGCTTTCACCAGACGAACGACGCCGTCGCCGCGCTCCTGCTCGATGCGGTGGACGCCGCCTGCGCGCCCGGTGGCGGTTTGCTCGTCGATGCCTATTGCGGGAACGGCTTCTTCGCCCACCGGCTCGCGCCGAAATTCGAGCGCGTGATCGGCATCGAGTGGAATCCGCACAGCATCGCGCGGGCGCAGTCCGTCGCCGGTCCGAACGAGGCATACCTCGAGGGCGATGTCGCGGAGCGCCTCGGCGAGGCGCTGGATGGCGCGGACGCCGCGAGCGCGACGGTGATCCTCGATCCGCCCGCGCAGGGCTGCGATCCGCGCGTGATCGAGCTCCTGCGCGCGCATCTGCCCGCGCGGCTGCTCTACATCTCGTGCGATCCCGCGACGCTTGCGCGCGACGTGAAGCTGCTCGGCGGCGCGTATGCGTTCGAGGAGGCCACGCCGTTCGACATGTTCCCGCAGACCGCCGAGGTCGAAGTGCTGGCGCAGCTGCGGCTCCGCGAATAACGGTTCTTCCATGCTCCATCGACGATTCGGCCGCACGGAAATCCAGATGCCCGTCCTCAGCTGCGGCGGGATGCGTTACCAGCATTCGTGGAACGACGTGCCGCCCGAGGAAATCCCCGCCGACAATCAGGCGAACCTCGAGGCGACGATCCGCCGCGCCGTCGAGCTCGGGATCAATCACATCGAGACCGCGCGCGGCTACGGCACCTCCGAGATACAGCTCGGCCGCATCCTGCCGACGTTTCCGCGCGAGCAGCTCATCGTGCAGACGAAGATATCGCCGCACGAGAGCACACGAGAGTTCCTCGACACGTTCGAGACCTCAATGCGCAATCTCCGCCTCGATTACGTCGATCTCTTTTCCATTCACGGCATCAATACCGACGAACTCCTCGGCCAGACGCTGCGGCCCGGCGGCTGCCTCGAGGCCGCGCGCCAGCTCCAGCGGGAGGGCCGCGTGCGCCACATCGGCTTTTCCACGCACGCGCTGCGCCGTGTGATCCTCGAGACGATCGAGACCGGCGAGTTCGATTACGTGAACCTCCACTGGTATTGGGTGAACGAGTCGAACTGGCCCGCCATCGAGGCCGCGACGCGCCACGACATGGGCGTGTTCATCATCAGTCCGAACGACAAGGGCGGCAAACTCTACGCCCCGCCGCCGAAGCTCGTGGAACTCTGCGCGCCGCTCACGCCGATGGAGTTCAATGACCTCTTCTGCCTGCTGCGGCCCGAGGTGCACACGCTCAGCATCGGCGCCGCGCGGCCGGAGGATTTCGACGCGCACCTCGTCGCGCTGGAAAAACTCGCCGCCGCCGCGCCGCTCGTCGCGGAAATTGGCGCCCGCCTGCGCGCCGAGATGCGCCGCGTGCTCGGCGCGGATTGGGTCGCGCGCTGGGAGGAGGGGATTCCCGACTGGGACCGCGTGCCCGGCGACGTGAACGTCTGGGAAATCCTCCGCCTCGCGAATTACGCTAAGGCGCTCGACCTCGTGGACTTCGGCAAAATGCGCTACAACCTCCTCGGCCAGGCCGAGCATTGGTTCCCCGGCCGGAACGCCGCCACCTTCGACGAGCCCGCCCTGCGCGCGGCCATGGCGGCGAGCCCGTTTGCGGACCGCATTCCCGGCGCGCTGCGTGAGGCGCACGAGCTGCTCTTCGACAAGCCCGTGCAGCGCCTCAGCAAGTCGGGCGATTAGAGCTCATTGATGTAGCTGCCTCGCTCTGCGAGGCACGTTCCGCAGAGCGAAACGGCTACAGGTTTGTTCTCTACCGCAGTTCGTCGGGCAGCAGCGGCTGGAGATTCTTGATGCGCTGCACGGCGTTGCGGTGGCAGACGAGCACGGCGTCGGGCGTCTCGACGACGACGAGATCGCTCACTCCGCAGAGCGCGACGTGACGGGAGTTCGCGACGACGATGTTGTTGTGCGCGTCGATCGCGGCATGCGCGCCTTTGAGCGTGTTGCCGTCGTCATCCTTGCCGAGGTGATCGGGCAGCGCGGTCCATGCGCCCACGTCGTCCCAATCGAACTCGGCCTGGATCGCGAGCACGTCTGAGGCCTGCTCCATGATCGCGTAATCGACGGAAATCTTCGGCAGGTGCGGGAAGCGCTCGGCGAGATATTCGGTGGGGTCGCCCTCGGGAAAATCGCGAATGAAGCCCGCGAGCGGCGGCGAGAGACGGTCGCACTCGGCGAGGAACGCGCCCGCGCGCCAGACGAACATCCCGGCGTTCCATCCGTAGTGGCCGCTCGCGACGTAGCTCTCGGCGGTGTCGGGATCGGGCTTCTCCTCGAACTTCTCGACGAGGAGCACCTTGCTGCCCTCGGGTGCGGTGGAGGCGCTGCCGCTGAGCTTGAGATAGCCGTAGCCGGTCGCCGCGAACGTGGGCGGAATCGAAAACGTGAGCAACGCGCGCGAGTCGCGCACCGTGGCGGCCGCGTCGCGGAGCTGGCGCTGGAACGTCGCGGCATCGTGGATCATGGCGTCCGCCGGCAGGAGCACGCAAATCGCGTTCGCATTGCGCGCGCGGGCGTAGCCGGTGGCGAGCGCGGCGGCGGGCGCAGTGTCGCGCTTGGCCGGCTCGGCAAGAAACTGCTTCGGCGGCAGCGAAGGCACCGCGGCGCGGCAGGCCTCGAGCTGCTGGCAATTCGTGAGCACGAATACGTGTTCCGCTGGAACGACGCCGATCGCGCGAATGACGGCCTCCTCGAGCAGCGTGCGCTCGCTGAGCAGGCGGAGCAGGTGCTTCGGCGTGCGTGTGCGGCTCATCGGCCAGAAGCGCTCGCCGCTGCCGCCGGCCATGATAAAGATGAAAAGGTTGTCCAAATTAGTTGATGGTTGAGAGTTGATGGTTGAGAGGAATCAACCTAGCGCCTTGCATGCCAGCTGGATTGCGACGAGGCGCTCCTCCCAGGCGCGCTGGCGCTCGCGGTGCTCTTCGACGACGGCGACCGGCGCGTTTTGGACGAAGGTTTCACTCGAGAGCTTTGCCTTCACCTTCGCGATCTCGCTCTCGACTTTTTTGAGCTCCGTCTCGAGGCGCTTCTTCTCGGCCTCGGCGTCGATCACGCCCGCGAGCGGAAGATAAATTTCACCGATGGGCGTCACGCACACGGCGGAGCCGACGGGCGCGGATTCCACGACATCGAGCGTCTCGGCGTTGAGAAGGACATTGAGCACGGGCAGCTCGGCGGCGACCCAATCGGCCGACGGGCGCAGCGCCCACGCGAGCTTTTTGTTCGACGGGAGATTGTAGGTCGCGCGGAGATTGCGGGCCTGCGCGACGGCGGCGTGGAGCGCGTTGGCATTCGCATTGCCCGGAGCCGCGCCGGCGGCCGGCCATGGAGCGAATTGGATCGTCGTCGTGCCGAAGCCGAGGCCGTGCCAGAGCTCCTCGGTGAGGAATGGCGCGTAGGGGTGGAGGAGGCGCAGCACGCGGGCGAGCGTGTAATCGATCGCGGCGAGCGTGCCGGCCTTGCGCGTCGCGTCGTCGCCGTAGAAATCGGCCTTCGCGGTCTCGATGAACTTGTCGCAGAACTCGCCCCACACGAAGTCGTAGAGCGCCTGCGCGACTTCGTTGAAGCGGTAGTCGGCGTAGGCGGTCTCGATGCGCGTGATCGTCGCGTCGAGCTTCGCGAGGAGGTCCTGCGCGAAGATCGAGAGCGGGAGCGCGTGCGGATCGGCATCCGCGTCGATCGGACCCTGCATCGCGCGGAAGCGGCAGGCGTTCCAGAGCTTGTTGCAGAAGTTGCGGCCCTCGACGACGACCTGCTCGTCGAACTTGATGTCCTGCCCCTGCGGCGCGATGCGCATGAGGCCGAAGCGCAAGCCGTCCGCGCCGTATTTCGCGATGAGGTCGAGCGGATCGGGCGAGTTGCCGAGCGACTTCGACATCTTGCGGCCGGACTTGTCGCGGATGATGCCCGTGAAGAACACGTCGCGGAACGGAATTTCGCCCATGTATTCCAGGCCGGCCATGATCATGCGCGCGACCCAGAAGAAAATGATGTCCGGCCCCGTGACGAGCACGCTGGTCGGGTAGAACTTCGCGCGCGTCGAATCGTCCATCGTGTCGTGCGCCCACAGCCACGACGAGAACCACGTGTCGAGCACGTCGTTGTCCTGCTCCCAGCCCTCGCCGGGCGAGTCGATGGAAATGCGAAATTCGGAATTCGAAATGGGCAATGAAGCGTCCCCGCATTCCGCATTCCGCATTTCACATTCCGCATTCTTTCGCCACCAGGCGGGAACGCGGTGGCCCCACCAGAGCTGGCGGCTGATGCACCAGTCCTGAATGTTCTCGAGCCAGTGGTCGTAAACTTTTTCCCAGCGGTCGGGGAAGAAGCGGATGAGCCGCTCGCGCACGGCGGCGCGGGCCTCGGCGGTCTTCGGGTATTTGAGGAACCACTGCTCGCTGAGGCGCGGCTCGATGGGAACGTCCGCGCGTTCGCTGAAGCCCACGTTGTTCTCGTAGGGCTCCTCCTTCACGAGCACGCCGAGTTCGCGCAGGCGCTCGACGGCCTCCACGCGAGCCTCGAAGCGGTCCAGCCCCGCGAAATCCTCGCCGGCCAGCTCGTTGAGCGTGCCGTTCGGGTTCATGATATCGATCGCCGGCAGCTTGTGGCGCTGGCCGATCTCGTAGTCCGCCTTGTCGTGCGCGGGCGTGACCTTCAACACGCCGGTGCCAAACTCGAAATCGACGTGCTCGTCGCCGATGATCGGAATCTCCGCGAGATTCTCGAGGGGCAGAGGACGCCGCACGTGCTTGCCGATGAGGTGCGCGTAACGCGGGTCCTTCGGATTCACCGCCACAGCCGTGTCGCCGGGAATCGTCTCCGGGCGCGTCGTCGCGATCTCGAGGAACGTGCCCGGCTCCTCCACGACCTCGACCTTGAAGTGATAGAGGTAGCCCTTCTGCTTCTTCGGGATGACCTCCTCGTCGCTGAGCGCGGTGAGCGAGACCGGGCACCAGTTCACCATGCGCTTGCCGCGGTAGATGAGGCCCTTGTTGTAAAGATCGACGAAGACCTCCTGCACCTTGCGCAGGTAGGCGGGGTCCATCGTGAAGCGCTCGCGTTCCCAATCGCACGAGCAGCCGAGCTTCTTGAGCTGGTTGATGATGATGCCGCCGTGCTTCTCCTTCCACTCCCACACGCGCTCGAGGAACGCCTCGCGGCCGAGATCGTGGCGCGTCTTCTGCTCGGTCTTGCGGAGCGTGCGCTCGACGACGGTCTGCGTCGCGATGCCGGCGTGGTCCGTGCCCGGCAGCCAGAGCACCTCGTGGCCCTGCATTCGGGCGCGGCGGGCGAGGATGTCCTGGATCGTGTTGTTGAGGACGTGGCCGAGCGTGAGCACGCCAGTGACGTTCGGCGGCGGGATGACGATGGAAAACGCGGGTTTCGGCGAATGCGGATCGGCGTGAAAGACGCCGTCATTCAGCCACTGGGCATACCATTTTTCTTCGACGGCCTGCGGCTCGTAACTCTTGGAAATCTCGACCATGGGAACGGACACTGTGCGGCAATTCCCGCGCCCCGCGCAAGCCCGTCGCGGGGGGAAATCGCCGTCATCGCCCGGGGTTGAAATGTCGTGCATTTGGGGGACGAGGATTTGATACTGCGGCTGTCCCCCCACATTTTATGAAACAAAGCGCCCAGGCGCGGCGGCTGGATGCCGGCAAAATGCCCACGGGCATTGCGGGCCTCAATGAGATTCTGCACGGCGGCTTGCCCCGGAAGCGGAACACCCTTTTGAGGGAGCTGGAGGACAACATTCTCGTCACCCCGACACGTCGGATCGTGGGCAACCTCAGCGAGCGCGAAAAAATCCTGCAGATGCTGGGTCTATAGAGACACCCCGATGAAGCCCCTCGATTCCCCGCCGTCTCCCAAGCCCTCGCTGGAGGAGCTGGTGCGGAGATTGTCGGAGGCGAAGATGGCGCTGGAGGAATCCTACGCAGGGCAGGTGGACTCGGTGGTGCTCGCCGATGGGAGCACTTTTCTGCTGCGTGAGGCCCGGCAATCGCTGAGCGCGCTCCAAAGCGCTCTCGACCTGCGGGAAAAGGCGCTGGCCGAGGTCTCGCAGGGGGTGCTGATCTGCGACGAGGAGCGAAGGATTGTCTATACGAACGCGGGCTTCGAGCGGCTCACCGGCTACACGGCGGCGGAGGTGCTCGGGAAGACCTGCCGGATTTTGCAGGGGGCGGAGACTTCGCCGGAGACGATCGCGGCGGTGAGAGCCGCCCTGCATGCGGGGCAGCCGTTCGAGGGGGAGATCCTCAACTACCGCAAGGACGGCGTCCCTTTCTGGAACGACCTCTCCATCACGCCCGTTCGCGACGAGCAGGGCCGCCTCGTCCGCTTCATCGGCATTCAGCGCGACGTCACTCCGCGCAAGCGGGCGGAGGGGGCATTGCGGGCGAGCGAGGTGGAATTTCGCAACCTGGCGGAGTTCATGCCGCAGATCGTCTGGATGACGAGTGCGGATGGCGCGAACATTTATTTCAACGAGCGGTGGATGGATTACACCGGGCTGACGCTCGAGGAGAGCCTGGGCGATGGCTGGAACAAGCCGTTCCACCCGGAGGACCAGCAGCGCGCGTGGGAGGCCTGGCAGAGAGCGACGACCACGGGCGTGGCCTATTCGCTGGAGTGCCGCCTGCGCCGCGGGGACGGGGCCTACCGGTGGTGGCTGATCCGCGGGGCGCCGCAGCGCGATGCGGACGGCCGCATCCTCAAGTGGTTTGGCACATGCACGGACATCCACGACCTGAAGCGGGCGGAGGAAGAGGTCTTCCGCACGAATCGCGCTCTCAAGATGATCAGCGCCTGCGACGAGGCGCTCATCCACATCGAGACGGAGCAGGAGCTCCTCGATCGGGTCTGCCGCATCGCGGTGGAGATCGGCGGCTATCGGCTGGCCTGGGTGGGATACGCCCTCGACGACGCGACGCGCCGCATCGAGCCGAAGGCGCATGCCGGGATGGAGGAGGGGTATCTCTCGGAAATCGACGTGAGCTGGGATGCCTCCAGGCCCAACGGCCGCGGGCCGGCGGGGCGCTCCATCCGCGACGCCGAGGCGGTGGTGTGCAACGACGTGGCCACGGACCCGACCTTCCAGCCATGGCAGGAGCCCGCGACACGGCGCGGCTACCGCAGCGTCGTTTTCCTTCCCCTGCGGATCGACGGGCGGCCGATGGGAACGCTCGGCCTCTATTCCAGCGAGCCTGACATCGCGGGAGCCGAGGAAGTCCGGTTCCTCCAGGAGCTGGCGGACGACCTCGCCTTCGGCATCGCCACCATCCGCTCCCGGCGCGAGAGCGAGCGCCTGCAGAAGGCCGTGCTGAAGATCGCCCAGGGTGTCTCGGGAGGCGCTGTCGAGTTCTTCGATCTGCTTACCACCGGCCTCGTCGAGGCTCTCGGCGCCGATTGCGGGATCGTCGGGCGCCTCGTCGATCCCGCCGGCATGGCCATTGAGAGCATCTCGCTCGTGATCGACGGCCGCAAGATGGAGAACGTCGTTTACACGCTGGAGGGCACGCCCTGCGCAAACGTGATGACGGGCGACATCTGCGTCTTCGAGAGCGAAGTGCGACAGCGCTTTCCCAAGGATCAAATGCTGGTCGATCTCGGCTTCGAAGCCTACGCCGGCTTGCCGCTGCGCGACTCGGCGGGCCGCGCGCTCGGTTTGCTGGCTGTGCTGTTTCGCGTGCCGATCGAACATTCCGGGATGATTCTCTCGACGTTGCGCATCTTTGCCTCCCGCGCCGCCGCGGAGCTGGAGCGCCATCAGACCGACGCCCGGGTGGCGGAGCAGGCCGCCCTGCTCGACAATGCCCGCGACGCCATTCTCGTGCGCGATTGCGAGGAGCGCATCACCTACTGGAACAAAAGCGCGGAACTCCTTTATGGCTGGACGGCGCGGGAGGTCGTCGGCCGCGAGGCGACGGAGATGCTCTACAAGACGCCGACCGAATTTCAGCAGCACCGCGACGAGCTTCTGCGCGATGGCGAGTGGGCCGGGGAGGTGCGCCAGATCACCTGCGACGGCCGGGAATTGATCATCGACAGCCGCTGGACCCTCCTGCGCGACGCGGCCGGCCGCCCGAAAAGCACGCTCGTCATCAACACCGACGTCACGGAACGCCGGAAGTCGCAGGAAGCCGTGCTCGAGCGCGAAAGGACGCTCCGCCGGCAGGCCATGGCGGGCGAGAAGGCCAAGAGCGAATTCCTCGCCGTGATGAGCCACGAAATTCGCACCCCGATGAATGGCATCCTCGGCTTCGCCGAAATGCTCGCCCAATCGCCGGAGCTCTCGCCCGGGAACCACGAGCTCACCCAGACGATCGTTTCCAGCGGGGAGACCCTGCTCCGCATCCTCGACGACATCCTCGACTTCAGTCGCATCGAGGCGGGCCGGCTCTCCATCGAAAGACGGGACTTCTCCCCGGGAGAGCTCCTTCACGGCCTCGAGACGCTCTTCGCGCGGCAGATTCAGGAAAAAGGCCTGGAACTCCGCCTGTCGCTGGAGCCCGGGCTGCCCGAAGGCATTTACGGCGACTCCGGCCGCATCCGCCAGATTCTCGTCAATCTCCTCGGCAATGCCATCAAGTTTACCGACAGCGGCTCGATCGAGCTGCGCGCGCGGGTGTTGCGCGACCACGACGCCGGCGACGCGCTGGAGTTTTCCGTGGCGGACACCGGGCCGGGAATCGCGCCGGATCAGCTGGCGACCATCTTCGAGGCCTTCACGCAGGAGGACTCCTCCATCTCGCGTCGCCATGGCGGCACCGGCCTAGGCCTCACGATCTCGCGGCGTCTCGCGGAACTGATGGGCGGCGCCGTCGAAGTGAGCAGCGAGCCCGGCGTGGGATCGACCTTCACGCTCCGCCTGCCGCTCGTGCTGGCTGCGGGTCCCGCTGACGCCGGCGCGCCCACCGCCCGCCCCAGGCCGCCATTGGACGAAAATTTCGCCCGCCGCCATCCGCAGCGCATCCTGGTCGTCGAGGACGACAGGGTGAACCTCAAGCTCATCGTCAAGATGCTCGGGAGGCTTGGCTACGAGCCGCTCGCGGCCGCCAACGGCGCGGACGCCATCGCCCTTTACGAACGGGAACTTCCCGACTGCATCCTCATGGACGTGCAGATGCCGGGCATGGATGGCATCGAGGCCACGCGCAGAATCCGGACCATGGAGCGCTCCCGCTCGCTGCCGCACGCATTCATCTCCGCCCTCACGGCCAACATCCTGCCCGAGGACCGGCAGCGGTGCCTCGAGGCAGGAATGGACGCGTATCTCAACAAGCCGGTGAAGAGTCAGGCGGTCGCCGACATGCTCGTGGAAGCGGAGTGCTCCCGCGCGCGGGCCGTCGCGCCACCGTGAATCCTCTTTCGGAGCGCGGCGATTACTCGCGTTCGCCGGCCTTCACGATCTCCGCGAAGCTGCGGGGGTCGAGGCTCGCACCGCCGACGAGGGCGCCGTCGATGTCGGGCTGGTCGAGGAGTTCGGCCGCGTTGTTCGGCTTCACGCTGCCGCCGTATTGGAT
>JGI24743J22301_10000068_pt1 | contig 9828 bp, 3 predicted proteins | sample KBSMiscanthusM2_FD_22301 | JGI IMG/M metagenome (IMG submission 22301)
GGGCGGCGCGGCGCTTACCGTGGCCACGGCCGAGACGTGCAACACCTACAACATGCTCAAGCTCACGAAGGAGCTCTTCGCGCGGAATCCCCTGCCGGAATACGCGGACTACTACGAGCACGCGCTCTACAATCACATCCTCGCGGCGTTCGCGCCCGACACCGGCATGTTCACGTATTTCGTGCCGATGATTTCGGGGCACTTCAAGACCTACAGCCGGCCGGTGGGTTCGTCGTGGTGCTGCCAGGGCACGGGCATGGAAAATCCTTCGCTCTACGGCCAGGCGATCTACTTCCACAAGGACGATGTGCTCTGGGTGAACCTCTACATTCCCTCGACGCTGAACTGGAGCGAGATGGGAATGACGCTCCAGCTCGATACCACGATGCCGCAGAGCGGCTCGGCGACGCTCACGATCCATTGCTCGCAGCCGACGGCGGCGAAGATTCGCCTGCGCATCCCGAGCTGGATCGCTTCCGCGCCGACGATCACCGTGAATGGCTCGACGCAGAACGTGACGGCCAACGCCAGCTCGTATGTGGAGCTCAGCCGCACATGGAGCGATGGCGACGTGATCGGCCTCACGCTGCCGATGGGCATGCGTCTCGACCGGTCGATGGATGATTCCACGCAGGTCTCGCTTTTCCTCGGGCCGATCCTGCTCGCGGCCGATCTCGGAACGAGCGGAATGCCCGCTTCCGATCAGGCGGTGGGACAGCTCGATTATCAAAACGTAACACGCGTGTCCGCTCCGCTGATGATCTCGCCCGACGCAGCGAATCTCTCCTCGTGGGTGCAGGCGGGGCCCGACCCGCTCACGCTCACGGCCAGCACGACGACGCCGGGCGCCCAGGATCGCGGTGCAACCACGCTAAAGCCCTTCTACGACATTCACCACACGCGCTACGCGGTGTATTGGCAACTGCTCGCGCCCACAGGCTGGCGGACGTGGAGCGGCGGCGGTGCGCAGGCGACCTGGACGACTGCGGCAAACTGGGATGCCGCGCCCTCCGCGAAATATGCGCTGCGTTTTGGCACCGCGGCGGGCGGCTCACCCTCGAACAATTTCGCTACGAACACGGTGTTCTGCGGCCTCGAATTTTCCTCCGGCGCGGGAGCCTTCGTGCTCGGCGGAAACAAAGTCGGTCTCGAGGGCGACATTCGCAACGCCTCGAGCGTGTCGCAACGCATCGACCTCCCGCTCGAATTGCAGGATGGCGTGCCGTGGTTCTTCGACGCGGCGGGAGGCGACCTCACGCTCGGCGGCGCGCTCACGGGCACGGGCGTATTGAACAAGCGCGGAAGCCACATACTCACGCTGCTGGGCGACGCGACGTTCACAGGGGCGATCAAGGTCGTGCAAGGCGAGCTGCAGGTCGGCAACGGCGGCGCGGCGGGCAGCGTGGCTGGCGCAATTCCCATCACACTCGCGGGTGGAGGCACGGTGAGTTTCAACCGCAGCGACACGTTCAACGTCGCGTCGTCGATTTCCGGAACGGGCACGCTCATCAAGCGCGGCACGGGAACGATGAATTTGCTCTCGTCGGCCACGCAGTCCGGCCCGGTGACCGTGGAAAGCGGCAAGCTGTCCATCGCTTCGCAACAGGTGCCTGTGCTCGCGCATCGGTGGAGCTTCAACGGCAATCTTACCGACTCCGTCGGCTCGTCGAATGCGACGGTCGCCGATGTCGGCGCGAACAACACGACATTGTCATCGTCGGACATCACGCTCACGGGCGGCTCCCGCACGGCCTCGGATTACGTCTCGCTGGGCAGCGGCCTCTTGCCGAAGGACGGCACGCCGGTGACCATCGAGCTCTGGGTGACGCAGGTGGCGTTTCAAGCCTGGGCTCGGGTATTCGACGTGGGCGCATCGAGCACCGAGAATTTATTCATGGCCTGGGGCCAGACATCCGCTTCGTCAGACCGCGTCGAGTGGAAGGACGGCACGACCACGACGAAGGACAATACGATCGCCCCCTACGCGTCCGGAACGAAATACCACATTGCGATGGTCATCGAGCCGGGCGCGGGCGCGGCGGGGGCGACACGCGTGACATGGTATGCCGCGACGGCTTCGGCAGGCAGCCTTGGCGCGGCGAAGGGGACGTTCGACACGACCAACACGCTCGCGAACCTCACGGATACGAATTTCTGGCTCGGGCGCTCGGAATACACTTCCGACCTGACCGCGAACGCGACTTACGACGAAGTCCGCATCTGGAATCGCGCCTTCACGGCGAGCGAACTCAACGCGCTTCACACGCTCGGGCCGGATTCCGTGGGCAGCTACGCGACGCAGACGCGCACGGGCAGCCTGGCCGGTGTCACCGATCTCACCGTTGGCGCGGCAGGTCAATTCGACGCCGCCGGGAACACGCAGGATGTCACGTCGCTGGCCGGAGGCGCAGGCGCGGTGGTCAATCTCAACGGCGGGCAACTGCACATCAAGGCCGGCGGCAGCCCGACTGCGACATTTGCCGGCAACTTCACGGGCACGGGCACGATCGTGAACGACGGCACGTTGCGCCTCGTCGGCAATGCGGCGTTGCCCCCGGGGATCACGCTCACGAACAATGGCACGCTCGACGTGATGACGTGGCAGGGCACGTTGCCGGCCGGCTTCGTAAACAATGGCACCGTGCTCGACCGCAGCGCGATCGCGATCAAGCAGCTCGCCGTGCAGGGTCCGGACGTGAAGGTGAGTATTCGCGGATATTCGGGGCACACGTATCAGCTCCAGGCGCGGGACAGCCTCGACTCGGGAAGCTGGACCAACGTGGGCGCGCCAGTCTCCGGCGCCGATGCGGATATCGATTTTACGCAGGCGGGAGATGCGGGAAATGCGAAGCGCTTTTACCGTGTGGTGGTCGACCCATAGGCAATATGCGTTTGCGATCCTCTCTACCCGGTGTATGGATTCGAAACAGACCGTTGCTGTCCACCGGTCGTCATTCTGGGAATCAATGACCTTTTCCAGTGATACCCCTCCAGGAGATGGGAGCATTCCCTCGGACGAGGCGCTCGCCCAAGTGTATGATGAATTGCGCCGTCTGGCGACCATACGCCTGGCAGATGAGTCGAAGGCGCACACGCTCCAGGCCACGGCGCTCGTTCATGAAGCATGGCTGAGATTATCCTCGAGCGGGGGTCAGGCATGGCGAGATCCGGCGCACTTCTATAGGGTGGCGGCGCAGACGATGCGTCGGGTTCTTATCGATAATGCAAGGCGCAAATCCACCCTGCGGCGTGGCGGCATGCTCCAGCGGACCTATATCACGCTCATGGATTCGCTGGCTGATACTGCGCCTGAAGAATGCGTTTTGCTGATCGAAGAGGGATTGAAAGAACTCGAGAAGGTGAACCCCAAGAGAGCCGAAATCGTCGTGCTGAAGTTTTTCGGTGGCCTGACGAACGAGCAGGCAGGCCAAAGCCTAGGCATGAGCGAGCGCAGTGTGGAGCGCGAATGGGCCTGCACGAAAACGTGGCTGTTCCGCTGGATGTCGAAATCCCGGTAATTGCATGGACACTGTGACTTCCACGGAGGAGTTACTCTTCTTGGAGGCCTTGCAGCTTGGCGATCTGGCAAAGCGGAAGGCATTTCTGGAGAAGGCTTGCGCCGGGGACATCGGCCTCCAGGACGCCGTCGAATGCCTGCTCGAAGATTACGAAAAGGCAGAGGCTATCTTTCGCAAGGGCAGAGCGGCTTTAGATCCACCCGCCGATCTGAGCGGCGTCTACACCGATGCGAGCGTTGGAACGTTCATCGGCCCTTATCGCCTCGCGCAGTGGCTCGGCGAGGGTGGCGGCGGCGTGGTTTACATGGCAGAGCAGGAGGCTCCGATGCGCCGCCAGGTCGCGCTGAAGGTCATCAAGCTCGGGATGGACACGAAGCGCGTGATCGCGCGCTTCGAGGCCGAGCGCCAGACGCTCGCGCTCATGGAACACCCGAACATCGCGCGCGTGCTCGATGCCGGCGCGACGGAGACGGGGCGGCCCTACTTCGTGATGGAACTCGTGTGCGGCGTGAAGATCACCGACTATTGCGTTCAGCACGACGTGCCACTGCGCGACCGGCTCGCCATGTTCCAGCAAGTCTGTCACGCGATCCAGCATGCGCACCAGAAGGGTGTCATCCATCGCGATATCAAGCCATCGAACATTCTCGTCACGGTGCAGGATGGCATTCCGACGCCAAAGATTATCGACTTCGGCATCGCGAAGGCGATCGAAGCAAGGCCGGACGGCGAAACGGCCTTTACGGCGATCGAGCAGCTTCTCGGCACGCCGGCCTACATGAGCCCGGAGCAAATCGAGCGTGGCGCCGACGTGGATACCCGCAGCGACATTTACAACCTTGGAGTGGTGCTTTACGAAGTGCTTGCCGGCAGGCCGCCATTCGACACCGAGGAGTTGCTGCGGCAAGGTCTGGGGGAGATGAGGCGCGTGCTGTGTGACGTGGAGCCGGCCCGGCCGTCTGTGGCCTCAGGCGATCCTAGGCAGGCAGCGATATTGAGCGGCGATCTCGACTGGATCGTGATGAAGGCGCTGGAGAAGGAGCGCGAGCGCCGCTACCAGACCGCGCGGGGCCTTGCGCTCGATATTGAGCATTACCTCCAGGACGAGCCCGTGCAGGCGCGACCACCGAGCCGGCTCTACCGACTCCAAAAACTCGTGCGTCGCAACAAGGCGACATTTGCCGCGCTGGGTGCGACCGCGCTCGCCCTCGTCGTCGGTCTGGGGACATCGACCGTGCTGTTCCTTCGGGAACGCGAAGCGCGCCGGGAAGCCGAGCACGCGCGTCGTGCCGAAAGCGCTCTCCGAACTGCTTCCGAGGCGCGGGCGAATATCGCGCGCGCTGCGTATCTGCTCAGTCACGGCCGGGCCGGGGAAGCCGATGCGCTGGTCGAAAAAATTCCGATTTCGATCAATGAGCCTTCGCTGGAAGCCGCGAATGTTTACCGGGCTCTCGCCGACTGGAACCTCAGACAGAACCGCTGGAAGGAGGGCGTGCGCCTGCTTCTCGATCTCATTCACGCAAACCAGGTGGACAAGACCGACATGACCTACGAGGCGACTCGCGATTTGCTCATAGCCGGCCCGGCACTGGTCTTTGCAGGCAATCTCGAGGATTATCGCCGGCTCGTGCAGGAAATGATCGCGCACTTTGGCGGCACGCAAAGCCCGCAAGCTGCCGAGCAGGTTTTGAAATTCAGCCTCATCGTGCCCACAGATACCACGACACTGCGCGCGCTGGATCCGGTGGCAAATGTCGCGCGGAAATCCATGGATACGGAGCGGGTAACCCCGACAATCCTGCTCGCCTGGCGCGCTTTCGCTCTCGCGTTATTTGAATATCGCGTTGGACATTTCGATGAGGCCGTCGCGATGGCGCGAAGATGCCTTGGCTTCTCCGATACGCGCCCAACGGCAATCGCGATGGCGCATTTGGTCATGGGAATGGCACTGTGTCAGCTTCACCGGGAGGCGGAAGCCAGTTCAGAAATTCGCGTCGGTGAAGCGATGGTGAGATCAAAAATTCCCAGCGACGCGCCGATACCGTCCCAGATCTGGGGAAACGATCTGACCGGCTACTGGTATGACTGGGTCCTCGCACGGATTCTCTTGCATGAGGCCACGGACTTGATCCGGAAACCCGAGCCGACCCGGGCGCGTGGCTCGTGATACCAAGGCTAGAAAAGAATGGGATGAATCTGGAACTCAGGACTACGGCGAAGCCGCGGGGCGAGGACGACGTTTCTTTACAACCGCGTGTGGAAATAGGCGGTCGTGCGCGCGAGGCCTTCCCTTATACGCAGTCCTCCCCACTCCATTCTTCTCCATCTATACGACCAACCTCCGCCCTCCAATGATTCGAATAAAAAAACATCTCTCCGGCACCATGATGGCCTTGCTCTCGGCCACCTTGGTTTCATCAGCTGCCGCCCTCGAAATCCACGTGTCCCCGAACGGATCCGACACACAGCCGGGCACGGCGGTGGCTCCAGTCAAAACGCTCGAAGCTGCCCGCAAACTGGCTCGAGCGAAGGCCGGCAGGGAACGCGTCACGATCACGGTGCAGGACGGCGTTTACTACTTCGACAAGCCTCTGGTGCTGCACAGTGAAGATTCCGGCGCTCCCGGCGCTCCCGTCATTTACCGCGCCGCGCACGAAGGGAAGGCGGTGCTCAGTGGCGGCGTGCCGCTCAAGCTGCAGTGGACGCCTTATCAAAATGGCATCTATCAGGCCCAAACTCCGCCCGGCCTTGAGATCGACCAGCTCTTTGTCAATGGCGTGCGGCAGTTGATGGCGCGCTATCCGAATTACGACCCAACCCAAAAAACCGTGCCCTACCGCGGTTCGGCGGCGGACGCCATTTCCCGGGAACGGGTCGCGCGATGGGCGGACCCGACCGGCGGCTTTATCCATGCCATGCATGACAAGCTCTGGGGCGGATTCGATTATCGGATCACCGGGAAAAATGCCGCGGGCGATGTGACGTATGAAGGCGGGTGGCAGAACAACCGACCCGCTCCCATGCATCCGAAGTTCCGCATGGTGGAAAACATCTTCGAGGAGCTCGACGCTCCCGGCGAGTGGTTCCACAACCGCAAGACGAACACCATTTATTTCTATCCGCCGGCCGGTCTCGATCTTGCGAAGGCGACGGTGGAGGGCGTGCGCCTGCCCACCTTGATCGAGTTCCAGGGCTCGCCGTCAAAGCCAGTGCGCTTGGTCGCGTTTGATGGCTTCACCCTGCGCCACACCGCGCGCACGTTCATGGAGAACAAGGAGCCGCTGCTCCGCTCGGACTGGACGATCAATCGCAGCGGAACCGTCCTTTTCAACGGCGCAGAAAATTGCGCCCTGATGAATTGCTTCATCGATCAGCCCGGCGCCAACGCTGTCTTCGTCAATAACTACAACCGTCGCATTCTCCTGACGGGGCTTCATATCTTCGACTGCGGGGCCAGCGGCGTCGCCTTTGTCGGCGATCCCAAGGCGGTGCGGAATCCCGTTTTCCGGGTCGATTTCCCGCACGACGTTTCCAAGGTGGACCGCACTCCCGGCCCCATCACCGACAACTACCCGATGGATTGCACCCTAGCGGACTCGCTCATCCACGAGGTCGGCACGGTGGAGAAGCAGGGCGCCGGCGTGCAAATCTCCATGTCGCGGCGCATCACGGTGAAGAACTGCACGATCTACGACACGTCCCGCTCGGGCATCAATATCAACGAAGGCACCTGGGGCGGACACGTGATCGACGGGTGCGATGTCTTTCGCACCGTGCAGGAAACGGGCGACCACGGCTCGTTCAATTCCTGGGGCCGCGACCGTTTCTGGGTTCCCGACACCAATCTCACCGTCACCGCCCGCGAAGTCGCGAAGGACCCGAAGCTGCCGTTCCTCGACGTCATCGAGCCCAACACCATCCGCAACAGCCGCTGGCGTTGCGATCACGGCTGGGACATCGACCTCGACGACGCCTCCACCAATTACATCATCACGAACAATCTCCTACTCCACGGCGGCCTCAAGCTCCGCGAGGGCTACCGGCGCATCGTCACCAACAACATCATGGTGAACAACACGCTTTATCCGCACGTTTGGTATCCGAACAGCGGCGACGTCTTCACCGGCAACATCGTGATGAGGGCTTACGATCCCTCTCGCATGCCCGAGGGCAAGTGGGGGCAGGAAATCGACCGCAATCTGTTTGCCAGCAACGATCAGGATCGCAAGCGCTTCGCAGTGAATGGAGCCGATGCCCACTCAGTGGTCGGAGACCCGCAGTTTGCCAATCCCGCCTCGGGCGATTTCACCGTGAAAAACACGGCTCTCGCCAACCAAATCGGCTTCAAAAATTTCCCGATGAACCGCTTCGGCGTTCAGAAGCCCTCTCTCAAAGCCATCGCCGAGACGCCCGAAATGCCCCAAGTGAAAATCAATGGGCAGCTCGCGGCCAGCGGCACGCCCATGCCGGGCATCGTCTGGATGGGGGCGCGCCTCCACCTGGCGACCGGCAGCGAGATGTCCGCATATGGTTTGTCCTTCGACACCAAGGGCCTAGCGGTTGACGACATCCAAAACAACTCCCCACTCGCCGGCCCCCAAGGCCTGAAAAGAGGCGACCTGATTCTGGAGCTGAACCGCAGACCAATGAGCAGCATCGAGGAACTCCGCAAGACGCTCCAGACCGTGAACGACGGCAAGCTACAGATGCGTGTGCTCCGCGACCAGAAAACTACGCTGGTGAATCTGGAGGTGAAGGACCTCGTAAAGCCTTAAAGGCTCTGCGAATCCCAATTTGATTTCACCCCGATGAAAAATGCTTCGAATTCCCGGAAATTCCCCGCCACGCGCTGTCATGTCTACGTAGCTGGTCGTGGCCGCGACTGGCTTCGGTTGCCCGCGCAAGGGATATTCCGGGTGGTGGGGTCTGACAGGTCTCGCTTGCTGGATCGGAGGCATTTCTGTCGCCTTCCTCAAGCGCCAGGAGAATGCCGTTTAGTCTGGAGTCACGGGTGGGATACCAACGAATAAGACTACTTCAAAACGTCCGGAAGCTATTCCGTCAAAGACGACGTGCTGATGATCGATATCCCGGATATGAGAAGGACGCGGCCAGACTGAGCTGGCCGCGCCCTTTTTCCCCTTTGCACAAATGGATGCTCCTTAGCTAACGAGGGGGAGCCTGTTTGTTGAATACTGAAGCGCCATCCTGATTGTCTCCCTTGAGGTAGTCCTATTGGGTGTCCAGGCTGCCGCTTGCGACTCGAATTTGAGTCAGCGGATTACGGCATGATGGGCATCAGCCATTGCTGATTGCTGGCTCCGATGTCGTTATACTGGAGGATGGCTGTTCCATCGGCGGTCGAGTTATTCTGGACGTCGAGCGACTTGCCGCTGTTGACGTTCAGGACCTTGAGGAAGCCATCGTTCGAGGGCCTGATGTTCCACTTCTGCCAGTTGGTTCCGGTCGAGGACCAGATCTGGGCGGCTGCGCCGTTTCCAGTGGAGCCACCCGAGATTTCGAGCACTTTGCCGCTGGGCACGCCGGTCAGCTTATACTGGCCGTTGCCGAGATATGCGACGTCCCACTTCTGGTCGCTGCCGTTGACCCAGGTCCACTGGTAGGCATGGGTGCCGTCGGCGGTGCCGCCGTTGACGAGACTGAGGGCCTTGTTGCACAGCCGATCGGTCAGGGTGTAGCGGCCGTCGAAAACGGTGCGGCCCGTGTCGCCCCATAGACCCAGGTCGCCGATTGCCATGCCGCTGGTTCCCCCGTTGTTGGCGGTGACGTTGAGCCGGTAGTAGCGGTAAGCGGTCGTGTTGCCGATATTATACGCATTCTGCACACACTGAACGGCGAAGGACTGGCCGCTCTGCGTGTCGAGAGTCGTCCAAGTCGAGCCATCTTGTGAGCCTTGGAACTGCCAGGCTGTCGGGTCGCGATCCGGCACGTCGGCACTGTTGATCGTGTAGCGCTTGACGGCGTGCTCATTGTTCGCGCCGAAGTCATACTGGATCCAGCCCGTGGGCGAGTTCCAGCAGTGCCACTTGGTGCCCGCGTTGCCGTCGAACGCCGTGTCGGATTGTCCATTCCCGGAGCCGGCGTTGATGCTTGCGGTCGTGGTGGCGCCGTAGGCGAGGTTCACCATCGCGAGGTTCACCATCGACGCGGAAGCCAGAGCGGCGGCGGACTCGGGGGAATTGCCGCTGGTGCCGGCGGAGTTTTTCGCCCGGACCACATAGTAGTAGGTGGTGCCTGCGGCCGCGGTGGTGTCCACGTAGCTGGTCTTGGTGTTGGTGAGATTGCTGGC
>JGI24743J22301_10000069_pt1 | contig 9685 bp, 9 predicted proteins | sample KBSMiscanthusM2_FD_22301 | JGI IMG/M metagenome (IMG submission 22301)
TCGATGGGGGCTCGTCCACGGGGCTTTGGGTCGCCACGCCAGCGCGGCCATTTTATCTGCGCGAGATGGGCCGGGTGCGGAATTTTCTTGCGGTGCTGCCGCGGTGACGCGCGCGAGCCGGAGCGGCGCATGAATTTCGTTCTAGCGCCCGCAAAGGGCCGGGTTCAAATTACACCCATGCAAATTCACCTGAGCCCCCGGCACATGGTCCTGACTGCGGCCATTCATTCGTATGTTGCTGAGAAAGTGGAGCATCTCGAAGATATCACCGAGACCATCATCGCCGCCCATGTCGTGCTGCTTCACGACGAGACGCGCACGAAGCAATACGTGGTGAAGGCTCATCTCGCCGTGCCCGGCCCGGACATTCACGCCGAGGACGCCGAGGCCGATCTTTACGCCGCGATCGACAAAGTCTGCGACAAGCTCGCCCAGCAACTCCGCAAGCGGAAGACGAAGCTCACTTCGACGAAGAAGCACAAGGCGCAGCTCGAGACCGAGGGCCGCAAGCGCGGCTACGCCCGCCGCTAAGGCGCGGCTTTCCCCAACAGGGCTGTTCCGCATGGAGGGCGAATACAAAGTCAAGCTGGACGTCTTCGAGGGTCCGCTCGATCTGCTGCTGTATCTCATCAAGCGCGACGAGGTCGATATCTACGACATCTCGATCGAGCGGATCACGAAGCAGTATCTCGAGTATCTCGATACGTTCCGGCTCCTGAACATCGAGCTGGCTGGCGAGTTCATCGTCATGGCGGCGAATCTGCTCTATATCAAGAGCCGCATGCTGTTGCCCGTGGATCAGCAGATGGCGGAGGAGGATGCCGAAGAGGACGATCCTCGCTGGGAACTCATTCGCCAGCTCATCGAATACAAGAAATTCAAGGAGGCGGCCGGTCAGCTGCGTGAGCGCGAGGCGCTTCAGGAAAGCCTCTACGCTCGCATCGCGCCCACGCCCGACCTGCCGACCGAACCCGAGAACCTGCTCGTGGACGAGGTCGGCATCTTCGACCTCATCCGCGCGTTTCAAAACGTCCTCAGGCGCCGCACGCCGAAAGAGGAAGACCTCCGCGAAATTTTCGAGGAGAACTTCACCGTCTCCGACAAGATCGACCACGTGCTGCGCCTCATCAGCTCGGGCGTCTCGCTGCGATTCGAGGAAATGTTCCCCGAGCGCGCCACGCGCACCGAAATCGTGGTCACGTTCCTCGCCATGCTCGAGCTCATTCGCATGAAGCAGCTCCGCGTGCGCCAGGACCAGCACTTTGCCGAAATCTGGATCGAGCGCAACGAGGGCGCGACGCCGCTCTTCTCCGCATCCACCGCCGACGAGCAACCGTGAGCGAACTGCCCATCATCCACGAGGGCCCGTCCCTCAAGCAAATCGTCGAGGCGCTTGTCTTCGCGTCGCAGAAGCCGATTTCCGCCAAGGAAATCGCTGTCGCGCTGCGTGGCGCCGCCGATGCCGCAGCCGAGAATCCGCTCATCGGCGCCTTCGCGAAAACGAAGGAAAGCGACATCGTCGAGGCCATCGACGCGCTTTCGGCTGATTATCTCGCAACGGGGCGCGCCTTCGAGATTCGCGAGACGGTAGCCGGCTGGCAGCTCGTCACCACGCCCGCCTACGCGCCGTGGATGCGCCAGCTTTTCCCGGAGAGCAAGCCCGCCCGCCTCAGCGCGCCCGCGCTCGAGACGCTCGCGATCCTCGCCTACCGCCAGCCCTGCACCCGCGCCGACCTCGAGGCCGTGCGCGGCGTCGCCGTCGATGGCGTGATGCAGACGTTGCTAGATCGCCAGCTCATCCGCATCGCGGGCCGCGCCGAGATCCCGGGCCGCCCGCTGCTTTACGAGACGACGAGCCATTTCATGGAGCACTTCGGCCTGCGCAATCTCGACGAACTGCCCAACGCCAATGAGCTGCGTCGCGCCGCGACCGCGATTGCCGAGGCGAACGCACCAAAGACCGAAGCGTCCGCCGCCGAGGCGACGCCCAACGAAGTCGCCGCCCCCGAAGTGCCGGCCGAGCCTGCGCCAGAGCAGCCTGCCGAGTCCGCGCCAGAGCCCGCTCCAGTCGAATCCATCGAGTCCTCCCCGGAACCCGACACCACGTCTCAATCCAATGAGTGAACTCTCCGAAATCCGGGTCAAGATCGACGCCATTGATTCGCAGCTCCTCAAGCTGCTCAACGAGCGCGCCAGCCTGGCGCTCGAGGTCGGGAAGGTGAAGAGCCGCGACGGCCTGCCCATCTACGCGCCCGATCGCGAGGCCTCGCTCCTGCGCAGCCTCGTCGAGAAAAACGAGGGGCCGCTTTCGCCGCAGGCGATCTGCGCGATCTATCGCGAGATCATGTCCGCCGCGCTGTCGCTCGAGAAGGATGTCGTCATTGCCTGCTTCGGCACGGAAGGCGGCGCCTGCCATCAGGCCGCGCGCGCACGTTTCGGCTCCAGCGTTTGCTATGGATTTTTCCCCGAGGTCGCCGACCTCTTCAAGGCGCTCAGCCGTGGTGAGGCCGATTGCGGCGTGGTGCCGATCGAGGACGCCGGCCACGGCGCGGTAAACCAGACGCTCGACGCCCTCGCGACGACCGACCTGCAGATTTGCGCCGAGATCATTTCCAACCCCGACGGCACGCCCGGTGAGAGCGAGAACAGCTCGCGCTATTTTGTGATGGCGCGCACGTCCACGGCGATCACCGGCCGGGACCGCACCACGCTGCTCCTCCGCGTCGAGGACAAGCCCGGCGCGCTCGTCGATGCGCTCGAGACCTTCCGCGATGCGTCGCTGAATCTCAGCCACTTCGCGAGCCGTCCGGCCTCGAAAGGCAGCGACGACGTGTTCTTCTTCGTCGAAGTGAACGGCCACTCGCGCGATGCCGGCTTCGCCGAGGTGCTGCGCGAGCTCTCCCGCCGCTGCCGCGCGGTGAAGGTGCTCGGAAGCTACCCCAGGGCGACGCTGTAGCTCTCTCGCGATCTCCGATTGTGCGCGCACGAAGCTGCGCTATCCTGCGCGCATGATTCGTTGGTCGTCCGCCGTTGCCGAAGCCCCCGCCGCCAGGAAAACTCCACTCCGCTCCGAAGTCGCCGTCGAGGACACGTGGGATCTCACGCCGCTCTTCGAGAGCGACGAGGCGTGGGAGACGGCGTTCCAGGCGCTCGCGGCGGATTACAAAGGCATCGCGAATTTTCGCGGTCGCGTCGGTGAGTCCGCCACCACGCTGCGCGACGCGCTCGAGTTCGAGAAGGACATCGACCAGCGCATCGAGGGGTTGAATCAGTTCGTCGCCCTGCGCACGACCGAGGACAGCTCGAACTCCGCCGCTCTCGCCCGCGAGGCCCGCTTTCAGTCCGTGTGCGTGCAGGTCGGCGAGGCATTCTCGTTCCTCGGACCCGAAATCCAGGCGCTCGACGACGCGGCCTTCGACGCGTTTCTCGCCGATCCGGCACTCGCCGAGTGGACCGTGCCGCTCAAGAAGCTCCGCCGGCTGAAGCCGCACACACTGAGCGCCGCCGAGGAGCGCCTGCTCGCGCTCGGATCTGCCGCGATAGCCGGGCATCACGAGACGTTCTCGCAGCTCACGAACGTGGACATGAAATTCGGCGTCGTGCGCGATGCGAAGGGCCGCGAGGTCGAGCTCACGCAGAGCTCGTTCTCCTCGCTGCTCCAGCAGCGCGACCGCGGCGTGCGGCAGGAGGCGTTCACGAAATTTTACTCGGAGTTCACCGACCACAAGTTCACCCTCGCGTCAGCCTACGCGAGCTCGGTGCGCGCGGATGTTTTCCACGCCCGCGCGCGCAATTATCCGAGCGCGCTCGAGGCCGCGCTCTTCCGTGACGACGTGCCCCCGAGCGTTTACGACAGCCTCATCGCATCCGTTCGCAAGAACCTGCCCGCGCTGCATCGCTACTACGCGCTCCGCAAGCGCGTGATGGGGCTCGACGAAATTCACACCTACGATTGCTCGGTGCCGCTCATCGAGGGCATTGAGACGCACATTCCGTGGGACGAGGCCGTGGACAAGGTGCTCGCCGCCGTCGCGCCGCTTGGCGAGGACTACGTGAAGACGCTCGGTCACGGCCTGCGCGAGGGCCGTTGGTGCGATCGTTACGAGAACAAGGGCAAGCGCAGCGGCGCGTTCAGCTACGGCACCTACACGTCGCCGCCCTACATCATGATGAACTACAAGGAAGACGTGCTCTCCGACGTGTTCACGCTCGCGCACGAGGCCGGGCACTCGATGCACACGTGGCACTCCACGCGCGCGCAGAGTTTCCAAAATTACCACTACCCCATCTTCCTCGCGGAGGTCGCCTCGACGTTCAACGAGATGCTCCTCACGCATCATCTGCTCGGCACGACGACCGACGCGAAGATGCGCGCCTACCTGATCTGCCGTCAGATCGACGACTTCCGCGGCACGCTTTACCGGCAAACGATGTTCGCCGAGTTCGAGAAAAAGGCGCACGCCGTCGAGGAGGCTGGCGAGGCGCTCACGCTCGACACGATGCAGACGATCTATCGCGAGCTGCTCGAGACGTATTTCGGCCCGGAATTCGCGCTCGACGATGTGCTTTCGCTCGAGTGCCTGCGCATCCCGCACTTCTACAGCGCGTTCTACGTTTACAAATATGCGACCGGCCTCAGCGCCGCCGTCGCGCTCAGCCAGCAGGTGCTCGAGACTGGCGACGCGACGCGCTATCTCGGCTTCCTCAAATCCGGCGGCGTGAAATTCCCCATCGATACGCTCACCGAGGCTGGCGTGGACATGCGCACGCCCGCTGCCGTGGATGCCGCGCTCGCGCTCTTCGCCCAACGCGTCGAGGAACTGGAAACGCTGCTGACGGCGTGAGTCCGCGCGCCTGAATCAGGTCCCAGGCCACTCGCCGAGTGTAATGTTTCCACTGTATATTCCGGTGGGAACCTCCGCGCGGCGGCGGTCGCGGATTTCCAAAGCCACCTCGCCTTCAAAGACAACGCGGGAGGCAAATCGCGCCGGCCCCGTGATCTTCAAGCTGCGGCAATTTTTCAACGACGGCACTGCGACGCGCAGCGCGTCCTCGAGCTGATCCACGAGCTTGTAGTTGTCGTCGAGATCGACTTTCGGAGGCACGCTGGCGCACTCGGGCGCGAGGGCGACCGTGCCGTCGTCGCCGATCGCGTAGGCGTCGGAGCGCAGCGTGAGCAGGTCGCCAGTGGTTTTCACCGGAGCGAATCGCGTGCGCGGCACGGCGATGGCTGCGGCGTCGGGGAAGCACTCGATGGCCGCGCCCATCGCGGTCTCGAGCTGATAAACGGCAGTCGATTTCTTGTCGCGCGGATCGACGGTCTTCTTGTTCTGGATGACGGGGAGCGGGAGGAACCCGCCCGCCGCGGCGAGTGCGGCGCGCAGCGTGTCGAGGCGCAACCACAGGTTGTTCGTATTGAAAAACCGATGCCGGTCGATGTCCTGAAACGCTTCCATATCCGCATCGGGACATTGCGCGGACTCGCGCAGGAGGAGCTTGCCGTCTCGCAGCGCGAGGTGGCCGCCCTTGCGGTCCGACGGCGTGCGCGCAGTGACTTCCATCGCGAACGGCGCACCCGAGTCGGCAAACCATTTGAGCAGCTTCGGATCGAGGGTTGCGCCGAGATTGTCGGAATTCGAAACGAACAGATAACGCACTCCCTCAGCTAGCAGGCGATCGAGCGCGCCGGAGCCGGCGAGCACGGGATAAAGGTCACCATGGCCGGGCGGGCACCACTCGAGGTCGCGATTCGCGAGCCAGGATGCAGGCTGGAGCGTGGCGGCATCCACCTTCGGAATCTTGTTCTGGAGCAGCTCGATGGCGTCCGCGGAGCCGAGTTCGGGGTGCTTCGCGAGAAACGCGCGCGTGTCGGCGCTCGTGCTGAAGCTGTTCATCAGCAGGAAGCGGACGTTCGCGCCCGTCGTCCGGCGAAAATGCGTGATCTGGCGCGCGATGAGATCGAGGAACGTGACGCCGGGACGCACTTCGAGGAGCGACTTCGCGCGGTCGAGTCCCATACTCGTGCCGAGGCCGCCGTTGAGCTTGAGAATGGCGCTCTGCGCGAGAAGCGCGGCTGTTTCCTCCGGCATCGGCTCGGGCAACACCTCCGCGCTCGGCAACTCGGAGACGGGCGAAATTTCGCTCTCGGGCAACATGGCCGTTTCCTTCGACTCGAGTTGCGCGTAGGCCCGCTCGAAGGCTCGGATCGCCGGCTCGCTCACATCGGCCTGCTGCATTTTCTCGCGAAAGGAAATGGCGCTCATGGGATGCGGCCATTGTGCGCGCTTTTCGGACGCGCGGCGACAGAGAAAATCGTTGCCATACCGTGTATGGCTGCCATACCGTGTATGGCATGAAAATGACGATGCACATCGACGAGAAGCTGCTCGCGAGCGTCATGAAGGAATACGGCTTCGAGTCCAAGACGGAGGCGGTCGAGAAGGCGCTCTGGGAAATGGATCGCAGGGCGAAGCTCGCTCGTTTCGCGAAAGAGGGGCTCGGCTTGACGCCCGAGGAGTTGGCCAATTCCGTGGATCCCGATTACGACCCGATCGCGTTGCGCGTCATGGAACTCCCGCCGGATTTCGATGGACCTTCCAGTTCTCGTTGATTCCAACGTCTTTATTGACCTGCTTCAGAAACCGCTGGATCCGGCGGCGGAATTGACGCGGGAAATTTCGCTGACCGAACTCGCGACATGCGGAATGGTGCGCGTGGAAGTGATGCGAGGAATCAAACTCGATAAAACCCGCCGGCGAATGAGCGACTTCCTGGATGTGATGCGCAACGTGCCCACGGACAATCGCCTGTGGGAGGAAGCCGCCGAGCTTGCCTGGACTCTGGATCGCAGCGGCTGGAATATTCCCGCGCAGGACATCGTCATCGCCTGTTGCGCCCGCCGGATTCAGGCGGTGGTGCTCACGCGGGACAAACACTTCCGCAACATCCCCGGCGTGCAGGTGCGCGACTGGCCGATTAAGTGACTGCCGCGAATCGCCGCATCAGCGCGGCGAAGGCTTGCGCGCCGAGATCGAGGTGTGCGAGCGGATAACTCTCATTCGGCGAGTGCGCGTTGCAGTCCGGCAGGCCGAGCCCGGCGAGCACGACGGGAATTTTCAGCTCGCGCTGGAGAAGCGCCGCCACCGGAATGCTGAGCCCCTCGCGGGTGAGTGCGGGCTCGCGGCCGAAGACCTCCGCAAGCGCCTCGCGCGCGGCGGCGATGACCGGATCGTCCGGCGGCGTGTAAAATGGCAGGCCGCCGTGGTCGTATTCCACAGAGCCACGCGCATTCTCGGCCGCGAACTCGCGCTCGAGCCACGCGATCACCTGCTCCGCGACACGGTCGGGATCCTGATTCGGCGCGAGGCGGAAACTCAGTTTCGCGCTGGCCTGCGCAGGAATGATCGTCTTCGAGCCCGCGCCCTGGTGGCCGCTCGTGAGGCCGTTGATCTCCGCCGTCGGCTGCGCCCAAACGCGCTCGAGCACGGAAAGCCCCTTCTCGCCTGCGTCCGCCGACGTGCCGGTGGTTTGCGCGAACCACTCCTCGTTCCAGGGCAACTCGCTCCACGCCGTCACCTCGGTCTCAGGCACAGGAAGCACGTCATCGTAAAGGCCGGGAATGGCGATGCGGCCGTGCTCGTCATGCATACGGGTGAGGATGTGCGCGAGCGTGAGCGCAGGATTCGGCGTTGCACCGCCGAACATGCCGGAGTGCAAATCCGCTCGCGGTCCCTTAACCGTAACCTCGAGGCACGCAATGCCCCGCAGCCCGAGCGTCAGTGCCGGCCAGCCGGGCTCGATCATGCTCGTATCGGAAATCAACGCGACATCGCACGCGAGCGCTTCGCGGTTCCCCCGAACGAATGCCCCGAGATTCGGGCTGCCAATTTCCTCCTCGCCCTCGAGCAGGATCGTGAGATTCACCGGCAGCGGGCCGGCGTCGAGTATGCGCCGCAGCCCGAGCAGATGGGAAAACGTCTGGCCTTTGTTGTCCGTCGCGCCGCGCGCGAAGACGAAGCCTTCGCGCACTTCGGGCTCGAAGGGCGCAGAGGTCCATAGCTCGAGCGGCTCGACCGGCTGCACGTCGTAATGACCGTAGAGCAGAACGGTGGGCGCATTCGCGACGGATGCCGTGCGTGCAAGCACGACGGGCGCGCCGTCGGTCTCGTGCACGGCGGATTCCAGCCCCCAGCCGCGCAGCAGTTCATCCAGCCACGCCGCGCAGGCGCGCACATCGCCAGCGTGCTCCGGCTTCGCGCTGATCGACGCGAAACGCAGGTAATCGAAAAACAGCTCGAGTTCCTCGTTCGTCATTGGTGTTGCAGATGAATCGCGGCTTTTCCTCGGAGGCAAGCCGCATTACGTTTGCGGCCATGAGCTCGTCCCTCACCCGGCGTCGCTTTCTCGAACAAGCTGCGGGCGTTGCCGCGCTCGCCGGACTCGGACCGTTGGCAGACCTCCTCGCCGCCGAGCCCACTCCATCTCCCTCCACGTGGGCGCATTTCGCGAAGTCGCTGCATGGGCAACTCCTGCTGCCCGGCACGAGTGGCTACCGCGAAAATTTTGCGCCGTTCAACAAGCGCTACGCCTACATCCGGCCGGCGGCGATCGCGCTCGTGCGCTCGGTGAGCGACGTGCGCAAGTGCATCCGCTTCGCGAGCGAGCAGGGCCTCCCGATCACCGCGCGTTCCGGTGGCCACAGCTACGGCGGCTATTCCACGAGCACGGGATTGATCGTCGATTTCAAGCGAATGCGCGGCGCAAGCCTCGACGTCGCAAATGCCACGACCACGCTGCAGGCGGGCGCGCGCAATGCCGACATCTTCACCGCCCTCGCCAGCCAATCGTTCGCCATACCCGCCGGCCGCTGCCCGACCGTGGCAGTAAGCGGACTCGCACTCGGCGGCGGCTTCGGCTTCAGCTCGCGTCATCTCGGGCTCACGGCCGATCGGCTTCTTTCCACGGACATCGTCACCGCGGACGGCGAGTTCCTGCACTGCAACGAAAGCGAAAACGTCGATCTCTTCTGGGCGTTGCGCGGCGGCGGCGGCGGTAATTTTGGGATCAACACGCGGTTCGAATTTCGTCTCGAGCCGATCGGCAACGTCGCGATCTACAAGGTCGCCTGGGACTTCGCCGACGCCGCATCGGTGCTCGATGCCATGCAGCGCGTGATCGCCACCGCGCCGCCGGAACTCTCGATGCGACTCGGCATGGGCGCGACCGGCAAGACGCCAGCTCAGATTCATCAAAACGCCGAGATTTCCATGATCGGGCAATATTTCGGCACGACCGCGAAGTTGCGCGAAGTCATCGCGCCGCTCATCGCCGCCGGGCGCGCGACCGAGACCTTCATCGCGGAGGTGCCCTACTGGAATGCCCAGCAATTTTTCTTCAAGACCGCGCCCATCGCGCGCTTCGCCGTGAAGTCCCACTACGTGCGCCAGCCGATCTCGCCGGCGGGGCTGCAAGTCCTCGTGCGAGGCGTCGAGCGCCGGCCGGGCAGCACGAATCGGCTCGGCGGCGGCGTCACGTTTTTCGGCTGGGGCGGGCGCATCAATTCCGTGGCTCCCACGGCGACAGCCTTCATGCATCGCGACGCGATTCTCCTCATGGAGCTCGACACCGGCTGGACCGCCGAGGATTCCACGCGCGTCGAGCAGGCGCAGCTCGACTGGCTCGAGGA
>JGI24743J22301_10000070_pt1 | contig 9532 bp, 2 predicted proteins | sample KBSMiscanthusM2_FD_22301 | JGI IMG/M metagenome (IMG submission 22301)
TGGACGACATTTGGGAGTGCCACCATCACGATGGGTAATGCCGCGTTCATCGGATTGGCGGTCACGAGCCATGCCGACGGGACACTCTGCAGCGCCTTATTCGATCATGTGTCTGTCTCCGCGGCTCCGCTCGCGCCCCCAGATGTTGTGGCGTCGCCGGCAGCCGCCGGAGGAGTCCAGCTTTCCTGGACGGCAGTCAACCTGGCGGATTCCTATGAAATCCGCCGCGCCGGTTCCCAGAATGGAACCTACAGCCTCGTCGCGACCGGCGTTGGCAGTCCCTCCTACACCGATTCCACAGCCGCGCCGGGACAAACCTATTTTTACATCGTTCGCGCGGTGAATACGCGGGGAAGCAGCGCCGACTCCACGCAGGGATCGGCCACGGCCTACACGCAGGTTCAGGTTTGGCGGTTACAAAATTTCGGCACGATCGACAACACCGGCAACGCGGCCGACGGAGCGGACCCCGATGGCGACGGGATGACGAACGCGCAGGAATTCACAAGCGGCACCGATCCAAATAGCCGCGTCAGCCTACTGAAAATCAACCAGATTCAGGCGAGCGGAAGCGACCTGGTCGTCAGCTTCGCGACGGTGACAGGAAAAACCTACAGGCTCGAACGCTCAGACACCCTGCAAGCAGGCTCGTGGGCGACCGTGCAGGACAACATCGCCGGCAGCGGGAGCATGGTGCAGATCACCGATGCCAATGCTGCCGCGCAACCCAAGCGATTTTATAGGGTCCTCGCTTGGTGAAGGGAAGATATCGTGTGACCCACAATGCCGGTCACAAGGATCGATCGAGTGCACGTTTCACATTGTCGAAATCGCCCTGAAAAGGCGGCGATAACCCGTTACGCTGCTTCTCCTGCCGGCATGCAGGCGTGCGATTTTCGAAGTAACTGCTTGTAACTGTCGTCGCTTGTCAAAAGCCCCAGCGGTCAGAGGCTGCCACTACGTGCTCTAAGCGGAAGTCCTTCTCAATGAGAGGGAAAGATAAAAAATATTTTCAAGCGAAGGTCGGTTTTTTGCGGACGACTTTCGCCCCTATCAATGTGCCCCTCCATGTAATGAAAGGGCACTCCCCCTAAATCCAACCGAAGCACCTCCCCGAATCGCGATTTTCCAGTTCAATGGCTGGCTTTCGCGGTGCTGGCGAGTGTTTCTCCATCCCCCCAATGAAAAAACTCGTTGTATTCACAGTCGTCGCGCTTTCCTGCGCGATGGCATCTCCCGCGCGTGCCTATACGCACCCGTGCATCCCGACCACCCAGGCAGAGCTGGACACCATCAAGGCCAGTCTCAATCAGCAGCCTTGGAAGCAGGGCTATGCCAACCTTGCGGGCGATGGACATTCCCAGCTTACCTACACCATGCAGGGACCGTTCACGAACGTCAGCCGCACCCCGGATGTCAATCTCAACCCTTGGAAGAGTGACATGGCGGCCGTCTATAACCTGGCGCTCATGTGGTATTTCACGGGAAACAACGCTTATGCGCAGAAAGCGCACGACATTCTCCTCGCGTGGGCGAATACGCAGACGAGCTTCAGCGGACAGGAAATCGATCTTTCGCTCGGCGACTACGCCCAGTGCTACGCTGGTGGCGCCGATATTCTACGCGGCACCTGGCCCGGCTGGACGACCGCCGACACGACCACGGTCAAAAACTATTTCCTGAATTGCCACTGGCCCGCGAGCCTTGCCGGCTACAACACTGTCGGCCCGGCCAACAAGGGTTCCCTCTACATGCAGGCCGGCATTGCCATCGCCGTCTTCTGCGATGACACGGCCAAGTTCGACCACGTCGTGGACCTCTACCGCACCTACCCGCCCTGCGGTCTGCTCAATACTCTGCCCACGGGCGAGATGGGTGAGTCGGGTCGCGACGCAGGCCACAGCTACGGCGATCTTCTAGGCATGGCCTTCATTTCCGAAGTCGCCTGGAAGCAGGGCGTGGACCTCTACTCCGAAATGGACAACCGGCTGCTGACCTGCGGCGAATACTACGCCCGCAACACGCTTGCCCTCGATAACCCATTCGTTCCTTTCGGCACCATCGATTACCACTACTTCACCAATTCGGCGGGACCTTACACGGCCAATCGCGGGGCTCTTTACCTCATCCAGAACGCTTACAAGATCCGCAAAGGCATCCCCACTCCGTGGATTGACCGGAAACTCGAAGGCCAGCCGCTGGACGGCGGCAACTTTCTGTATGCCAAGACGTTCGATTTCACCACCGCCACCCTGCTGTCGGCGGTCGTTCGCCCAGCGGTTTCCCTGGCCTCGAGCGGTTTGACTTTGACCACGCTCGGCACCCAGACCTCGGGCCGCAGCGTTTCTTATTCCAATGGCGTGTGGTCGCTGACCGGCCTCGGAAACGGAGTCTGGCAGTCTGCCGGCCGTTCTGACGACTGCCAGTTTGCTTACACAACCATGACTGGCGACTGCGCCATGGTTGCCAGGGTCACCTCATTCACAAATTCTGGAACTCAAGCTGGCAAGTGCGGGTTGATGCTGCGCGATAATCTCTCTGCCACCATTTCGCAGCGCAGCTTTGTCGATGTTTCCTGGGACTCGTCAGGCAATAGTTACATGGAATCCCGTGAGGATGGCTGGACTGAAATATGGGGAGGGACCAACCGGCAACAACGTTCGCAAGGCCTTCCTCCCGGCTTGCCTTACTGGCTCAAGATTGAACGCAGGGGCAACATGATCAATACCTACAGCTCGCAGGATGGCACCAGTTGGGGGTCTGTTCTTAGCGCATACTATGGCAATCTCCCATCCACCCTCTACATCGGCCTGTTCGCCTGCAGCGGGAATACGACGCCGGTTACCGCCACCTTCTCCAACGTGGCATTTACGGGTGGAACTGGCGGCTTGCTGACCACGCCGGCTGCTCCGGCCACCATGTTTGCCTCCGGCTCCGCCGCCGCCATCACCGCGCGCTGGCTGCCTTCCTCCGGCGCCACCAGCTACGACCTGCTGCGCTCCACCACCTCGGGCGGCGGCTATAGCGTCATCGCCAGTAATCTGGCCTCCGACAAGACCAGCTATGTGGATACGGCCGTGAGCGCCGGCACCACCTACTACTACGTGTCCCAAGCCAAAAACTCCGTCGGCACCAGCGGCAATTCGCCGGAATTTGGCGCCGCCCTGCTGCCCTCGCCAATGGTCAATCTCGCCTTCGGCGGCACCACGACGGCCAACATCAACGCCGGCCCGCAAGTCGGAGGTTCCGACGACGCGTTCAACGGCGACCCCGGCTCGAAGTGGTATGGTTGGAACGCGCCCACGGGCTGGCTCCAGTATGACTTCGGCGCGGGCAACGCGCAGGTGGTCAAACGCTACACGGTTGCCTGCGCCGATGTGGATACGCGCGATCCGAAGAGCTGGAACTTCTTGGGCTCCCAGGACGGCACCACTTGGACGACCCTCGATACGCAGAGCAACCAGTTCTTCGCCAACCGGTTCAGCCAGAACACATATAACATCGCCAACACCACGGCTTACCGTTACTACCAGATTCAGATCACCGCCAACAACGGAGCTGGCGGCGTAGCCATCGGCGATCTGGGACTGTGGGGTGACAGCGGCCGCACCATGCCGGACGGCACCTACAACGTCGTCAGCCGCTACAGCAACAAGCCCATGGCGGCCCTGAGCGGAGGCACGGCCAACGGCACGCAGCTCGTTCAGTGGAGCCCCAGCGGTGGCAACGAGCAAAAGTGGACCTTCACCAGCCTCGGCAACGGCCAATACAATATCACCGGTCTCGCCAGCGGCAGAAAGGTGGATGTCAGTGGCCGCAGCACCGCCAACGGAGCAAACCTGATCCTCTGGGATGCGACAGGCGGCGATAACCAGAAATGGACGATCACCCCGATCGGTGACGGCCTGTTCCGGATGACGGCTGTCCACAGCGGCAAGGTGGCCGACGTCGAAGGCCCCAGCACCGCCGATGGAGCGGTTGTTCACCAATGGAGCTACGTGGGCGTGCTGAACCAGAAATGGTTCTTCACCGTCCAGCCGTAACACCATCTCAAATCCGCCGCACTTATCGATGGGGTGCGGCGGAATTCTGAGAGCTTGCTAGGAGCGCCGTGGTCACCCACGGCGCTCCTTCATTTTCCACGCCGCCGGCGATGACACCTTGAAGCTCAAAGCCGTTCACAGCGGCAAGGTGACCGACTTCAATGGTGGCAGCACCCGCCGATGGCGCTCAGGTCATCCAATGGAGCTGCCAAAATGGCGACAATCAGGTATGACGCTTCAGCCGCGGCTTATGTGGATCTCGCTCCATATACTCCGTGAATTAATCAGATTGGGGCGGCCTTCCATAATTCCGTGGAGGCATGTCGGTATTCGTTTCGGGTTGTCCGCCCCTGTTTAGAGCCGAGGTCTCGAGTGAACTGAGTGAAGGTTCCCCTGGATCTCGGCCTTCTCCCTATGAGCATCAATCAATTTTCTGAGGCATGAAACTCTTTCGTAACCGCTTCTTCTCTCGAAAAAACGATCGCCATGGCGTTGCGTTGGTTCTGGTGCTGGCCTTCGTGGTCTTGCTGGCCTCGATCATCGTGGCCTTTTTCTCGCGCGCCCAAGGCGAGCAGCAAATCTCCCGATCCAGCGCGAACCAGTCAAAAGTAAAGCTCCTCGCGGACGGCGCGGTGGATACAATCGTCGGCGATCTGAAATCCGAGATCGTAGCCGGCTCGACTGCGGCATCAGTCAATGCAGGTGGAGTGACGACCACTATTTACGCGCCGAAATCCAGCACGGGGCAGACTTATGTCCAAAACACGGGTGCCTACACGACCATGCTGCCTGCCGCGCAGGGCTTCACACATCCCGCAAGTGGTGCGGATCCTCTTGCAAATCTTGTAAAAGTAAGTGCAAACAACGCACCTTTTTACTCGGGAGCTGCTTACGTGGGTAGTGGCCCAACCCGCGCCGCCGCATCACCTACCACTGCGGGAGCGCGTCCTATTTCGCTTGCTCGATGGAATAAGCCTCTTTTCCTTGCCGCCTCGAGCACGAGAGATTTGACTCCAACAGGGTCTTTTCCTACTCCCAACTGGATTTATGTGGCGAACGATGGGACGAACAAGAAAGCCTCCGATTCCACAGTTATTGGCCGCTATGCCTATGTGATCTATGACGAAGGAGGGCTGCTCGATGTCAATGTCGCCGGTTACCCTTCAACATTGAACCCCACGGCTGCCGCGCCGGATGTTACTTACAAAAACGCGCAGGCATATGCTGACCTTACTCAAATTGGGCTTACGCAGACGCAGATCGATGCCCTAGTAAATTGGCGCAACGAGGCCACGCAGTCCGTCACCGGCGGCTACAAAAAATATGTCGCGGCCAATACAACCGGATTTTTAAGAACCGCAAATTTTACCCTTTCAGGTGGTGTAAGCGACCGTATGTTTTCTGGCCGGCAGCAGTTCATTGAATTCCTTAAAAACAAAATTCCGGGGTTTAGCCAAGCCACGCAGGATACTCTCCAGTATCTCACGACTTTTTCGCGCGACATCGATCAACCATCAATGATTCGGCTGCAATCCACTAATCCTGGAAAAAGCACTAAAGATATCGATTATAATGCCCAAGTGCCCCATGTATTGCCTGCTGCCAATGGTGGCAATAATTATGCTGGCGCAAATCTGGATGACAAAGTCAACCCGACTTTTCTCGGCGTTCTCGCAGCTAACAAATTCACGCGCAGCAATGGCTCGCAGGCGCAGGCGGGAGAGACTTTGGTAAAAAGTCGTTTTGCTTTGAACCGTCTCGCCTGGCTTACTTATCGAGGACCAAGCGCAGAGCGGAACACCTCGGCTTCAGGCATCACGGGGGTGGACGGCGACATAGGCCTCCTCAAGCAGAATGGAATTACCAAGGAGTGGCTCGATCAAGGCACTCGTGAGAATATTCGCAACTATTTTGGACTGACGTGGGACACGGATGCCAATGGGCACGCTTGCTGGAAATACAATGTCCACAATGGACCTTCAGGCAGCAGCGCGACAGGCCCCATCATGACACTTGAGGATATTGCGAGATTGGGCACCCCTCACGATCCTGATTTCTTCGAGTTGCTCAAGGCTTCGATTTCTCTCGGCTCACTAGGAAAGGCTCTGGTTACATCAAATAATATTCAAAATAGGGCGATGCCGCAGGACGTTGGCTCCACTAGCAGAACGCTTCAGCCCTTTAATTACAACTATTACCTGGAGAGTTCAGCGGATGTGCAGGTCATCCAGATTGGAGCTAATATCATTAGCCAATATCAGACATCCAATTATCCGGCTCGTATTGTATTCGACGATGGTTCTGGCGCTACGCAGATGCCGCATATTGCGGTTGGCATCTCGAATCTTCCTTATTTGAGCACCATTACCACTGGCATTCTGCAGTTGCAAAGCCCGGGCGCTAGCCCTCGGAACGGGAAAAATGGATACACGGGAAATCCAGGTAGCGGGGGCTCAGGAGACTCAGGATACCAAGCTGGAGACTCGATTGGCGCCTCTGGAATCGGAGCCGTTATGCAACTGCCAACTGTTTGGAATCCGCACGATCCCAGCAGTTCTGTAGGAGCATCTGGGGCAGGGCCGACTGCGTTTCGTGTGGTGGCCGATAGCGCAACCCCGGATCAAGCTGAGTCTGGCGCTACCGGTGACTCAATCTTTGTGTATGCGGCTTCCTTGGGAACTACGTTGCCTTCCAGTTCCTCAGGTTGTTTTTCTTTTAACGCGGATGCTTCTTCGCCTAACAACTCGTGGTATAAAGGATCTCCCGGCACCCTCGCAAGGCCGATCACTGCGGACTCGACCGCCATTGAGTTCACATTACAGAGCGGGACTCGACCGATCTTTCCCGAGCCGGCAATGCTTGCGCTCAAAAAGACAGTCACAGATGGCAATAACAATAGCATTGCCATTGCTTCCGGAGCATCCTCAGCGATACGAAACCGGGCTCCGGTTTCTGGATTAAGTAGCAACGGTGCATTATCTGTCCCTTATACTGATAGCGTTCTTAACAGCAGTGGACCTTTTGTGGGGATGTATCTTGGCGCAGCTCCCTTGGAGTGGAAGTCTTCGGCAAGTAACATCCCCTTATCCGCAGGGCAATCCGGTGTGTATATCGCCAAAAACGATAATACTTCTACAGGCAGCTACAAGGCCTGCTACTTTACTTATCGGATGCAGTATAAAGACCCATCGGGGGCTTGGGTCACTTATGACACCAAATATGCAAAGACCTTCGACGATTCTACACGATTTTCGATCATCCCGGCAAATGCTACAGGCTCCTCTTTATTTTGCGGTAACTCGATTGGCGCCCAGCCGGGAGGAGGCGGTTTCTGGGCTTCCAGTGTTGATCCGCGCTCTGCTCGCTTTGGGATGCTTTTCACCGGCACCACCGGCACCAGCGCTGGGATAAGCACTCCTTACAACAATGGCGTCGGCTACTATACGATTTACCCCATTCCGGGATATGGTGGCCGAGGCTATTTGAATCAGCCTGGAGGAGGTAACGATGGCGGATGGGTGGACAGGAACAATGCCATTTCGCTTTCGTTGCGGCCGGATTTGGCTGCAGGGTGGTATGTCATGACTGGCTGGCCGTATGCCGACCCTACCACTCAAGCAGGTCTCTTGGACAGAAAGGTCAGCAATGATGGCTCGGCTGCTGGATGGATGTGCTGGACCGCCATTGACGCCGCCACATTCCCTGGACTGCATCCGGGTATGCTGGCTCAAAACAATACGAGTATTCCGTCGTTCTATCAGAGGTATTATTCTGAAGGCCAAACCAACGGTAACACATCGACACCGGAATATTTCGCCGATCCGGATGGCATCGTGAGGCGAGGGATGGCGGCATTCGTGCCCCGCGGCTCCGGTTCCCCGCCTTTACCGGCCCAGACCACGGTGGGTCTGCCCATGACGAGGGCCTTTCCCTATGTGACGGGGGTTAACGGGGCGCAGGCTCCTTCCATGACCGATTATAATCGGAGCACCATTCAAAAGACCAGTCAGGCGCAGAGCCGGCCCTATTTCTTGCACCGGCCATTTCGATCGGTTGGTGAACTTGGCTATGTATTTTCGGACACTCCGTGGAGGAATTTGGATTTCTTTACATCCGAAAGCGGAAGTGCGGTTCTTCTCGATACGTTCTGCATCAATGAGACCTCCGGTTCGGATGCTCTCGTTGCCGGAAAAATTAATTTGAACACCCGCCAGGCACTCCCTCTCAAGGCAGTCCTTGCTGGGGCTTATCTGGATGATGTCCAGCCGGGCTCGGCTGTGGCGCCGGGGCGCATAGATGCTACGACGGCCGGGCTCCTTGCAAATGCCTTCATTACGAGGACAACAAACACTACAAACGGAATGGGGCCGCTGAGAAATCCCAGTGAACTAGTAGGGCGGCTAGTGACGAGAACAGCGATTCAGTCAGCCACCGTCACTGGTATTAACAAGGGAACGCTGAGTAGTGGTTCGGGGTTCTACGACGGAAAACTCTCTTACAGTGGTTTCAGTGGTGGAGACTGGGATACGAGTTCCTCCAAACCCAAACTTAATGGCCCTGCGCGAGACGTTTATTCAGCATACATGAACTCCGGCTCATTTTCGACGAATTCCAATCTTAGTGGAACCAAGGAGACGGTAACCTATATTCAGCGCTTTCGCGAGGCGCCGATTCGAGCTCTGTCCAGCGCGGGACAGACACGGGTTTGGAATCTTATGGTGGATGTTGTGGCGCAAGCTGGACGCTTCCCTACAAATGTGGCGACCCTGGACCAATTCCAAGTCAATGGGGAACAGCGGTATTGGGTCCATCTAGCCATCGACCGCTTCACCGGCCGCGTCGTGGATAAACAAATCGAGACGATCAAGGAATGAAAATAAAGTCAAATTTCTTGGGATTGGGAATCGCAATCCTTTGTGCAGGCAGTCTTTACGCGCAAACGCCGGCAGCTTCTCCAATGCCTACGCCTCCTCAGCCGCCATTTCTCAAGCGAGCGCCAGATCGCGTGCAGTGGACCATTGCCTACCTCAACGATTCCAAAAAGTCAGGCGATGGCAAAGCCGAACAAAGCGGTGCTGATCCCAAACTTAGGACGGTAGTCAAGGATCACGATGTCGTCTGCGAAAAGACGATCAAGGGCAATAACGAAACCATTCAGGTTTGGCACGTGGGCAAAGGCATCACAGTGGCGTCTTCTGATGGGAAAAAGTGGGTGTTTGGCTATGGAAATCAGCAAGGATTTGAAGATGTGAATTACGATACCAACGATTTTTCGGGCTTTGATTGGGTAGGGGCGCAAAATTTCATTGGGGAGAAGAAAGTGAATGGGCGCTCATGCCTTATTTTTCAGGATAAAGTCGTTACAGTGGATCCTTCGCGGCTCGACATGATCAAGAGCGACATTGAGCGCGACACCAGTTGGATACAGATTAATAAAAGTGGAGATATCGTCAGTGGAGCAGCTTCCGGCGCTCCCGCGCGACGGGTTT
>JGI24743J22301_10000071_pt1 | contig 9509 bp, 6 predicted proteins | sample KBSMiscanthusM2_FD_22301 | JGI IMG/M metagenome (IMG submission 22301)
GAAGCGCACGCCTCATGAGCCGCATCGTCGTCGTGGGCGGCGGCGCGGCGGGTTTTTTTGCCGCGATTGCGGCTGCCGAAGCTGCGCCGGGACGCGAAGTCGTCCTGCTCGAGAGCGGGCGGCAGTTTCTTCAAAAGGTCCGCATTTCCGGAGGCGGGCGGTGCAACGTCACGCACTCCTGCTTCGATCCGCGCGAGCTTTCGCAGCGGTATCCGCGTGGCGGACGCGCCCTCATCGCGCCATTCCATCGGTTCCAGCCGCGTGACACGATCGAGTGGTTCGCCGCACGTGGCGTGCAGCTCAAGACGGAGGCCGACGGCCGTATGTTTCCGACGACGGGCGACTCCGCGACCATTGTCGATTGCCTGCTCGGCGCGGCGCGCGAGGCCGGTGTGCAACTGCGTCCGGGTCTGGCGGTGAGGGCTGTGCGACCGGATGGCCCTGGCTTTGTCCTTGAGCTGGCGGATGGCTCCGAGCTCATGTGCGACAGGCTTTGCGTGGCCACGGGCGGCTGCCGCGCGCCGCAATCTTTGCGCTGGCTCGTCGGGCTCGGCCACACGCTCGAGCCGCCCGTGCCGTCGCTCTTCACCTTTCATATCGACGTGCCGTGGCTGCGCGAGCTGCCTGGCGTGGCGACGGAGGTCGAGGCGACGATTCCGGGCACGAAGCTCCGCGAACGCGGGCCGCTGCTCGTTACGCATTGGGGCGTGAGCGGGCCGGCAATCCTGCGCCTCAGCGCGTGGGGCGCGCGCGATCTGCACGACCGCGACTACCAATTTTCGCTGCGGGTGAACTGGTTGCCGGGCCGCTCGGCGGACGACGTGCTCGCGGAATTCCAGGCGCGCCGCGCCTCGCAGCCGGGCAAGGCCGTGGTCAATAGTCCGCTCGCGGGCGTGCCGTCGCGACTGTGGGAGGCGCTTGCTCGCGAGGCGGGTATTGGCGCGGACGTGCGCTGGACGACGCTTTCGCGCCCGTGTGCGCTCGCGCTGGCGGAGAGGCTCGTGCGCACGGAGCTGCCGGTTACGGGCAAGAGCCTGAACAAGGACGAGTTCGTGACGTGCGGCGGCGTGCGCCTGCGCGAGGTGGATTTCAAGACGATGGAGAGCCGCGTGCGGCCGGGACTGTATTTCGCGGGCGAGGTGCTCGACATCGACGGCGTGACCGGCGGCTTCAATTTCCAGGCGGCCTGGACGACAGGCTGGATCGCAGGCCACGCGATGGCGGAAGGATGAAACTTTTCACAGAAGGGCGCAAAGGACGCGAAGGGGGCCGCGGCGACGCGCATTTCCTTTCCTTCGCGGTCTTCGCGACCTTCTGTAGAAAAATTCGGTTCCAATCATGAAACGCAAACGCACAGACGACACCCGCGAGGCGTTGGCCGAGGTGCGCGCCGTGTATGCGGAACTCGCGCAACGGCCCGTCGAGCGCGCCTGCACGCTGCGCACGGAGTGCTGCCATTTCAAGCTCACCGGGCTCACGCCCTATCTCACGAAGGGCGAGGCGCTGCTCGCGGCGAAGGCGTTTCGCGCGACGGGTCGGCGAGAGCTGCCGCAAAAGGCGGACGGCTCGTGTCCCCTGCTGCACCCGGAAACCGGGCGGTGCCTGATTTACGAGGGGCGCCCGTTTGGCTGTCGCACGCATTTCTGCGCGGCCGCGGGCGGGCCCTACGCGCGGCGCGACGTGCTCGATCTCATCCGTCGGCTCGAAGCGGTGGACGCGGCGCTCGGTGGCGATGGCCCGCGCATGTTGCCCGCGGCAGTGGCGGCGGCGCTGCGCGAATAAATTGGCAGACGGCGCGATTCGCCCCATAGTGCGCGGTCCATGTCATTTCAAGCCCTTGGTCTCGACGACCGCATTTTGAAAGCCGTCCAGGAGGCGGGCTACACCGAGCCGACGCCGATCCAGGCGGCCGCCATTCCCGAGATCATCGCCGGGCACGACCTCATTGGCATCGCGCAGACGGGCACCGGCAAGACGGCGGCATTCACGCTGCCGATGCTCACGCGCATTGCGAAAGCCGGGGCCACGGGCCGCACGAAGGCGCTCGTCCTTGCGCCGACGCGGGAGCTCGTCGCACAGATCGAGGAGAACGTCCGCGGCTACGCGAAGCACCTGCCGCTGCGTGTGGCGACGGTTTTTGGCGGTGTGGGCGAGCGACCGCAGATGCAGGCGCTCAAGTCGGGCGTCGATCTCGTGATCGCTGCGCCCGGGCGTTTGCTCGACCTCATGGGCCAGGGCTGCGGCGACTTCTCCGCGCTCGATTTTCTCGTGCTCGACGAGGCGGATCGCATGCTCGACATGGGTTTCCTGCCCTCGATCCGCCGCGTGGTGAAGGCGTTGCCGAAGAACCGCCAGACGCTCCTTTTCTCGGCGACGCTCTCGAAGGAAATCGAGTCGCTCACGCACGACTTCCAGAAATCGCCGAAGACCGTGCAGATCGGCCGCCGGTCGAATCCCGCCGAGACGGTGACGCAGTTCGTCTATGAAGTGCCGAAGCACCTCAAGCCCTCGTTGCTCGTGCATCTGCTCTCCGACCCGGCGATGAACATGGTGATCGTCTTCTCGCGCACGAAGCACGGGGCGGACCGCATCTCACGCAAGCTCGAGCAGAGCGGCATCACCTCCGCCGCGCTGCACTCGAACCGCTCGCAGAACCAGCGCCTGCGCGCGCTGAAGGCGTTCAAGGACGGCGAGGTGCGCGTGCTCGTGGCGACGGACATCGCCGCGCGCGGCATCGACGTGGACGGCATCTCGCACGTCGTGAATTTTGATTTCCCGATGCATGCCGAGGATTACGTCCACCGCATCGGCCGCACCGGCCGCGCGCAGGCCGTGGGCGACGCGATCAGCTTCGTGACGAGCGAGGATTACTCCGCGCTCCGCGCTTTGGAAAAATTCATTGGCCGCGGCATCACGCGCAAGCGCGCCGAGGGCTTCGATTACAATGCGGCGCTCCAGGAACCGCGTGAGAAGGGCCAGCCGCGCCCGCAGTCGATGCGGCAGAAGCCGCCCGTGCCGCGCGATCCGCCGGCCGGCGGCGCGCACAATCGCCGTCGCCGCGGCGGTGGTGGCGGAGGTTTTTTTCGCCGCAATAAAGGGTAAGGCGGCGATTTATTTGCGGGCGCAGGAACGCGATTTTTGCTTCACTGCGCCTCATGGCGGATTCGTTCACGGAAGTCAGCAGTCAGTCGTGGTTCAGCCGGATCATCGGCTCGATCGTGGGAGTCGGAGTTGGATTTCTCCTGCTCCTCATCGCAGTGATCCTGCTGTGGTGGAATGAAGGCAACACGCTCGCGACCGCGAAATCGCTCAAGGAAGGCGCGGCGGCGGTCGTCGATATCGCGCCCGACAAGGTCGATGCCGTGAACGACGGCAAGCTCGTGCACGTGACGGGCAAGGCTGTGACCGAGGACGAGGTTGCCGATGAAATGTTCGCCGTCTCCGCGAAGGCGTTGCGCCTCAGCCGCGAGGTCGAGATGTATCAATGGGACGAGAAGCAATCGCAGGAGGAGCAGAAGAAACTCGGCGGCGGCACGGAGACGGTGACGACCTACAACTACGAGAAGAAATGGGCGTCCTCACCCATCGATTCGACGAATTTCAAGCATCCCGAGGGCCACGAGAATCCCAGCGCAATGCTGGCCGATGGCGAGGCCTTCACGGCGGCGGACGTGACGCTTGGCGCGTTCACGGTGCCGAAGGGCATTGTCGATCAAATGACCGGCGACGAGCCACTCGTGCCGAAGCCCGCGAGCTACGCGGCGCTCTCCGATGAACTCAAGGAAAAGGGCCGCCTCACGGACAAGGGCTACTATTTCGGCGCCGATCCCGCGAAGCCCGCCGTCGGCGACACGCGCGTGACGTTCACCGTGCTCGAGCCCGGCACTTTCAGCATCCTTGCGCAGCAGACGGGCTCGACGTTCCAGCCTTATCCCACGAAGGCCGGCAAGGAAATCGAGCGCGTCGAGAGCGGCACGATGAGCGCGACGCTCATGTTCAAGCACGCGCAGGACGAAAATCGCATCTTCGCGTGGATCCTGCGCGTCGTCGGCTTTGTCCTGATGTTCATTGGCTTTGCGCTCATCTTCAAACCGCTCAGCGTGCTCGCGGACGTCCTGCCGTTCCTCGGCGATCTCGTCGGCGCTGGCACGGGGCTCGTCGCCTTCGTGCTCGCGCTCGTGAGTTCGTTCACGGTGATCGCCATCGCGTGGCTCGCGGTGCGCCCGCTCTTCGGCGGCACGTTGCTCGTGCTCGCGGTCGCCGCGCTCGTCTGGGGCGTGAAGGTCGGCGCGAAACGCAAGGCGCTGAAGACGGCCGCGGCCTAAGATTGACGAAATCGGCTTTCCTGCCGCGTGTGCATTGGCTAGTCGTCGGGCATGAAATTCTTCCGGCTCCCCACTCTCGCTGCTCTCACCCTGGCTGCGCTCGCGGCTTGTGCGACGACCCAGGCTCCGAAGCTGATCGGCGTAGCGTATGATCAGGGCGATCTCGAGCGCGTGCAGGCCGCGAAGACCTACCACTGGTCGCTGCCGAGCGCTTCGGAGATCAATCCCTACAACAATCAGGATCTCTACCTCTCGCTCGTGAAGGCCGACATCGACCTCGCGCTCGCGAAGAAGGGCTACAAGCTCGTCGAGAAAGGCGGCGGTCTCGAGGTGAGCTTCCTCATGCTTTACAAGGAAGGCGAGAGCACCGCGGTGGTGGATCATTATTTCGGCACGAACCGCGCTCCCGAGAAGAAGCTCGTGCACATCATGAACCAGCTGCCGCCGACGAGCTTCGAACTCGGCACGCTCATCGTCGATGCCGAGGATGCGCGCGATCACGAGTCGCTCTGGCGTGGAGCGATCATGGCGAAGGTGGATCGCAGCAAGCCCTACGAAGTTCAGAAGAAGCGCATCGACATGGCGGTGGCGTTGCTCATGTCGGGCTTCCCCGCCGCGAAGTAATCGCGGCGCGCGGTGCGCCGGAGATCGTCTACTCCCCGGCGTCGGGGCGGAATTCCTGCACGTAGAGCAGGCCGATCGTCGCGCGCGTGATCGCGGTGCGGTCCAGCAGATGGCGCATGTCCACGAAGTCGCCGTTCTCGACCACGTCGAGGATTTCCGTGTTCAAGTCGCGAGGCGGATCGGGGAACGGCAGCGGGCTGAAGAAGACGCCGTGGTTGTGAAGCAGGCAATCGAGCGCAGGCTGGTTTGCGGGATTGATGTAGAAGGTCGCTCCGAAGCTCTCCTCGTCGAATGACGAAAGGTCCGCGCGCAAATCGACGCCGACGCCGCAGATGAGGCCCGTGACGTGCTCGTGGCGCGCCGCGGTGTCGAACTCGAACCACTCCCGGAAATTTTCGGGATCGGTGATGCGTTTGCCGTTTGCGGGCGCATGCGGAGCGATGGGCGATTTCGTGACGCCGCTGCCGAAGACGGCGCTCACGTCGGCGCGCATGGCGAGCCCGATCGCGCCGCGGAAGTCGGGCCGCCGCTCTCGGGCGAGATCGAACAACGCGCGGTAGACATCGGTGAGAGTCGCGCCATGAGGCGACGCCGCGCGGAAATGCACGTATTCGTGGAAGGCGCCGGCGAGCGAGGCGTTGAAGGCCGTGCGGATTTTCACGACGGCGCTGTCGGCCTTCGGGATTAGGAAATCGGGCGTGTCCGTGCCGTCGGTGGGCAGCCAGACCATTGTGCCGCCGATGGTCATCATTTCGCCGAGCAGGTGCATCACCTCGGCGTCGTTCGGTCCCATGCCGCCGAGGCCGATGGAAAAGCCCTTCGAGGAAAACGTCTTCGCCTTCAGCATTTCCTCGGTGACGCGGCTCTCGAGCACGTCGTCGATGTGGCCGAGGACTTCGATGGCGCCGGGGCCGTCGGTGCCGGGGGTGAAATGGAATTCGCCGAGGGGCAGCACGCGGTTGTCCTGTCCGGGCTCGAAGGCGGCGAGCGCCTCGGCGGCGTGTTCGTAGATGGGCAGCGCGTCTGAGAGGCCCGAGATGCGGATGACTTCGAGGCAGTAGGGCTGGATGGCCGCAAGAGCGAATTGCCCGCCCTGGCGCGCGGCCTGCCGGTGAAATTGCAGGAAGACACGCAGGCTCGCGCTGCTGAGATAGCTCACGTCCTGGAGATTCAGGACGAGGTGCTGCGCCTCGCTGCCGAATCGCGCATCGATTTGTCGCTGGAGTTCGACGCTGCCATGGGCGTCGAGCCGGCCGGAGGGGCGGGCGACGAGGGTGGAGCCGAGGAGGACCTGCTCGATGTCTGACATGCGCGCGGCGCTAGCGCTTCGCGCGCTTTTCGGCCTCGGCCTTCAGCGCGGAGACGGTGTTTTTCACCGAGTCGAGCGCAGCACCCTTCGCCACGCCGGCGATGAAGCCGCCCTTCGGCTTCACATAGTTCACGTATCGCAGGATCGAGCCATTGTTGTAGGGCTCCACGCGCAGCGAGCCGTCGGAGACGTCGGCCATCGCGGATTTCAGCAGCTTCCACTTCACGGTCACGCCGCCGTCGGACTCGCTGTAAGTGTTCTGCACGGTGAAGCTCGTCGTGCCGAAAATGGGCATCTTCTGCGTGTAGAGGACGTTGCAGACGTTCGGGCTGGGTTGCGAGACGACCTTGGCGGAGACCATGTCGGGCTGGAAATCCTGCGCGTGCTTGTAGTCGCGGAACACGGCGGCCACCGTCGCGACGGGTGCGTTTACCAGCGTATAGACCGTTAACTGCGGCCACACGCCGCCGGGGATGTCCTTCGATTCCACAACCAGCTGTCCCTGGTTCAGCTGCTGGAGCTGGCTGGCGGAGAGGTTGTCGGCGAGGTCGGCACGCGCGAGCACGGCGGTGGCGAGCCACGCAGTCGCGGCGCAAAAAAGTCGGTGGGCGCTCATGAGCCGCAACCTCATCCTTCCACGCAGCCGGTGTCAAGTTTCCCTCCTTCGGGAGATTTCCCGAAATTTCGATTCTGAAAGTCTCCAGACAATCTGCGCTTGGCTATTTCGCAGATGTGGTGGATTTTAGACACCGAAGAGACAATTGGTGCCATGTCCGCGACGCCGTCAACGTCCTTAAGTTCCGCCTTTCGCCCCGCGCGCGAGGCGTTTCTGCTTTGGGTATTGCTCACGACGTGCGCGGTGATCGGCGTGTGGGTGGGTGGGCGCTATGGCGAGCGCAAGCTGGCGGAGGCCGCGCGCACCGAGGCTGCAAATGCCGCCCGCGCCGCAATGATCGGGCTCGACCCCGAGCTGCACAAGCGCGTCGCATTGAACGAAAAAATGTGGTCCGAAGCGCACAAGCTTGCGCTGAAGACGCTCATCGCCTTCCACAAGCAATATCCCGACGTGAGCCGCGTGCGGACGTTCATGCTCGATGGCTCTGGCGACGTGGTGGTGATCCTCGACAGCGAGACCGTGGCCGGCGAGGTGGGCATGAAGCGCCCCGTGCAGCCCCTGCCGCTGCGCACCCCGCTCGCGAAGGACGACCCCGCCTACAAGGTCGTCGAGCTTGTGCTCCGCAGCCGCGCGCCCGCCGCGGCGGATGATTCCAGCTACGACGGCTATCGCACGTGGCGGCCCGGCGTGGCTCCGCTCGGAGCGGACGCCGCCATCGAGGCCGATCTCACGAGCATCCCGCAGGATACCGCGATCAATAATCTCCGCATGTGGATCGGCACGGGCATCGGCCTCGCCGTCATCGCCTGCGGCGTTGTTTCCCTCATCTACTTCAACGTTCGCAGCTCGCTCATGACCGCCGAAGCTGCTGGCGGCGAGGCCAGGCAGGGCCACGAGTGGCTCCAGCAGCGCAACAGCCGCCTTGTCGAGGCGCTCGGCCAGCTCGTGCTCCATCGCGAGCTCGAGAGCGGCTACATGCTTTGGGACGGCGACACGCGCAACCTGCTTGGCTCCGCGATGGAAAGCATGCCCATGCATTTCGAAGGCTGGCTGAAGCGCATCTCACCGCTCGACGCTCCGCGCGTGAGCGACATCATCCGCGTCGCCTCGCATTCGAACCGCACCTACGCCGTGGAATACCGCGTGCACCACGAGACCGAGGGCTGGCGGTGGTTCCGCGAGCGTGGTGTCGTCTCCTTCAAGATGGAGGGCGAAAATTTTGAGCCCACGATGATCGACGCGGTGCTCGAGGACATCACCGACCTCAAGCTCGAGCAGGAGGAACTCGCCGCGCTCGCCCTCATCGCCAGTCGCACGGACAACGCCGTGTGTCTCACCGATCCCGCCGGCCGCGTGCAATGGGCGAACGCCACCTTCCAGCGCCTCACCGGCCACGACGGCCACGCCTCCCGCGGACGCGCGCTCGGCGAGCTTTTCTCCGGCTCCCCGGGCGAGGGTGTGTTGCAAAGATTGCTCGCTGAAGCGATGGCCGGCCATGGCGGTCGTGCCGAGATCGAGCTCTCGCATCCCGAGGGTCGCTCATATTGGACGAACATCGAGATCCAGCCGCTCAAGGATGAATCGGGTGCCATCACCCGGCTCGTCGCCATCCAGGGCGACATCACCTCCGCGAAGGAATTCGAGGCCCGGCTCGTGCGCGCGAAGGACGCCGCCGAGACCGCCGACCGCGCGAAGACCGAGTTCCTTGCCGTGATGAGCCACGAGATTCGCACGCCGCTCAACGCCGTGCTCGGCTTCACCCGCCTGCTCCTCGACACGCCGCTCAACGCCCAGCAGCGCGACTACATCGACACCATCCGCTCCAGCGGCGACAGCCTCCTCCACCTGCTCAACGACATTCTCGATTTCTCGAAAATGGACGCCAGCTCCGTGCAGCTCGAGAGCGCGCCCTTCGACCTGCGCGGCTGCGTGGAGGACACGCTCGACGTGCTCATCGCGCCCGCCACCACGCGTGGCCTCGAGCTCATTGGCGACATCGCGCTCGACGCTCCGCAGGTCGTGGTCGGCGACCGCGGCCGCCTGCGCCAGATTTTGTTGAACCTCGCCGGCAACGCCGTGAAATTCACCGAGGCCGGCGAAGTCTGTGTGAACGTGCGGCCCGTCGCGCTGCATTCCGATGACGGTCCTGCGCCCGCGGGCGCGCACGTCTCACGTCTGCGATTCGAGGTTCGCGATTCCGGCCCCGGCATTGCGCCCGACCAGCAGGCGCGGCTGTTCAAGCCCTTCACGCAGGCCGATAGCTCGGCCACGCGCAAGCACGGCGGCACGGGTCTCGGCCTGGCGATCAGCAAACGTCTCGTCGCGCTCATGGACGGCGAGATCGGCCTCGAAAGCACGCCGGGCGTCGGCTCCACCTTCTGGTTCGAGATCCCGATGGCCGTGGCAGATCACCAGCCGCCCAAGCCGGAGGCGTTGCGCGCCCTCGAGGGACTTCGCGTGCTTGTCGTCGAAAAAAATGCGACGCAGCGTGCGGTCCTCGCCGCGCAGTTGAGCGCGTGGGGCATGATGGTCGAGACGTTTGGCCGCGGCCGCGACGCCGTGGTCGCCGGCGAGCATCGTCGCTTCGACGTCGCCGTGCTCGACGCGTCGCCTCCCGACATTGACGGACTCAGCC
>JGI24743J22301_10000072_pt1 | contig 9485 bp, 13 predicted proteins | sample KBSMiscanthusM2_FD_22301 | JGI IMG/M metagenome (IMG submission 22301)
CGCGCGAAAATCTCACCTACCTCTACGGCTCGTCCGATCCCGCGAATGGCGGCATGGATTGCTCCGGCACGATTTTCCACGTGCTGCGCGCGGTCGGCATCGACGACGTGCCGCGCACCGCGAGCGAGCAATACGTCTGGGCACGCAAGGCCGATGAATTCGAGCCCGTCGTCAGCCGGCGCGCGGACAGCTTCGAGCTCGACGCGCTCCTCCCCGGCGACCTGCTTTTCTGGACCGGCACCTACACCATCGACCGCGATCCCCCCGTCACGCACTCGATGATCTACCTTGGCCGCCTGAAGTCCGACGGTCGGCAGGTGATGTTCGGCGCGAGCGACGGCCGCACCTTCGGCGGCAAAAAAATGTGGGGCGTGAGCGTCTTCGACTTCACGATCCCGAAGCCGCCGCAAAAAGGCGCCGGCCCCGGCAGTGTCTTCATCGGCTACGCCCGCATCCCGGGGCTGAAATAGTCGCGCTTTCGGGATCGTTGCCTTCCGGAATCATTGACCGGGCGCGAAAGCGTCTTCATCGAAGTCGTGGCTTATCGCTCGATCTTCGCAGCCGTGCGCGTCACGATTCTTTGTAGGTTGCTTTGGACTTGTGTCAGGATGTCGAAAAAGTTTTGGAGCACCAGGTTCTTGTTTTTGATCTGATCGCTTAACGAGTTCAGCTCATTCTGGAGAGAGCCCATTCGGCGCTCTATTTCTCGCATCTGCACCTCGATTTTCTCCTTCTCCATTTCAGCTTCTTCGGTGTCACCTTTCACTGACTCATATTGCGTCCACAGCTCTCCAAGCCTTCGAGACAATGTCTGATAATGTTCTCGAGTTGAATCCAGCCTCGTCTTTATTTCCTCGAGCTCGGATGCATAGTGCGCATACCCAAACTCATAGAATGAGAGCAGAAGATCGCCTAGGTTTTGAGCCTCCTCGCCTGGCGTCCTGTCTTCGATTTTGCGCACGGCAGTGCGGAAATATTTTGGAGCGTCTTCAAAGTCCTCATTGAGGAGGGCACGGAAAAGTTTTTCGACCTTTTCGAGGCGAGCTCCGTCGTGCGGAAGAGCCTTCAGCCTGCGAAAAAGTATTTCAGCTCTGTCACTTTGATCATTGGCGAACGAGCAGGGGGCGACGAACGAAAGGGCTAGCAGCAGGATAATGGAGCGAGGCTTCATTGTTCGATGTGAGCTTCCACCTTCAGCATTGGCGAAAGGACTCAACCTTCAAGGAGTTTTCCAACATTGTAGCTTCGGCTGATGATCCGCCGTTCGCGCACGTCACGGATGCTGAAATAGCGGATCGTGCCAGTCCGGCTTTCGTCGGGGTCTGCCCCGGCCTGCCACGCGATTGAATTTCCCGCCGCATGGCACGTTAGTGTAGGTATGAATCTTTCTCGTGTGCTGAAAGGGCTGGCCCTGGCGGCAGCCGTGGTCGTGACTGGCGGTTGCGTGGCGTATCCCGACGGCACCGTGGCCTTTCTGCCTCCGCCTCCGCCACTGGTGGTTGCGCCCGGGCCCGTGGTCGCGGTGGCACCCGCGCCGGTTGTTTATGGCGGCGGTTATTATCGACCCTACTACCGACCTTATTACCGTCCCTACGTCTGGGGTGGGGGCTATCGTGGCGGCTATTACGGATATGGGCGGCCGCGCTACTGGTAAGCGCTACACCCGCAGCCAGGCGCGGAAGCCCCGGCTGTTGTAGTAGCTCTGCGCGCCATTGTGTCCGACGAAGACGCGCCCGTAGCGGCGTTCGCAATACAGCGCGCCGCCGAGCTTGCGGACGTCAGCTGGCGTGAGCACCCAGCTCGACGTCTTCCGATCAAATTCCCCGAGCCCCTGCAGCGCGACGTATTGCTCCTCGCTCAGCAACTCCACGCCCATCTCCGCCGCCATGTCCATCGCCGTTGTCTTCGGCCGATGCTCCTTGCGCGACTCCCAGCCCGCGCGGTCGTAGCACACGCTCACGCGCACCTTCGGCGTCTCCGCCGCGCAGTCGAAAAAGACAACCTCGCCCGTCTTCGCATCGAAGCCCACGACATCGGGCTCACCGTCGGTCGCCTCCATCTGCGTGAGCGACCACAGCTTCGCGGAATCGGCCTCCAGCCGCGAGAGCACCTTCGCCCACGTAATGCCTTTATGCCGCTCCGGGTGCTTCTCGAAGCGCGCCTGCAACGTCGTAAGCAGCGCGTCGCGTTCCTTCGGTGAGAGGGCTTTCTTCGGGTCGGCGGTTTTCATGGGGACTCCTCTAGCAGAATGCGGGCGGGCGCGGCCAGTCGCCCGTTGCATGCCGGCGCACTCGTTGAAGAAAACGGACGGCGCGGAGCGCCATCCCTGCCTTGCCGGGGGTAGGGCCGCCTCGACGAGGCGTCCCATTTGCTTCAGGCCGACTTCTTTGCGAAGAGCCGGCTCACGAGGTGCCCTTTCCACATCCAGAGCCCGGTGAGAAGGATGATGGGCAGCGCGATGTAGCGCACGACCGGCGCATAGTCGGGCAGGTCTTTGAACGGACTGTAAACGTAGCCGATGATCGGAATGCCGAAGACGATGTGAATCCAGCGGCAGAGCGTGCGTTGGGCGGTCGAGGTCATGCGGGGAAAAGGTGTGCGGGTGCGAGGGGACAGCAGATGTCGTTCCACGGGACCGGCGTGCCGGCAGAGAAAGCCTTCGATGTCGCGAGAGGCGCCGCGGCGGTCGCTACTCCCGCGCGGTGAGATCGTCGAGGTGGAACAACTTTTCGCCACGCATCACGTAAACGATGAAGATCGTGTCCGCCTCCACACGATAAAAGATGCGCAGTGGGGCGACGACGAGATGTCGATATCCCGTGCCTTGGAGCTCCGGAGGGCAGGGGCCCAGCTCCGGGAATTCGGAGAGGGACTCGACTTTTTCGAAGACCCGATGCACGAGCTTTCGCGCGGCCTCCGGCTTATCCAACGAAATGTAATCCGCGATCCGATCGAGGTCTGCGAGAGCGGGCTCGGTCCAGATCAAACGAGCCATCGAGACATTCTCTCCCGGGCCGTCTCGTGCGAAACGACCCGCCCTTCGAGAATGGCCTTCTCTCCCCGCGCGATGCCTTCGAGAAGAGCGAGCTTTTCCTGCATCGCGGCAAACGTCCCCACATCGACGAGATAGGCTGCCGGCAGACCGTGCTGGGTGATGAGGACCGGCTCCTTGTCCACAGAGAGCTGCGAAATCAAATCCGTCGCTTTCCTTTTGAGAGTCGTCACCAGCTCAGTGCGCATGGAATGACACTAAAGTGGCACTTTGGACTGTCAATTCACTTCCGCGCGAGCTTGCGGCCCCGCCAGCACTGCGTTAGGCCTTATTCCAGCAGCCATTGAATCGCGGCTGCTTCATCCGGGAAGACTCGAAAATTCGCGAAGCGGTTGACCGCCACGTCCTCGCCGAATTTCGTGATGAGCTGCGGCGCCGTGTAGGCAGCGATTTTGAAAGGAAACCCAAGTTGGCGCGCCAGATACTCCCCCGACCAATATCGCGTCATCTCGCGGTCGGGCTTTTCCAAAAGGGTGAGGTCAAAAAGAATGCGGCGGTGATTGCGCGCGGTCGCCTCCCTTTTGGTTGCGTCAATAATCCGCCTTGCCGCTGGAGTGGTCCAGGGAACCAAAACCTGAACGAGAAGAAAATCCTCCCGGACGAGGAAGTTCGCTGCGGGTTTCATGAGAACTTGCCCGATACCAGATTAGCAAAGTCGATGGTTGGAAAATGTCATCGTGCGCTGCCTGGGGGAACGGCCGCGTCTTGTCAGGCCTGGAGGCGTTCTCTTTGAGCGATCTTTCGTGCGAGCAGGCTCTTGCTCGATATCAGTGGCGCAAGAACAAGAATCACGCCGAACATCACAAAGCTTGGAGAGGGCAGCTTGTGAGTGGAGATGAAGAGGTAGAAATACCAAATCGCGTTGCAGATGAACAAGACCACGCACACGCGAAGGGCGATGCACACCGCTTGATATCTTGCGATCAGCTTGTCGGGTTGTTGCTTGAGCCATTTGCTGAAGCCAAGTGCGATCCCTCCCACGAGGAGAAGCTGAACCGCGACGATAAAAATCAAAGGGGTATAGGAATGCATGATTGGAATGCCCCGAGCCGTTCACTTCGCCGGCGAGGGGCTCGCGGCGGCCTTCTTTTCGGCAGCGGCCTCGGCGATGGCCTCCGTCTGGATCGCCCGGATCTTTTCCATGAGCGGGCCCATCTGCTGCTGCATCGCGAGCATCGACTTCTGCATCACGGTCGGCATCTTTTGGACAAACATCTGGCCTGTGGGCGATTTGTAGAATGCGATGAGCTGGTTGATCTCATCCTGGGTGAAGGACTCCTTGTAAACCTGGAGATAGACCGCCTCCATCTTGCTCCAGCTCATTTCCTCGGCCAGCAGGGTGCTCATTTTCTCCTGCATTTTCGCGATCATGGCCGCCTGCTCGGCGGAGGTGCCCTGGCTCGCGAGAGCCTGCTTCATCGAATTCGCAAATATGCCCTTCATGCGCTGCTGCATGTCGGAGACGAGCTTTTCCGAGCCGCTGAGTTGCAGCAGCTCCTTCAAGGATTCATCGGAGGGCGTCGTCGAGGTCTGCGCATGGGCGCAGACGAGGGTGCAGGTGCAGGCGAGAAGGGTGAGGAGGAGCTTCTTCATGGGGATGAGTGAAAAATGAGGGGCGGCGTTGATTGTGACGAAAGCCGCGTCCCTGACAAGCCGATGTCGCCGGGAGGGCGAGAGAGATTTCGCTAAGGAAAGCAGGAAGGCAGGAAAGGAAAGAGTCCGCATCTCGCTTCCTTGCGGAGATGGCTGCCACGGATGATTCCTGCCTTCCTGCTTTCCTTGGAGCCAGCCTCTTCCTCAGCTCTCCGCCGCCGCGGGCACGGTGAAGGAGAAACACGTGCCGGTCCCGGGGTTGCTCGCCACGGCCACCGTCCCGCCATGAGCCTCCACGATCTGTTTCACGATGGCCAGCCCCAGGCCCGTGCCGGGTTGGCTGGAGTCGGACACATGCTTGTCGAAGATGCTGCCCAGCATCCCGGCGGGAATGCCACTGCCCGTATCCTGCACGCGACAGGTCACCAGCCCTGCCTCCGCGCTGGCGTGGATGGAGACCCTCCCGTTCCGGGTGTGTTTGAACGCATTGGTGAGCAGGTTTTGCATCACGAGGGAAAGCAGCCCGGCGTCGGCGTGAACCATGAGCAGGCGCGGGACCTCGTTGGCAATCTCGATGTCCTCCTTCGCGGCGATGGAGCGGAAATCCAGAATCAGGTCCTCCACCAGCGGCCACAGCTCGAAGCTGCGGCACTGCCGGCGAAACGTCGTCTCTTCCCCCGGTATCTTCGCGTGCTCGTCCAGCACGCGTTTGATCTGGCCGCTCAGCCGCTGGAGATTGCGCTCGAGCAGCTCGAAGATCTCGTCGCCACCGGCCACGGCGCTGGCATCGAACTCCATCCGCAGCTCCTCGATGAGGAGCCGGATCGCATTCACGGGCGTCCGCAGATCGTGGGCGACGAAGGCGAGATGCTCGTCCTCGCGTGCCTTGAGATTGGCCGCCTCCTGCTCCGCAAAAGCCATCACCGCCGCCCGCACGCCCACGTCGATGCGACGGCTGATGATCCGCGCCGCCTCTCCGACGAGGTAGAGGTGGTGACGATCCGCCACGGTGAAGAAGGCATCTCGCAGCAGGCCGTATTCCGCCACCACCTGCCCGATGTTCAGGCCATCGCTCACACGTTGCACCCCGTGGCGCGGATGGCTGCCCGTCTCCTTCTTCCATGGGCTGCCCTCGCGCCGCTCCGAGAGATCGGAAATGATCTCGTCCACGAGGATCGGCACGTGGTTCGTGAGCGTGGCATGGTCGAGATTCAGGGCCGCGAGCAGCTCGCCGGTATGCAGTCGCCATTCATCGATGATCTCGTTGCGGGATCGCTCGAAGACCTCGGCCAGATGATCCACCGTGCAGTGGTGCTGGGTGGAAGAAGGTGTCGCGTTCATTGCTCGATCTTCGTTGTGAGGAAATATGAAGGGAGTCGACATGTGTCAAATTCTCAGCCGCCCTGCGCAGGGGTGAGTTCGGAGGATGGTGCGCGTCGCAAGTCGCGCGCGCAGCGAGGCTGGCAGGCCTCGCGATTCGGGGAAGATAGGGTGCTTTCCAAAAAGACACTCTTCATTCGGGGATCTTGGAAGAAGATCGTTTCCCGCCGCGAAGTGCGCGTATCGGGGAGAACCCTGCCGAAAAATTCCGCCCCCGGAGAGTTTTCCAGCAAAACCACAAGGGAGGGCGCTTCCAGTGAGCCGGATTTTTTTGGCCCTCCATCCGTAAGGCCAACGGAGATGAACGAAACGGGTTTTACAGAAGGTCGCGAAGGTCACGAAGAAGCTGCCTTGTCTTCGCGCCCTTTGCGTCCTTCTGTGCAAACTTCTCCCAAACGGAGGAGGGCGGTATAAACCCGCCTTTTTTTGGCGCACTGTCGAAGCCCGAGTGCCCGCGCGACGAAAATCCAAGGCACTCCGGGAGCCGGAGCGACCCGGAAAATGGCCTTGCCCGACTTATTTGCTGATTACCGTGACGGCGGTCCCGTAGCAGAGCACCTCTGTCACGCCTTGCATGACTTCCGTGGCATCATAGCGCACGCCGATCACGGCATTTGCTCCGATCTGCTGGGCATGTGCGACCATCTGTTCGAAAGCATCGTTTCGAGCTCTCTCGCAGAGATTGGTAAAGATCGTGATGTTGCCGCCAATCAGAGTCTGAAGAGACGCTCCGATATTCCCCACGATGGATCGCGACCGCACCACGATGCCGCGCACCACACCGTGCTCCTCCGTGATTTCGTAATTATGCAGCGTGAAAGCCGTCGTCGTGGGTATCGAGTGGATCATAGTATTTAGCTTAATGGCGTGGGTGACTGGGGCTAGATGCGGTGCTTTATTGACCTTATCTGAGTTTTCGTATTTTGAGCGATTTTAATGTGACGACTGATCCGTGAGCAGGGAAGATGCTGACAGGGTTGTCGATCTTAGAATAATCCCCCGAGTGATCAAAGCGTAACTCTCCATCTACGTATATCCGCTGTCGGTCTTTTTCGACTACCCATCGAATAGTCACGAATTTATTTTTTGGAATGCGTCCGAGATCGGCCAAGTATGCTCCATGCGCAGGACCGCCATCTACTCTAAGTTGAGATTGGTCTACCTCCCAATTGAAGATAACTTCATCCGCAGCATAACTCATTCTGAGATTAGTAGAGTCCGTTTTAGCTTCAATTAGAATCTCAATGGGTGGTTGAAACGATACTTTGGTAGTAGCCTTTATATCGCCGTATAGGACAATGGGAAATCCATCGAAATTCCGAGTGAGATCCCAAAGATACTCGTCATCCGGAGCGTCAATTGAGGTGCCTTTTAGCCATCGCTGAAATTCTGCCTTGGTTCTCTGGCCGGTCTTAGTAGCTACCCCTCTTCTAAATCCCGAGCTTCCGAAAATATGAATATATCCATCAAGGTCAGATGGTAGGTATATTTCTCCGTATTTTACGATGGCAACATTCTGTTCACCAAGGGCACTGTAGAAATATCCAAATTCAAAAAGGACGTTTAGATTTGGAATATGTCTACTGCTTTTCTTGATGGTGGTTTCGAGATCGGGTGTTAAAACTAGTAGGGCTTTATTGACTGTGTTCCGGATACGTGAGAGTTCCTGAAGAAGAGTTCGGCCAGCTGTAAATTGCTCCCACCATGGCAAAAATTTAATATCAGGTGACGCGCATCCGACTATTAGTGATTTTGCTTGCGACTTTGCGCTTGTGGATGAGCCGATGAAGATCGTTGTCATTTTGCTAACTGCGGCGTCTAGTTAGTCTGGTGCTTCTTATAAACACGAGTGATGAACACCGTGATTGCGAGAATGCGATCAATCCAAAAACAGGCTTCTTCCTCTGATATATTGGATTCCTGCTGAGCGCCATGTCGAACATCTGGATACAGCTCGTGAATCGAATTCCATACACGATTGGGTTCGCGGGATATCTCCCTTCCTCCGAAAAGAGGATCGCTCTGTATTTTTTTACAAGCAGCGGAAAAATCTTTGTCGTTCGCAATAATCTTTACCGCAGATTCCATTGCAGAAAGAGCATCACGCAATGCATCTTTTCTGGAGCGATCATCTGTGGCATTGAGAACATGTTCCCGTGCTTTTTCTAAATGCTTCTTCGATTGTTTGGAAATATCTTCTACAACTTCAATAGCATTTTCGATGGACTTTGTGGCTTGGTGCGGTTCATCCCTAATATTCCATTCACTCCCATATGCCGGCCCTCCGTAAAAAATAGTGTATCCGAAATCATATTCTTCGAAGATGTCGTTCAGATCTTCTAGATCTTCCGTGCGCACCCAGTTCTCTACGAAATACTGGATGCCATCCATAAATTTATGAAATTTGCTCTTGGCTAGCTTGTGTAAAAGATCGTCCAAGTCTGAGGTCAGCCAGTCCCATCCCCAATTATTAGTAGGGTCGCATGGAATGAGAGATGCGATATATTGGCAGAATGCTTTGAGGCTCTCGGCGTTGTCACAATATCTGAGGATATAGCCTTTCATTGAGCCCAACATACCCATGGGGACGGATATGTAATAATATGGCTCATCTATAAAGCTCTTGTATTCGGGGAATCGATCTTTGAAACGCATAACCGTGCGAACCCTATATTGACAGAACCCTTATAGCCGCGACATCAGCAGCTCGCGCTGGAAGATGAGTTCCTTCGGCAGCTCCTTATACAACTTGATGAAGAGCTCGTCTTGGAGGACCAGCTCGCGGTGCCACTCGACTTTATCGATGCGCTGGAGCTCTTCCCATTTCTCGGGGGTGATTTCGTGCTCCAGGCCTTGCATGTCGATATCCGCATAATCCGGCACCCAGCCGATGGAGGTCTCGAGGGCGTGGGCGCCGAATTGGCAGCGCTGGACCATCCACTTGAGCACGCGCATGTTGTCGCCGAAGCCGGGCCAGAGGAATTTGCCTTCGGCGGATTTGCGGAACCAGTTCACGTGGAAGATGCGGGGGACGTGCTTGATCTTGCTGCGCATCTCGAGCCAGTGGCTGAAGTAATCGCCCATGTTGTAGCCGGTGAAGGGGAGCATGGCCATGGGGTCGCGGCGCACCTGGCCGAGGGTGCCGGCGGCGGCGGCCGTCATTTCGCTGCCGACGGTCGCTCCCAAATAGACGCCGTGGATCCAGTTGAAGGCCTGGAAGATGAGCGGCATCGTCGTCGCGCGGCGGCCGCCGAAGATCATGGCGCTTACCTTCACGCCGGCGGGGTTTTCCCAGTCGGGGTCGATGATGGGGCAGTTCCGCGCGGGGGCGGTGAAGCGGCTGTTCGGGTGGCTGGAGAGGATGGGCTTGCCGTCGGCGTCCTTCTGGCCGGGGGTCCAGTCGTTGCCGAGCCAGTCGATCAAGTGGGCGGGGGGCTGCTTGGTCATGCCTTCCCACCAG
>JGI24743J22301_10000074_pt1 | contig 9396 bp, 8 predicted proteins | sample KBSMiscanthusM2_FD_22301 | JGI IMG/M metagenome (IMG submission 22301)
CCGCTCGTAGTAGCTGATCTCGCCTTTCTCGAACCAGCCGTTGACCTTCGAGGTGTATTTCTGGCCCTTGGTCCAGATTTTCACGATCCACTGCTTCTGCTTGTCCGTGAAGCCGAGCTCCTGCTGGAGCTTCGGCGAGAGGAGCATGTAGCCGCCGAGGATCTGTGCCTGGATTTGCGAGAGCCGGGCGCGCTGGTCGTCGTTGAGCGCGCGCAGGGCGCGTTTGTCGTAGCTCGCGGTGAGCTTCTCGAGCTTCGCCTGCGCCTGTTTCTTCGACTCGAGATCGGCGCCGGCTTTCGCCACCACCGCCCGCGCTTCATCGCGATACTCGCCGCGAATGTCGTTGAGGATCGCGCGCTGGAGCGAGGTGAGCCCCAGCTCCTTGCGAACGCCGTCCACGCCGAGGAGGATGGCCATCGACCCGGGCGGGGTCGTCGGCACCACAATGGGCGCGGCGACTTTCGTCGCGGCCTGCGTGAGCGGGGCCGCGACGGTGATGAATGACGCAACGAGGAAGAGACAGCGGAGCGGCTTCATGCGCGGAAGCCTCTTATGCGCCGAGCTCGGTGGCGATGATTTTTTCGAGCTTCACGATGTCGGCCGCGAACTTGCGGATGCCATCGGCCAGCTTGTCGGTGGCCATGGCGTCCTCGTTGAGCAGCCAGCGGAAAGTCTTCTCGTCCACGTTAATGCGCTCGAGGCTGGAAGCCTTCGCCGTCTCGGGATCGAGCTTGCGCGTGAGCGGAGCGTCGGACTCGGAGAGATCCTTGAGCAGCTCGGGGCTGATCGTGAGCAGGTCGCAACCGGCGAGTTCGGTGATCTGGCTCGTGTTGCGGAAGCTGGCGCCCATCACCTGCGTGTTGTAGCCGAACTTCTTGTAGTAGTTGTAGATCGTGTTCACCGATTGCACGCCGGGATCCTCGGCGCCCGTGTATTCCTTGCCGGTCGTGGCCTTGTAGTAGTCGTAGATGCGGCCGACGAAGGGAGAAATGAGGCGCACGCCCGCATCGGCGCAGGCGATGGCCTGGGCGAGCGAGAACATGAGCGTGAGGTTGCACTGGATGCCTTCCTTCTGGACGACCTCGGCGGCCTTGGCGCCTTCCCAGGTCGAGGCGATCTTGATGAGCACGCGCTCGCGGGGCGTGCCCTGCTTCTCGTAGAGCCCAATGAGGTAGCGGGCCTTCTCGATCGTGGCCTCAGTGTCGAAGGAAAGGCGGGCATCCACCTCGGTCGAAACGCGGCCGGGGACGATCTCAAGGATTTCGCGACCGAAGAGAATGAGGAGATCGTCGATGATCTTCTTGTAAAGCACGCTGCCGCTGAGGGAGGAGCCGCGATTTTCGGCGATGGCCTTGGCGAGGAGCGGCTTGTATTCCGCCTGCTGCACGGCCTTGAAGATGAGGCTCGGATTCGTGGTGGCGTCCTGCGGATGGAAGGCCTTGATGGACTCGAAATCACCCGTGTCGGCGACAACGGTGGTGAATTCCTTCAGCTGATCGAGCTGGGTGGCGGTGGCAGTGGTGCTCATAACGATAAAAATTTAGACGAGAGTTCCAAGATTTACACCCGGGATTTGGCATTCGCCAAATCATTCTTCTCATGGCGAAGCTCGGGCGCATTCATAATGCGGATTTTTGGGCTACAGACGGCGATCCTCTGCGGAGCTGCGGACGTGGATCGTCTTCGCCGTGAGATTGTGAACCGCGCGGATGTAGCGCACGGTCTTGCTGCGCGCGCGCATGAGAATGGAGTGCGTGATGGCGGTGTTGCCCACGAGCTTCACACCGGGGAGAAGCGCGCTGTCGCTGATGCCGGTGGCGCAGAAAATCGAGCTGTCGCCCGCGACAAGGTCGTCCGTGAACCAGGTCCGGCGGAGGTCGTCCTCGCTCACGCCGCCACGCAGGAGTTCCTCGCGCTCGGCGTCGTCACGCGGCCACATGCGGAGCTGGATTTCTCCGCCGAGAGCCTTCAGGGCGGAGGCCGTGAGAATGCCCTCGGGCGCGCCGCCAATGCCGATGTAAAGATCGACGCCGGAGTCGGGCAGCGACGGCGCAACGGCCGCGGCGATGTCGCCGTCGGCGATCATGCGCAGGGAGGCGCCCTCCTTGCGGATCGTGTCGATGTATTGCTGGTTGCGCGGGCGGTCGAGCGCAACGATCACCAGCTCGCTGATGCGCTTGCGAAGCGCGGTGGCCGCAATGACAAGCGTCTGCTCGAACTTGTCCTCGAGCGAAATGGCCGGCACGCGCCCGCGCCGAATCTCGTGCGCGATCTGCGGGCCGTAGGCGATTTTTTCGACGTAGAAGCTCGGGATGTTCACCATGCAATGGCTGTCGCCCTCGGGGACGTAGGCGGCGGACATCACGGAGATCGAGTTCGGCAGGCCCTTCGCGATGTTGCTCGTGCCGTCGATGGGATCGAGCGCGATGTCGAAACGCGGTGCGCCGTGCGCCCACGTGCCGAGCTTGTCGCCCAGGAAAATGCCGGGCGCGTTATCCTTGATTCCCTCGCCGATCACGACCTCGCCGCGGATGTCCACGAGATCGAACACGCCGTAGATGGCGTCGCATGCGGCGGCGTCGGCGGTTTCCTTGTCGCCGCGCCCCATCCAGTGGATCGAGTTCAGGGCGGCATTTTCGGTGGCGCGCACGAATTCGAACTCGATGTTGCGCTCGACGTCTTTCTGAAGGGGGGAGGCGGTGTTACTCATTAGCTTTCGTGTGCAAGGCAGGCGGCAATGAAGCCCTTGAAGAGCGGATGCGGCGCGTTCGGCTTCGATTGGAACTCGGGGTGGAACTGGCAGGCGAGGAACCACGGGTGGTTCTGGAGCTCGATGAGTTCGACGAGCGTGCCGTCGGGCGACGTGCCGGAAATGACGAAGCCTCGCTTCTCCATTTGCTCGCGATAGGCCTGGTTGAACTCGTAGCGGTGGCGGTGGCGCTCCTGCACTTCCGCACGGCCATAGACCTGGTGCGCGAGCGTGTTTTTGCCGAGCACGGTCGGGCAGACTCCGAGACGCATCGACGCGCCTTTGTCCGTCACGTCCTTCTGCTCTTCGAGAATGCAAATCACCGGGTGCGGGCAGCCGGGATCGAACTCCGTGCTGTTCGCGCCTTCGAGGCCGCAGACACCGCGGGCAAACTCGATGCACGCGATCTGCATGCCGAGGCACAGGCCGAGGTAGGGCGTGCGCGACTCACGGGCAAAGCGCGCAGCCTCGATCTTGCCCTCGATGCCGCGGTCGCCGAAGCCGCCGGGCACGAGCACGCCAGCCACGCCGCGCAGGTATTTGTCCGCGCCTTCCTTCTCGAGATCCTCGGCGTCCACGAGCACGAGGTCGATCCCGCAGTCGTGCGAGGCGCCCGCGTGTGTGAGCGATTCGTAGATGGATTTGTAGGCGTCCTGGAGTTCGATGTATTTGCCGACGACGGCGACGCGCACGCGCTTCTTCGGATTCACGACGCGCTCGACGTATTTGATCCAGCCCGTCATGTCGGGCTCCTTCGTCTCCAGCCCGAGATACTGGCAGACAATCGTGTCGAGCCCCTCCTCCTGGAACATGAGCGGAGCTTCGTAGATGGTGTTCTCCACGTCGCGGCCCTCGATTACGGCCTCGAGGGGCACGTTACAATAGAGCGAGAGCTTCTGGCGGACGTCGATATCGAGCGGCAGCTCGGTGCGGCAGATGAGCACCTGCGGCTGGAGGCCGATCTCGCGCAGCTTTGCGACGCTCTGCTGCGTGGGCTTCGTCTTGAGCTCACCGGCCGCCTTGATGAACGGAACGAGCGTGACGTGCATGAGGAGCGTGTTGTGGAAGCCCGCCTCAAGGATGAACTGACGGATCGCCTCGAGATACGGCAGGCCCTCGATGTCGCCGGTCGTGCCACCGATCTCGGTGATGCACACGTCGTATTTGTGATCGTCCTGACGCCCGATCTCGCGGATACGCGCCTTGATTTCGTCGGTCACGTGCGGGATTACCTGCACCGTCTTGCCGAGGTAATCGCCGCGGCGTTCCTTCGCGAGCACGGTCTCGTAAATCTGGCCGCTTGTGACGTTGTTCGCGCGGGTGAGCACGCAATTCGTGAAGCGCTCGTAGTGACCGAGGTCGAGGTCCGTCTCCGCGCCGTCGCTCAACACGTAAACCTCACCGTGCTGGAACGGGCTCATCGTGCCCGGATCGACGTTCAAATACGGGTCGAGTTTCTGGAGAACGACCTTGAGTCCACGATGCTCGAGCAACGTGCCGAGCGAGGCGGCGGCGAGCCCTTTTCCAAGGGAACTCACCACGCCGCCAGTAACAAAAATGTGCTTCATGCGCGCCGATCATACGAGCGCGGAACCGAAAATCCAGCGTCGCTCGAAAAATTGCTGCGGGAAGTCGCTCCGAAGCTGCTGGTTACAGCTCTTCCGGCGTGTTCAGAAGCCCCGCGATCCGCGTGAGCAGACGGCCCGCCGCGCCGCCGTCGAGCACGCGGTGATCGAAGCTAAGCGTGAACATCGCCTCCGTCACGGGAACGAACGCCTGTTTCTCCGCATCCCAACTCGGCACGACAGCACCCGCGCCCATGCCGAGGAGGAGCGTCTGCTCGGGCAGCGGAATGGGCGTGGCCAACGTGAGACCGAAGGTGCCGTAGTTCGTGATCGTCGCGATGGAGCCGCCCGTCTCCGCGGCAGCAAGCCGGCGCTGGCGCGCGAGCGCGACGAGACGGTTGTAACGCTCGACGAGATCGGCGAGGCGCGTCTGGTCGGCATTGCGAATGACGGGCACGAGCACGCCATCCTCGGCCTCGACAGCGAAGCCGATATCGACCGAGCGTGGGTGGACAATCTTTTCGCCGACGAGGCGGCCGGCAATGGCGGTTTGCTCGCCGAGGGCGAGGGCGAGCGCGCGCAGGGCATAGAGCGCCGGGCCGGGCTTCACGGCCTGGGCCTTGCGATGGGCGAGCATTTTGTCGAGCTTCACGGGCAGCACGACGGTCGCGAGCGGGCGCGTCCAGCTTCGGCGCATGGCGTCGGCGACGGCCACGCGCATCGGCGACGCGGGCGTGATGCGATTGCGCTCAAGATCCTCGAGAAATCGCTCGAGATCCTCGATGGTCACTCGACCACCGGCGCCGCTGCCAGCGATGCCGGCGAGATCGGCGGCGTGCATGCCGAGCTCGGCCATGCGCGCCTTCATGCGCGGCGAGAGATAGCTGGCCCCGCCGACATGCGCGGGCACGGGCAGGCCGCGGACCGTGGGCTCGACGCGCGAGGGCGCCTCGATTTCCACCTTGGGCCGACGCGGCTCGTGCGTCTTTTTGACCGGCTCCTCAGAAATGCCGAGGCGCTTCGCTTCTTCCGGAGTGATCTCGATGTAACCGAGCACCGCACCCACGGGGTAGCTCTTGTCGAGCTCGGCGGTGATTTCGGCGATCGTGCCGTTGCAGGGCGCGGTGACGCCCATTACGGCCTTGTTCGTCTCGACTTCGAGCACGTCGGCGTCGGCCTCGACGGGTGATCCCGGCTCGATCACCAGGCGGACGAGCGTGGCCTCGGCAATCGATTCGCCGAGCTGCGGCATGATGATCGGAACCTTGAGCGGAGCCTGGAACATGGAAGTGTGCGGTTAAGTTTCGAGCAGTTGGCGCGCGGCGGCGACGATGGCCGATGCGGTCGGCCGATGCGTGCCCCAGAGCGCGGGGTGATAGGGAACGGGCGTGTCCTTGGCGTTGAGCCGCTGCGGAGGCGCATCGAGCAGACCGAAGCCCTCGGTCATCACGCGAGCAATGACCTCCGCGCAGACGCCGCCCCACGGCCAGGCCTCGCCCACGCAGAGCATCCGGCCGGTGCGGGCCACGGACGCCAGCACGGTGTCGGTATCTAGCGGCTTCACCGAACGCAGATCGACGACCTCGATCTCGAAGCCATCCATCTCGGCAATCTCCTCGGCGGCGGCGAGCGATTCGTGCAGCATCGCGCTGTAAGTCACGATCGTGAGGTCGCGGCCGGGACGGGCAATGCGCGCCTTGCCCACGGGCATTGCCACGTCGGGGAGCATCGGAGCCTTGAGGTGGTAATACAAATACTTGTGCTCGCAGAAGATCACGGGATCCTCGATGGCCACGGCCTCGAGCAGCATGCTGTAGGCGTCCTCCACGGTCGCCGGCGTCATCACGATCAGGCCCGGATAATGCGCGTAGAGCGCCTCCATGCTCTGGCTGTGGAAGGGGCCGCTGCCCGGCGTGCCGCCCGAGGGCAGGCGCACAACGATCGGGCAATTCACGCCCGTGCGGTAGTAAAGCGTCGCCGCCTGATTGACGATCTGGTTGAGCCCGCAGGTCGAGAAGTCGGCGAACTGCATTTCCACGATGGGTCGCGCGCCTTCGATCGCCGCGCCGATGGCCATGCCGACAATGGCGTCCTCGCTGAGCGGGGCGTCCATCACGCGGCCGGGAAATTCCTTGGCGAGATTCTTCGTCGCCTTGAACGCGCCGCCGAACACGCCGACATCCTGTCCGTAAATGAATACGCGCGGATCCGCGGCGAGCGCCTTGGCCTGCGCTTCGCGAATGGCCTCGAGATAAGTGATCTCACTCATGCGAAATGGTCCTCGAGTTCGCGCGTGGACAGCGCAGTCCATTCCTCCTCGGCGGGGTCGGGCTCCGGCTCGCGCTGCACGCGCGCGGCGATTTCATCGACCTCCAGCTCGGCCTCATCGCGCCAGCCGGCGAGCTGTTCCTCCGTCGCCAGGCCCTCGGCTACGAGCATCTCTGCGGCGACGGCGAGGCAATCGCGTCCGACGTGTTGTTTGCGAAACGAGGGATCGACATAACTCGCGTCGTCGTGCTCGCCGTGGCCGACGAGTCGCAGCAAATCCGCGACGACGAGCTGCGGGCCGGCGCCCTTGCGCGCGGCGTCGATCGCGCCACCCACGACGCGCATGCATTCCGCGAGATCGGTGCCGTCGGCCTTGTGCCCGGCCACGCCGTAGCCCGCGGCGCGCTCCACGAGGTCGGCGCAGGCAAACTGCCGGTCATTCGGCGTCGAGTAGGCGTATTGATTGTTCGCCACCACGACGACGAGCGGGAGCTTCTCCACGGCGGCGGCATTGAGGCCTTCGTGAAAGGCGCCCGTCGAGGTGCCGCCGTCGCCGATGCACGTCGCGCCGACCACTCCGTTCTCGCCGCGCATGCGCCGAGCGAGCAGGCCGCCCGCCACGAGCGGGACCATCGCGCCGAGGTGGCTGATCATTGCGTAGTAGCCCTCGCGCGGACGACCGCGGTGGATGTTGCCGTCACGGCCATGCATCGAGCCGAGCGACGAGCCGAGATACGTGCGCAGCGTATCGAGAATCGTATCGCCGAAGGCCATGCGCCCGGCCTGATCGCGAATGAGCGGCGCAAAAATGTCGCCCTTGCGCAGGTGAATGCCGACGGAGACGCTGAGGGCCTCCTGGCCTTTCCCGAGAAAGACGCCGCCCTTGATTTTTCCGCCTCGGTAGAGCGCGGCCAGTTTTTCCTCCAACACACGCGCCGAGAGCATGATGCGGTAGGCTCTCACGAGCTCTGCACGCCCTGCGCTCTCGCGCGCCTTCACGACTTCTGACATTGGGCGTCGAGGCTACGGAGAAAGGAGCCGCTCTGCAAACGTAGAGTTTGGCTTACTGCGCGGCGGGAATCGCGCGCCACACCATGAACGCGATGAAGAGCAGGATGCCGCATAGCACGATGAACTGCAGCTTCGCCATGTTGCGCTCGGCCTTGCGCGGACGCGGCCGGCGCGGCGCATCGCCCACGGAGCTGAACTTGTCGTGCGGCGTGTCGAAGCGCTTCTGCCCCGTGCGCGAGGTCTTGAGATTGATGACGATCGGCTCGCGCTGGCGCTTCTTCAGCTCCTGGATCTTGCGCGGCGCCTCCTCGATGAGCCGGCGCGCCTCCTCCTGCTTGCGAATCAATTCCTGCTGCGCCTCGAGCAGGCGCTTTTTTTCGAGGCGAAGCGGATCATCACCGGCCTTGCCGCCTTTGGAAGTGGGTTTCCGTGCCATCGGTTATTTCGCGGTGAGCGACCAGACCCAGAAGAGCAACGCGAGCACGCCGAGCGCCACCAGCGGCAACGTGAATGCAAAGCCTGCCTTGAGCCAATAGAAAAAGCCCTTCTCGCCGCCAGCGTAGTATTCCTCGTATTCCGCTCCAGCCGCGGGAGGCAGATCCTCGTCGGCCGCGATGCGTGGCAGAGCGCGATTATACTCGGCGCGGGCGTCATCGACCATACTCTGCGCCTTGCTGAGTTCCTTGGAGAGATCGAGGCCGACCCAGTCCTTGGGATTGATTGCCTCGAGTTCTCGCAGATGACTCGTGAACGCCTCGTGGATCGTGTGGAGCTGGTCGAGGCGCTTTTCGGCCTCCTGCGTCTCGCGCTGCACGACGACCATGCTGCGCGTGAACTTGTCGAGCATGTCGGCCTTGCCGGCCTCAAGCTCTTCCTGGCGGCGGCTCAGTTCCTCGAGGCGCTGCTTGTCGCGCTCGATCTGCTCGGAGCGGCGCTTGAGCTCGGCGAGCTCGGCCTGCGCCTTTTGAACCTGCGACTGCAATTCCTCCGACGTCGGTTCGTCATCAAAATCCAATACGTCTCTCGTGTGGTCCGGCATGAGCTAGTTCAATGAATAAATCACTTCTTCGTATTTTCCAGCGAAAAGCCGCCGGGGAATCCCCCGATCAGCGGCCCGGCATCATTTCGAGCAGAAAGCCCTTCAAATAAAACGTCTCCGGCAGGTGCAGCACGATCGGGTGATCCGGCGACTGGCGGTATTCCTCGAGCAGCCGCGCCGAGCGCCGGGCGTCGAAAAGCCCGCCGCAAATCGCATCGAGAAACGTGACCGTGTCGATGTGATGCGAGCACGAAAACGTCGCGAGCAACCCGCCCGGCTCGAGCAGCGCACCCGCGCGCACATGCAGGTCGCGATAGCCGCGCATGGCATCATGAACCTTGCCCTTCGTCTTCGTGAACGACGGCGGATCGAGAATGATGAGATCGTATTTCTCGCCCGCGCGCTCCGCCCGACGCAGATACTCCGCGACATCCGCGCGCTCGCAGCGCACGTCGAGTCCATTGCGCGTCGCATTGCCTTGCAGCCGCTCGAAACTCTCCGCGCCGGATTCCACGGCCACCGTCACCGTCGCGCCCGCCTTCGCGCACGCGAGCGCGAAGCCGCCTTGATTCGAGAAGCAATCCAGCACGCGCTTGCCGGCGGCGTGTTTCGCGACCGCGGCGTAATTCGCGACCTGGTCGAGGTAAAATCCCGTCTTCTGCCCGCCGAGCAGATCGATCTCGAAGCTCACACCGCCGATCTCGACGGTCTGCACAGCCTGCGGCTCGCCCGCAAGCACGCCGGTCACGGATTCCATGCCTTCG
>JGI24743J22301_10000075_pt1 | contig 9374 bp, 7 predicted proteins | sample KBSMiscanthusM2_FD_22301 | JGI IMG/M metagenome (IMG submission 22301)
TGTGGCTGATGACTCGGCCAGCGGCGGGTTGATTCAAAAGTTCTCTCTCGTGAGTGGAAGCTGGACGGCGAGTGGCACGATCACCGCTGCTGCTGTGCGTGGCCTCACGCTTTCGGTGGACGCGGGCTCTGGAGCGGTCTCGCTTTTTGGAACAACGGGCGGCAGCAGCGCCACGGGGGGAGGTTCCCTGTATTCGTTTGTGGATGGCACTGGTTACAATGGCGCAGTGAGCGGTGCGGTCTCGACCATCGCCACGGCTGCGACAAACGAGGCTTTCCGCGGCGTGGCCTTCACTCCGGGCACTTCGGTGAATACGACCTTTGCCGCGGTTCCCGAGCCGGGCGTCACGGCGCTGCTCGTGGCCGGTCTGCTCGGCGTGGGTTTCATGGCCCGCCGCAAGTTCGCGCGGGAGTAAGGAGCGCTCGCTCGATTCGCTCTCGGAAAGCCCGGTGGGAGATTTCTTCCGCCGGGCTTTTTTATGCCGAGGGCTGCAGGCTGCGTGGGCGGGGGAGGATGCCGAGACTCTCGAGGATCGGGCTGCGCTCGCCGCGCAAGTAGGCGAGGAGTTGCTCGCGGGCTGAGAGCGCGTCGATGCCGCGGACCTGGAGCGTTTGCAAAAGATTCTCGAACATCGCGCGCCGCCGCACGCCCGTCTCGGAGAGATCCCGCCGGTCGCAGCAAAAGGTCATCAGTGTCGAGCCGCACGAGCAGTTGCGCATCATGGCCACGTGCTGGAAGCGCGCTCCCATGTCGTAGCCCATCAGTCCGGTGCCGTGATTGGCGGCTGCGGTTTCATCCACGAAGCTCTCGAGGGTGGGGTAGGTGCGCCCGCACTTTGCACAAGTCTTGGGAAACTCGTTCTGCAAAAGGGCCAGCAATCCCTCGTATATTGTGTGGTCCCGCGCTTCCTCCATTGCGAAAAGATAGCAGCCTGCTTGCAAACTGCCTGTGCGGGGACCGGGAATCAAGTCACAAAGAGGATGGCGCCGGTCGAGAAAACCTCTCACAATAACACCGTGAACAGCTCCGAGCGCCATGAGATGCCCCTGCATGCGCAGAAGATGGAGGTGCTCGGTCGGCTCGCGAGTTCGGTGATTCACGATCTGAACAACCTGCTCACGGTCGTCCAGCTCAATGCCGCGCTCATCGAGGAGGGAGACCTCGATCCCAAGGAGGCCGCGACGATTGCGCAGAAGATCAGCGACGCCTCGCGTCGCTCCGCCGACCTCACGCGCAAGGTGCTGAATTTTGCGCGCCGCCAGCCCGAGGAGTCGAAGCCCGTAGAGCTGGGCGAAATGATCGACGGCCTCGGCCGCATGCTCGACTCGCTCGTCGCACGGCGTGTGGAAATTGCGATCGGCCGGGGCGCGGCGCCTGTGTGGGTGCGCGGAAATCGAGGCGCGCTCGAGCAGGCGCTCATGAATCTCGTGCTGAACGCGGTGGACGCCATGGCCGACGGCGGGCGGGTTCCCCTTACGCATTCGGTGCGGGACATTCGCCAGGGCGAGCTCGCCGACTGCCCGGCCGGCCGCTACGCGCTGATCGAGGTGATCGACAACGGCGCCGGCATTCCAACCGACGTGCGCGACCAAATTTTTGAGCCGTTCTTCACGACGAAGGATTTCGGCACCGGCATGGGGCTGGCCATCGTGGATCGCGTGGCGCGCCTGCACCGCGGTGCGGTGACCTTCGAGAGCGCGCCGGGCCGCGGCACGACATTTCGGCTCTGGCTGCCGTGGATTGCCGCGCCCACGGAGGAAAAGCCCGCCGTGAAAGCGGAGCTTCCCGCGCCCGTGCAGACGCGCACGGTGCTGCTCGTCGAGGACGACGTGGGCATCCGCGAGCTGGCGCGCTTTCTGCTCGAAAAAATGGGGCTGCGCGTGCTTGCGGCGGCCACTGGACCTGAGGCTCTCGAGCTTTGGGAAAAGCACCGCGGCGAAGTGAGCCTGCTCTTCACCGATCTCGTGCTCGCGGGAGGACTTTCCGGACGAGATGTTGCCCTGCGCATCCATGCGGAACGTCCGCAACTGCCGGTGATCTACACGAGCGGCTACAGCAGCGCGTGGAGCGATCACTCGATCTTCACCGAAAGCAATTTTCTGCCGAAGCCGTTCCCGCCCACGGCCCTGCAAAACATGGTGAAGGCTGCGCTCGCGCGATAACAACCAACGCCGCTTACGAGGCGGCCGAAGGCGTTTCGCTGAGCACTTGTTTCTTCGCTTCTGCGAGAGCCTGGCGAAGTTCCTGAATGCTCAACGGCTTTTCCAAAACCGAAAGCACGCCGAGCGCCTTGGCTGCCTTGCGATCGACGAGGTCGTGCCAGCCGGTGAAAAGGATGATTGGCAACTTGTGTCCGCGCTCGCGCAGGGAGTTCACCACGGTGAGGCCGGTGCGTTGAGATTGTGGCGTGCCGTCGATGATGAAATCGATGAGCAGCACGTCCACATTTTCGGCGCGGATGATTTCATCAAGGCGATCGGCGGAGACGGTATGAATGGCGTCCCAGCCACCTTGTTGAGCGATGCGGGTGATGATTTCACCCACGGAGCCTTGGTCATCGACGACGAGCAGTTTCATGTAAAATCCAGTGAGCCGCTTTCGCCGAGGGTTGCCTGGCGGCCATCATTCCCGCGTCACATTAGTAGGCCTTATTCCATGGAGCAAGCGCCATGACGAATGTTCGTAGGCAGACGATGAAGGTGAATTAATTTTCGCTCAGCAGGCTGGGCGCAGGCAGGCCCCACGCCTTCCACTTCGCGCGGTATTCGGCTGCGGGCAGCAACGCGTAATGCGGATGCGCGCTTGCGCGGAGCCAGCGGATGATCGAGAGCAACGCCGGTTGCGGCATCGTCGTGCAGCCCGAGGAGTGCTTGTTCGGCCCGCGCTGGATGTGGAAGAAAATCGCGCTGCCCGCGCCGGGCACGGGCGGATCGGAGTTGTGGCGAATCTCGATCTTCCAATGGTGCGCGAAGTCGTCCTGCTTCATCTGCTCCTTCTTGAACCACGGCGGCGGATTCTGGAGATCGACGACGACGTGCTCGTTGTAATGCGGCAGCTCGGGATTGCCGATCCATGCGTCTGCAGCGGTAACCGTGTAGAACGGGTAGTCCGCGCCGGGCGGCAGCTTTGTCTCGTAGGTATAGACTTTGCCGAGTGCAAAGATGCCGGCCGGCGCGCGCTTGTCGCCTTCCGCTTTGTGGCGGCCGGGCTCGTTCTGTCCCGCGACGCCGATGCCCCACGCGAGGCCGTTCGCGCCGAAGAGCACGCGCTGCGGCTGCGAGACGGCGCGCCACGTCTTGCCGTCGCGCTCGAAGCACTGGATGCGACCGACGCCGGAGTCCCAGGTCTCCGCAAGGCCGACGATGAGCTGGGTGCAATTCGCGGGCACGCCGGCGGAGAAGGCCGGCCGCAAAAAGGCGCAGAGGGCGATGAGGAAGAGAAGGCGTCGCATCGCGGAGACGGTGCGCGCACGCGCGGCGGATTGCAACCCGCCGCGCCGCGGAAATTCGACCACGGATTTCACGGATGGCACGGATGGGAAAATCCAAAACCGCGGATGGCGAGGAGAACGCAAAGGTTTTTTCGCGCAATGTCGTCCTCGCCCCTCGACTAGGCTTCGGCAGTCTGCGGTCTTTCCCTATCCGTGAAATTCGTGTGATCCGTGGTTTCACCTCACAACTGCTGCGTCGTCACCTCGCTGAACGAGAAGCCGAGCGTCTTTTCCAGGTTTCCGAGGGCCGAGTCGATGACCGTGAAGATCACCGCACGGTCGGCGGCGGTGCCGAGGTCTAGCGTGCTCGTGGTCGTGAGCCCGGACGAGGCGAGCGAGGCGTCGAAGGCCGTGTTCGCCTGCGCGGCGGTGAGGAAGCCGTATTTCCCGGCGGCATCCACATGCGCGAGCGTCTGGCAGACATTCGCGAAGACGCCGCGAAGCGCGCCCATGTTGAACGCGACGTGATTCGACGTCGTCACGGTCGTGCCGAGATTCGTCGGGCTCGGTGACGGGATGTTGTAGAGCTGATCGAGGTAGCCGCGGACCTGATACGGATATTGGTGGTAGGAGTCGCCGCCCCACGCGTTCGAGAAATTGTTGAACGACGCCACCGTCGCGGCCGTGGAACTCGCGCTGGCCTGCGTCTTGTCCACGAACAACTGTGCGTAGAATCCGGCGTTGTAGGCGACGTTGAGGAGAATCTCGAGCTGGCTGCCCGGCAGCGTCTTGAATGCGGCGACGGCGTTGGCGAAGGCCGGCTGCCAGGGTGGCGTCCAGCCATGGCTCGTGGCCGACCAAGGTTCGGTGAGGCTGCTGCCGCCGATGTAGTGAAGCGCGACGTAGTCGTTGAAATGGAAGTAGGCCGTGAGCATCGGGCCGTAATACTTGTTGTTGAAGGACGCGGGCGTCGCGCGGCTGTATTGTGTGGCGGCGTCGGCCATCGTGAAGCCGATGTTCTTCTGGATGGCGACGTAGTTGATGAGCGAGAAGCCCTGCGGCTGGTAGGTGCCGGCCACCATGTCGGCGGCGTAGTTGTTGATCTGGTAGGGGCCGCCCTGGCCGGTGCCCATCACGGCCTGCTGGTTCGGCGAAGGATCGATGAGCGCGCTGCTGCTCGTGTAACTCTGCGTCGCGATGTTCTCCTGGAGGAGCTGCGCGAAGATCGAGCCATAGAGGTAGTCCTTGTGGAACTGGATGCCGGGCGTGAACTCGCCGAGCAGGTGCCCATACATCACGCCGGCGATGATGTTCGACATGATGAGGTCGGTGTAATTGTCGCCGGTGAGCACGAGCGAATCCTGCGCCGTGGTCGGGCTCGCGCCGTAGTAGTAATGGAAGTTCAACTGCCCGCTCGTCGTCACCGTGCCGCCGGATGGCGCCGGTGTGGGCGTGGGCGTGGGCGTCGTGCTCGGAGCCGGACTGGCGGTTGGTAGAGGTGTCGGCGTGGCCGATGGTGTCGCGGTCGGGCTTGGCGTCGGTGTCGCCGTGGGAGTGGGCGCCGGCGTCGGAACGGGCGAGCTGCCGAAGAGCGACACGGCGCGACTCGCGATCGAGGTCGGGTTTGCGTTCGTCGCGCTGGAGGTTTTCAGGATTTCCCAAACCATGAGGCCGTCGGCGGGATTCATCGTGTTCGCGGCAACGTGCGCGCCGTCGCGCTCGACGGAATAGGGCGCGTTCACGGTGCGCCCGTATTGGTCGAGGAGGACGACGGTGCCCGTCGCGCCGGCGTCGGAATTGTTGACGATGAGTGTCGCGCCGCCCCAGCTCTCGGTGGGAATTTCCAGGCCGAGACACACGGCCGCCTTTGCCGGCATCAGCGCGCGGTATTGATCGTAGGCCACGACGGGATCGTAATGCTGGCAACCGGCGTCGTAGGCCATCACGCTGAGGATATCGAGGAGGCTGGCGAGCGTCCTGCCGGCGTTCGCGCCGGAGCTGACGGTGGACGCGAGCATGCGCCGCTCGCGCCCGGCCGAGCCGCCCCAATACGAGACCTGCCCGGGGTTGGCGGGATTCGGCGTCTGCGCCGTGTAGTCGGCTCCCGTGGACCACGCCGCGAGCGCGAGCAGGCGGGAACGTCCATCCATGGCCGTCGCGGCATCGACCGCCTCGCGCATGGCCTGCGTTGCATTGGCGTATTGGGTGACGTTCGCCGCGTCCGCGCCATCGATTTCGTAATCGACGTCGAGGCCGTCGAGCTTGAGATCGACGAGGATTTGCGCGAGCGCGGTCTTGGTCGGCGAAGTGGACACGCCCATCGCCTTGCCGGCCTCCGCGGCGAGCGCGGACCAATTTCCGTAAGTCGCGCCGCCGACGGAGAGGATCACTTTTTTCCCGGCGCTCTGAACCCTCGCGACCGCGTGCATGATGTCCTGTGGCGTCGCGGAAAATTGCACCCCCGTGCCGCTCCAGCTATTCGCGGCAAGGCCGGACCAGCTGAAGTTCGGCTGCGCGAAGGCGAGGCACACGTCCGTGTATGGCGTCTGGCTCACCTGCGCCAGCTTGCTCGCGGCGAGGAGCTGCGCGTCGGTCATCGGCGTGCCATTCCAGCTCGTGTAGGCGAAATACGCCTCCGACCAGCTCGGGAAATACCCAATCAAGTGCCGGCCGCTCGATGCCGCTGGCGTGGGCGACGGAGTCGGAGTGGCTGTTGGAGTCGGAATTGGCGTGGCGCTCGGAATGGGCGTGGGAGTCGGGGTGATCGTTGGTGTTGGGGTCGCTGTTGGTTTCGGCGTGGCCGTGGGTGTGGGCGTAGGTGTCGGGGTGGGCGTAGGTGTGGAGCCGTTCACTTCGACTGCGAGATTCTGCAACGTCGCGCTCGCGTTGCCGGGAGCGGCGTTAAAACCGAACGAGGTCGAGGCCCCTGCGGCCAGGGCGGCGTTCCACGTAGCGGGGACGACGCGGTATTTATGCGCCGCGCTGGCTGCGAGCGTGCCGTTCCAGATCGAGGAGATTGTTGCGGGATAATCGAACTCGATGGCCCACGAACTGATCGCCTTGCCGCTCGTGTTCTTCACGGTCACCGAGACTTCCATGCCGGAGCCCCAGTTGTTCACGATTGTATGCGTGACCGAGAGCACGCTGCTGGCCGGGGTGAGTGAGGGTGTCGCGGTCGGCGTCGGGACCGGTGTGGGGGTAGCCGTTGGTGTTGCAACCGGCGTTGGCGTGGGAGTTGGGGTCACCGTCGGTTTCGGCGTCGCCGTGGGAACTGGCGTCGGTGAGGGTGTCGAGCCGCCGGAAGTGGTGAGGGTGAAGTTCGCGAGATCGGACGGTGCTGGGGAGGCGACGAAGCCGATTTCGATGGATGCGCCGGGCGCGATGGACGCGTTCCAGCTTGCGGGAGCGACCACGTAGGTCGTGCCGGTGTGGGATTGCACCGAGCCGTTCCAGATCGAGGAAATCGTTCGCGAGGAGGTGAAGGTGAGCCGCCAGTTGTCGAGAGACCTGGTGGTCGTGTTTGTTAGGGTGATCGCTCCCTCGAAACCTGTGGTCCAGGAGTTCGTGGTCTTTGTGGTGATCTGCTGGGCGCAGGCCATGGCGAGGGCGGCGCTCAGCACCAATGCAACAAGGGGGCTGGTTTTCATGCGGTGCCGCGCACCTTCGCGCACGCATCCCAGGCCGGCCTCAAAAACTCGGTGAAACGGGCCGGGAAGTCGTTGAATAGGTATCGCCGAGGCATGGGGCTTGTCGGTTGCCGCGCTCTCGGTTATGGGATCAGCCCGTTCCCCGCTCCCCATGCGCTCGCTTTTCGCTCTGCTGTTTCTCGCTTGCTCTCTGGTCCAGGCCGCGGATTCCCCGGCCGGCGACGATCGCATCCGAGTGCTCATCGTGGATGGATTCAGTAATCATGACTGGAAGCTCACCACGAAGCTGTTGCGAGGCGTGCTTGCCGCGAATGGACGCTTCGATGTCGATGTGAGCACGACGCCCGCGACTCGCGACGATCCGGCCTGGGCACAATGGCGGCCGAAGTTTTCCGATTACGACGTCGTGATCCAGACATGCAACAACCTGGGCAACGGATTGGAATGGCCGGCGGCTGTGCGCGAGGATTTTGCCCGCTATGTGCGCGATGGCGGCGGCGTTTACATTTACCATGCGGCGCAGAATTCCTTCCGCGGCTGGAAGGAATACGAGCAGATCACCGGACTGCTCTGGCGGGACAAGAATTACGGGCCTTCGATCCGCATCGATGAAAAGGGAGAAGTGGTGCGCATCCCGGCGGGGGAGGGCCAGAACACGGGGCATCCGGCTCGCATCGAAGGCGTGATCATGCGGCTCGGGGATCACCCGATTTACAAGGGCCTGCCGCGCGCGTGGAAGACGCCGACGCTGGAGGTGTATCGCTATTGTCGCGGACCGGCGGAGAATCTCGAGGTGCTTTCCTGTGTGCGCGATCCGGAGCATCCGGCAATCGCGTGGCCTTCCGAATGGGTGACGCACTATGGCAAAGGGCGGGCCTATGTTTCGACGTTTGGCCATGTCTGGGCCGGCGATGTGCAGCCCGCGAGCCTGCGCTGCGCCGGGGTGCAGACGGTCATTCCGCGCGTGCTCGAATGGCTGGCCGGGCGCGAGGTGGACGCCTCGGTGCCACCGGATTTCCCCACCGAAGAAGCGGTCTCGATCCGTCCCGAGATCACCCTGCCGGAATAGGGATCGGGCCGGACACTTCCTGCGTTTTTGTCAGAGCGCAGATTCCTCGGCCGCGATTTCCCGCACGATCACTTTCGATAGGCGGACGATTTTTGAAACGGATCGTAGTAATGGCGACTGTTCCGCGCCGGCACATAGACGAATCCGAAGCGGTCCTTCTTTTGGTTCACGGGCTCGAGCAGGAATCCTTTGAGGCTCGCCTTGTCCTTGTATTCGATCAGCACTCGCGCTGTGCCGTTGACTCCCCACATTTTGAATCCCGTGCCGAAGAGCCCGCCGTTCGGATAAAGCTCGTCCAGCCCCGCGATGGCGTGGAAGCAATTGATGGCGATCTTGTCCTTTCGATAGAGCCGGTCATCGGCGCGATACTTGATGCTTCCTCCGTCGAGCAGGCGCATGCGTTTCACGCCGAGGTCGAATCCCTGCTTCGTGATTTCATAGGGCCCCCACATGCACACGGCATTCCTGGCATTCACCGCCAGCTGGATCGTCTCGTCGAGCGTGTGGTTTCTCCCGACGGACACCGGGCACGTATTCCGGCTGGCAAAGATGCGGCTGCCCGTGCCCTGAAAGACGCAGAGGTTGGGGTTGGTCATGAAATCCTGCGGCAGCCAGCTGATGGTGAACGCCTCGAAGTGCCGATCGAGATAGGTCCGTTTTTTCAGGCTCGCGGTCAATTTGGAAGGCTTGCCGTCGGCAAGGACGCGGATGACCGAGAGGAACGAATGCGAAAACTCCGGATCGTTGCCCCGGTTTTGGTAGGCGAAGGGAATGATGAAATAGCGGTCGTGAGGATTTCGACCTTCGCCCAGCCTGGCCAGGATTTTGGCCTTGATGCGATTGATGATTTGCTCATGGAGCGGCACGTCGTAGTTCGAAAAATCGGGGGCTGGCTTGAACCACGCGGCATGGAGCGCCGGGAGGAAAACGGCAAACAGCCCGCACACGAGGAGCGCCCGGGCACCGCGGGAAGTGGCGGGGATTCTCTTGCGAGAGGGGGAGGGATTCTCGTTCATGAGCTCGAGCCTTGGTTCAGAGGGGGGAAGACAACCGCAGATTACGCCGAGGATGAGGAGGGAGGAATTTTTCTCTGCGTCGATGTGTGGGTGCTGTCTCCGAATGAAAGCAAGGGACTGCGGCGTCGATGGGATGCGGGACGAGAGGCGAGAGGCGAGAGGCGAGAGGCGAGAGGCGAGAGGCGAGAGGCGAGAGGCGAGAGGCGAGAGGC
>JGI24743J22301_10000076_pt1 | contig 9366 bp, 4 predicted proteins | sample KBSMiscanthusM2_FD_22301 | JGI IMG/M metagenome (IMG submission 22301)
CCGCCGAGCCCGCCGCTGCCGGTTTGATCCCAGGAAAGACTGGCCGCACGCGCACTCGAAAGCGCACCAAGAGCGAGACCAACTGACAAAATGCCACCTGTAATAAACCTGGAACAGACGAAGGCCCGACGAGGCGATGGAATCGTAAACATGGCGGAGGGAGGAGTGTTGAGGAGGAAAGGTAATACTTAAGGGGAAAGGCAGCTCCCAATTCTACATTGGGAGCTGCCGGGATGCAAAAAGGCGCTTTTTACGACATTACATCTGCACTACACCTGCTGGTTGCGGCGGCGGATGAAGACCATCACGCCGAGCAAAGCCACGATCGCAATCGCGAACTCGTGCGGCTCGGGAACAGCCGTGAAGGTCACCTGCAATCCCGTGCCCGTCGTGAAGCTATACGTGGCTGTGTAGCTGCCACCGGTAATACCCGAGAAATCGGTCGTGATGGCCGAGAGCGTGCCACTCGTCAAGGCACCCGTGCCGTTCGTGGCGATTAGCGTATAAGCCGTGCTCGTATCCAGCGTCGTGCCGCTAAACGAGAAGTTCAGGGTCGAGAATGAAAGAGGGGCATTCGTGCCACTCAGGGTAATCTTATCGTTCGAGCCGTTGAACGTAGTGGACAGATCGAAATCGAGATTGGCATTGGTCAGCGTCAGCCCGCTTGCGCTCGAGAGCGTCAGCGTGCCTGCCGATCCAAAGTTGCTGGCCGTGGTGATCGTGCCCGGAGCCAGACGGCTGCCGTTGGTCACCGTCGTCGCGCCGGACGCGATACCCGTGCCACCGAAGGTCGCCGACGTGCCGCCACTCACCGCGATGACGCTCGTGCCCGTCGCCGAGCCAGAGGTATTGGTGATCTGCAGCTTGCCAGCACTGATCGTCGTTGTGGCCTGCGCGCCCGTGCCAGCGTTGGTGTATGTATTGCCGGCAGCACGAGACAGCGTCCACGTGCCCGTGCCAACCTTGGTCACCGACAAGCTATGATTGGTTCCGGTCGATGAAAGCAGTCCCGAATAGGTCGCATCGGTATTGAGGGCACCCACCGAATACGTAATGTTGCCACTATTACCATTGAAGGCCGAAAAGTTTCCAGAACCACTGAAAGAACCGAAGTTGTAGGTGCCAGAAACTTCCGTGCTGCCGTTTTGGATAACCCAAGCCACCGCAGAACTCGAGGATGCCGTATTTTTGATTCGCGGAGTTCCATTGCCGCTTCCCAACGTGATCGTGCCGCTGGTCATGTTATTGGCGGCGAATGTAATCTGGACGGAGGTGTTGTTGGTTCCAGAGCCTCCGAGCGTCAAATTGCCCGAGCCACTCAGGGTGCCAGTCAAGGTAATGTTAGCACCCGTGCCCACTGTAATCGTCCCACCAGAGCTGGTGGCGACGATATTGTTAGCGACGGTGCTTACTGTCGCAACTTGCAGAGTTCCCCCCTGCATGGTCACCGAGCCGGTTCCCAATGCGGTGCCACTGCCAGCAGACAAAATGCCCGCACCGATCGTCGTGCCGCCGGAATACGTGTTCGCGCCCGAGAGGGTCAGCTTGCCCGCGCCACTCTTGGTAAGGCTGTAAGCAGAGCCGCCATCACTGACCACGTTGGTCACCGTCAAACCACCTGCACCGACATTCCAAGTCTGGCTGCCGCCGAGAGCGACATTGACATTCTGGTTCGCCGTGGCGGATCCAATCGTCACCGCGCCCGTGCCTGTGGTGATACCGCCCGTGCCAATGGTCAGCGTCTGGTTGGCGCCGCTCGTGGTATTGTTCAGCGTGGTCGCCGCAGTGTTCGTGAAAGCAATCGAATTGGCCGAAGCGGCCGCATCCACATTGATCGTCAAAGCGCCAGCCACGTTGCCAGGCCCAAGAATCGTCAGATCGTAGGTGGAGTCCGGCGTGGCCGAGCCCGACCAGTTGGTGTTGAGGCTCCAAGTGCCGGCTGTAGCACCCGTCCAGCTTTCAGTGGCCGCTTGGGCAGACTGGGAGGAAATGAGCGCCAGCCCCGCGAAGGAGGCGGCCAAGCCACCCGTCAAGCGACGGGTCGAACGAAGACGGTGTTTTTTAGGCATGATTATTCGAGGAAGTTTTTTGTCGGGAACAAGCTTTGGATGTCGCTCTTATCTAGTAAGGCGTGGAATGCAGTCTCGCCATTCGCATAAATGACGCATGAATGTCGCATGAATGCGCCGCGCACGACATTTGATGTCGATTTATGCTCTGAAGCTGAGCAACAAGAGGCGCTGACTTGTCATAGCCAGCTACCCGCTTCTCCGGTGCCAGTCTGAGGCACCGACAGAACGACGGCTACTTCTCCTTGGCAGAGAGGTATTTGATCACGGCCTCGGTGCGCGATTGCACCTGAAGCTTTTCATAAGTGCGGCGGATATACGTGCGCACGGTATTCATGGTGATCCCCATTCTCTCCGAAATCTGCGCGTAGCTGCACCCTTCGGAGAGTAACTTCAGCACGTCATTTTCCTTGGGGGAAAGGCAGTTGAGGACCCAGTCCACATGGGACGTCTCGCGAGGCGACTCCGCTCCCAGGCGGGCGCCGCGAAAATATTTCACGACCTTCCGGGCAATCGCCGGCGTCATGGGAGCGCCTCCGGCTCTCAACTCCTCCAGAGCTGTTTTGAGGCCGGCTGGGCGCATGCGCTTGAGGAGGTAGCCGGAAGCTCCGGCACGCAGGGCATCAAAAATGCGATCCCATTCTCCGAACATCGTGAGCATGAGAATATCCGTATCGGGTAGCAGCCGCTTCAGCTCTCTCGTGCATTCGATACCAGACATGCCAGGCAGGTTGATGTCCATCAGCACGAAGTCCGGTGGATTCTGCGGCAGCTTTTCGAGGGCCTCCTCTCCACTGCCGAACTCCCCCTTCACGCGATATCCTGGCCATTGATTGAGGGCCTTCACCCATTCCCTGCGGTTGCTGGCGTCATCTTCGACAATCGCGACATTGGCGACTTTATCGGGTGATTCTTCAGGTTCGTGGGGCATCTTGGAATTGGGGGTTCCTCACCGGGAGATACACGGACCCCAGCACTGGCTACAATACGATATATCTCGTGAAAGAAAAATCCCATCCGGTAAAGGGCTGTATCAAATCAAGAACTCGGCGAGGGATTGGCACAGAGATTTACGTAATCGAAAGATTCGCGTAATCAGCAGATTTTCTGCCGAACGGGTCTTTGATATACTTTCTTCAGGATGCCACGCCGTGCTTGCAAGTTGAGGTATAGTCTGTCGGTGTCGATCCCCCGTCTCCTGGCTTTTGCCGCCTGCACGCTGATGGCAACGCGGCTTTTCGCGCAGGCGCAGGCGGAGCCTCCCGGCCTCGAGGCCATTCCCCGCTCGGAGGATTACATCCTGCGCTCGTGGATTGCGCACGACGGATTGCCCGATGTCGAAATTCAGGACATTACGCAAACCCGGGATGGTTATCTCTGGATCGCGACGCTGCGCAATGGCATGGCGCGCTTCGACGGGGTGCGATTCACGGACATCTCCGATTCCGCGGGGCTGCAGTCTGCCAGCACCACCGCTGTGCTGACCTCACGGGATGGAACACTCTGGGCGGCAACCGATCTGGGAAGCCTCGTCCGGCTGCGAGGAGGCAGGTTTCAGATCGAAATCCCCGCCCCTTCCGGCATGGGCAGAGCGATAACATCCCTGGCCGAGGATACCGAGGGCGTTATCTGGGCGGGCCTCCAGTCGAGCGGCTGTGTCCTGTCCTGGAAGGATGGAAAAACCCAAAGTTTTTCGCTGGGAGATGGAGGCGATCCGATTTCGCTTTGCACCGCGACGAATGGAATCGTCTGGTTCACGTCCTACAGACACTACGGATTTTTTGATGGCCGGGAGTTCCACTCCCTGCCCCTACCCGACAATGCGTGCGGGCAGCTTGCAGCAGCGCGGGCGGGAGGCATGTGGACCATCGCGGGACAGAAGCTCCTTCACCTCCAGGAAAACGGGAAATCCGAGATCGTGGCGGATGTGTCGTGGCTCGGGGACGCCACCCAGATAGCCGCACTTTATGAAGATCGCGAAGGCAATCTCTGGATTGGCTCGCAAGGCGCGGGGCTCATCCGTTTTCGCGACGGGAAGTTCGAGCGCGTGCCGAATTCATTCCCCTTGATCAACTGCATCTACGAGGATCGAAGTGGCGATCTCTGGGTGGGAACTCATGGAGGAGGGCTGGACCGTCTGAGCCGCCGCGAGATTCTCATGCACGCGGCACCGACGGACCAATCCCCGAATCCGGTCGGACCGCGCGACATCCGTGTCGGCGCGGTAGTCCTGGACGACGCGGGACTTGTCTGGATGGCTCAGGGGAAGTCTCTCGTGCGCGCGACGGATGCGACGAACCGCACGTTCGCAGTCGCTCCCGGATGGACGGGACCAAACGGGATTTACACCATGCGCGCCACATCCTCCGGCGAAATCTGGATGGGCGGCGGCGGCCCCCACGCATTGCGATGCTGGAAGGACGGGCGATTTCTGGCCGAAATCCCACTTCCAGGCGAACTCGCGTCTTTTCTGCCGGGCGACTTGCCGCATCAGATCTGGGCGGCGCTCAAGCCCAACTCGGGCATTTATGAGTCTCGCGGGAAAGACTTCGAGCTCCTTCCGGAAAGCTCGGGCATCGCCAACCCTGTCGCACTGGCGCTGGACCCGCAAAAACGCCTCTGGGTGGGCACCATGGATGGCCGTGTGTATTTCCGTGAGGGAGCGAACTTCATCGAGGCCCCGATGCCCGATCCCCAGCCTGGCGATATGGTCACTTTTCTCGTGCCGGATGGCCCGAATACGATCTGGATCGGCTGCGTGCAGAGCGGGCTGTATCGTTGGCATGCAGGCAGGATCGACAAGTTGCCATCCGGTGCCGGACTCCCCACCCGCGAACCAAGGGTCCTCGAGATCGAGCCCAACGGGAACTTCTGGTTCGGCACGTTCCTGGGGCTGTTTCGCGTCTCGCGCACGGAGCTCGAGGCTGTGCTCGACGGACATCAGTCCACCCTGCAAGCCGTCGCCTACGGTCCCAATAACGGCATGCCTGCCGCCGCGGGGTTCCACTTCGGTTTTCTACCTTCGAGCACGCGCACGCCCGACGGGCATCTCTGGTTTGGCACGACCTTGGGCGGACTGGAAATTCTCCCAAAAATCGCGCCCGCAGCTGCCACGACCCCCGCCGTGCTCATCGAAGATATCCTCGTGCGAGATAAATCCCTTCCACTTCCTCTCGCAGGTTCAGCGCCCCTCATCCTGCCGCCACGGCCAGGCCCGATCCAGATTCGCTACACGCTGCCCGAGCTCGACACTCCCGAGCAGGTGCGCTTTCGCTACCGGCTGCTCGGTCTCGGAGATGACGGATGGTCCTCGAGCGACACCCAGCGGGTCGCCACATTCACCAATCTTCCGCCTGGCAATTACACCTTCGAAGTCGCCGCCACCAATCCCCTCGCCTCTTCGCTGCCGAAGCCGGCATCCCTCAGCTTTACAGTCCGCGCAGCCTGGTGGGAGACGCTCTGGTTCCGACTCGCCAGTGCGCTGGCAGCCGCACTCGGAATTGCCGCGCTCGTGACTCTCATCGTCCGGCGGCGGATGCAGGCACGCATCCGGCGACTCGAGCAGGAACAGGCACTCGATCGTGAACGCGCCCGCATCGCCCGCGACATGCACGACGAGCTGGGCGCGCGCATCACGCAAATCATGCTTATCAATGATGCCGCCAAGCAGAAGTCCCAGGCGGACTTCGACCAAATCTCGGAGGCGATCCAAAGCGTCAACACGACTTTGCATGAAATCGTCTGGGCGACGAACCCGCGCAACGACACCCTTGAAGGGCTCGTCGATTACATCGTGGAATTTGCCGAGGAATATCTCGCCGCGACGGACACCGAGCTCCTGCTGGAATTACCCGCCGAGATTCCGGACCACTCGGTCTCCTCGGACAAACGCCACCAGATTCTGCTCGTCGTAAAAGAAGCCCTCAACAACATCGTCAAGCACGCCGACGCGCGCCAGGTGCGCATCCAGATCGTTCTTCGCCAGGACGAACTCCGCATTGTCCTCGCGGACAATGGCGTCGGCTTCCAAGCCGCAGACGTTTCCCGCATCTCGAACGGACTCGTCAATATGCGTGAACGCATGGAGTCCATCGGCGGCAAGACTCAGGTCGAAAGTCATCCCGGAAGCGGCACCACGATCACTCTGATCTCGAAACTCTGAGGGAACCTTACGCTGCCGCTTTCCCATCAGGAGGAAAACCAGTGCAGCGTCCGCGCTGGCTTATAAAGCCGGCAGGAAGGTGGCCGTGAGATCGCCGACAGGAGACTCCTTGGGGCTATCGAGCCCGCAGAGAACTGTTTTCGCGTGTGACGTGGAAATCGCGTATTCGAAATACTCGGAGCAGCACTCGCGAAGGGTCTTCTCGAGTTCCTGAGACTTCAAAGATCGACCTTTGATCAGCTGAATGACGACGTTCACGTGCATGGGCGTCCCGGCACGAGAAAGCACCGACTTCCGCAGCCGCACTTTGTTTCTCCAGGTTTTCCCGGCAGGCACTTGGTAAAGGCTCTCCAGCAAGGCGCATTCACCAGATGGTTCGATCTCCTGCCGAGCGCTGTTTTCCAATGTGAGAAGGCCGACCATAGCAATGCCAAAGCCTCCCATTTTCAGAGAATCTGCGCTAGTCGCACAATGAAGTGACAACGTTTGTCACCCAAAAATGCGACATGCCGAAACCTCCATGACTCCAAACCGTGTGAGGTCGCAATGCTGGACTCACCCGCGAGCACATAAAACCACTGATGCGACAAATGTGCGGCTTAGGTGCGGCATGACAACTTTCAAAATTTAATCCTTACTGCAACTTCCAGAAGGCCAGCGTGTTACGCCCGAGACCGGCCGTCACCGCCCGGACTTTCTCTCACCCCCCAATCCCGAAGTCAGGAGCTTCCATTTGCGGCCATCTTGCGCCGTGAACCAGGTGCCTTGTCTTCGCCACCCCCCAAACAAATGAAAAAACTCGTTATATTCACGTCCGTCGCGCTTCTCGGCGCTATGGCTTCTCCCGCCCACGCCTACACGCATCCGTGCATCCCGAATACCGTCGAAGAGCTGAATACCATCAAGGCCAGCCTGAATCAGGAACCTTGGAAGTCCGGCTACGCCGCGCTCGCGAACGCCAGCACTGCCCAGCTCGGCTGGACCATGGATGGCCCCTACGCGAATGTCAGCCGAGCAGGGTCTTACGACGCCAACCTCACCCCATGGCAGAATTCCATGAACGCCGTGTATAACCTCGCGCGGATGTGGTATTTCACCGGCAACGCCGCCTATGCGCAAAAGGCGCACGACATCCTCATCGCGTGGGCGAACACAAACACCAGCTTCTCCGGCAACGAAGCCGGCCTCGCCCTTGGTGACTACGCCCATGCTTACGCCGGCGGTGCCAGCATCCTGCGCGGCACCTGGTCCGGCTGGACGGCCGCCGACACGACCACGGTCAAAAACTATTTCTTAAATGTCCTATGGCCGGCATGTGGCGCGAACGGAAACGTCCTCGGTCCCTGCAACAAAGGCGACATCTATATGGAGGCCGGTATCGCAATCGCCGTCTTCTGCGACGACACTGCGAAGTTCAACCAGGTCGTCAATCTTTACCGCACGTTCCATGGCGCCGGCTTGATGAATACCCTGGCCACCGGCCAGCTGGGCGAGTCGGGCCGCAACGAGGGCCACGCCTACGGCGCCCTCAACGCCCTGGCCTTCGTCGCCGAGGTCGCCTGGAAACAAGGCGTGGACCTCTACTCGGAATTGGACAACCGCCTGCTGGCCTGCGGCGAATACTTCTCCCGTAACGCCTTCACCACCGACAATCCTTACGTCCCCTACGGCACCATTGATTGGTTCTGGTCTAGCAACGCACCCGGACCCGCCACCGGCGATCGTGACGCCTTTTACCTTCTCCAAAACGCCTATAAAAATCGCAAGAACCTGCCCACTCCCTGGATGGACCGTAACCTCGAGGAACCGGCCGTGGACGACAGCGGCTTCATGTATGCCAAGACCGCTGATTTCACCACCGCCACGGTGTCAGCGGCCAGTTTTTCGGCGGTTTCACCGGCTTCGAGCGGATTGACGCTGACCACCCTTGGCAGCCAGACCACCGGACGCAGCCTCTCGTATTCGAACGGCACATGGACGCTGACCGGCCTCGGGAACGGGGTCTGGAGCGATACGACCGACGACTGCCAGTTTGCTTACACAACGATGACCGGCGACTGCGCCATGGTTGCGAGGGTCGCCTCGTTCACCTATTCCGGCTCCAATAACGGCAAGGCGGGCCTGATGATCCGCGACAATCTTACCGCCACCGTTTCGCAGCGCGCCTGGGTCGGCTTCGTGCCTGCGGCCACCCAGCTCATGGAATCCCACATGCGGGGCTGGACCGAAAACTTCGGGGGAGGTGGATATGACGATCGTTCGCACCAGTTGACTCCTTACACTTCCGGCCTCCCCTACTGGGTCAAGATCGAACGCCGAGGCAAGCAGATTACGACCTTCACTTCTCCGGATGGCGCCAGTTGGATGCCCCTGAACTGCACCTATTACGGCAATTTGCCGTCCACCCTTTATATCGGCTTCCACCTCAGCAGCGGGAATACCACGTCTGTTACTGCCACCTTTGACCACGTGGCGTTCACCGGTGGAAGCGGCGGCCTCGTGACCACGCCGGCCGCCCCGGCCGGCGTGCTCGCCAGCGGCTCCAACAAAGCCATCACCGTGCGCTGGCTGCCCTCCTATGGCGCCACGTCCTACGACCTGCTCCGCTCGACCACCTCGGGCTCCGGCTACACCGCTCTCGCCAGCAACCTCTCCGCCACGAGCTACGTGGACACGACGGCGGCCGCGGGCACGACCTACTACTATGTGGTCCGGGCGAAAAACTCCGTCGGCACCAGCGGCAACTCGGCACAGTTCGGCGCCGCTCTGCTAAGCGCGCCGATGGTCAACCTCGCGTTCAGCGGCACCTCGGCGGCCAGTGACAACCAGAACTCCGCCACGGAAGGCTCCGCCAAGGCCTTCGACCGTAACCCGGGCACCAAGTGGTTCGGCTATAATTCGCCGACGGGATGGATCCAGTATGACTTCGGCGCGAATAATGCGCAGGTGGTCAAACGCTACACGATCAACAGCGCCGACGTGAATACGCGCGATCCGAAGAGCTGGAACTTCCGCGCCTCTCAGGACGGCGTGTCGTGGATCTGGCTCGCCTCGGCCAGCAACCAGACCTTCGACTATCCGATGCAGCAGAAGGTCTACGATATCGGCAACACCACCGCCTATCGCTTCTACCGG
>JGI24743J22301_10000077_pt1 | contig 9295 bp, 6 predicted proteins | sample KBSMiscanthusM2_FD_22301 | JGI IMG/M metagenome (IMG submission 22301)
CGCCCTCCTCATCACGCTCGGCCTCGAGAACGCGCACTCCCCCATCGACTGGCTCGGCGCGAGCCGGCTCACGGGCGTCGTCGTGATGAACGCGCTGCACCTCTACCCGATCCTTTATTTGAATCTCGTCGCCGCGCTCGCGAACGTCGATCCCGCGATGGAGGAAGCCGCCGAGAACCTCGGCTGCACCGGCCTGCGCAAGTTCTGGAAGATCACGCTGCCGCTCATCATGCCGGGCCTCTTCGCCGGCGGCACCATCGTCTTCATCTGGGCCTTCACCGAACTCGGCGTGCCGCTCATGTTCGACTACCACCGCGTGACCTCGGTGCAGATTTTCAATGGCTTGAAGGACATCGGCGGTAATCCGTTCCCCTTCGCGCTCGTCGCCGTGATGCTCGTCTCGACCGTCGTGCTCTACGCGATCAGCAAAGCCACGCTGGGCCGCGCGAGCCACGCCATGATGGCCAAGGCCACGAGCCAGGGCGGCCCGCGCGCGATCTCCCCGCTCGGCGGCTGGCTCTGCGCGGCGGCGTTCGCGCTCGTCACGTTCCTCGCCGTGCTCCCGCATATCGGCGTCATCTTCGTCGCCTTCTCGCGCGACTGGTATGGCACGATCCTGCCGACGGGCTGGACGCTCGACAACTTCCGCGCCGCGCTCGGGCACGACCTCACGCTGCCCTCGATCCAGAACAGCCTCAAATATGCGTCGCTCGCCACGCTCGTCGATGTCGTGCTCGGCATCGCCATCGCCTACGTCGTCACGCGCACGAAGATCGTCGGTCGCGAGCTGCTCGACGCGATGGCCATGCTTCCGCTCGCCGTTCCCGGCCTCGTGCTCGCCTTCGGCTACCTCATCATCACGCAGCCGGGCCAGCTCTTCGGCTGGATGAACCCCGCCATCGATCCGCTCTGGATTCTCGTCATCGCCTATAGCGTGCGCCGTCTCCCCTACGTCGTGCGCAGCGCGGCGGCGGGCTTCCAGCAAACGAGCGTCACGCTCGAGGAGGCCGCGCAAAATCTCGGCTGCACGCCCTTCCGCGCACTCCGCAAGATTACGCTCCCACTCATCGCGGCAAACCTCATGGCCGGCGGCCTGCTCGCGTTTTCCTTCGCGATGCTCGAGGTGAGCGACAGCCTCATCCTCGCGCAAAAGCAGCAGGACTTCCCGATCACGAAGGCGATCTACGAACTCTACCAGCTTCTCGGCGACGGACGCTTCCTCGCGAGCGCGCTTGGCGTGTGGGCGATGGTCTTCCTCGGCGTCACGATCCTCGGCGCAAGCCTCATCCTCGGCAAAAAGCTCGGCGCGATCTTCCGGGTGTAAAAAACGAAAACGGCCGCGAAGATCACTCTCCGCGGCCGCTTCGGAATTTATGCTGTCAGCGCGCGACGCGTCAGGCGTTGTAGCTGTTCGACGTCGTCGTGCCGCCCTGGCCGGTCCAGTTCGTGTGGAAGAACTCGCCCGCGGGCTTGTCCACGCGCTCGTAGGTGTGCGCACCGAAGAAGTCGCGCTGGGCCTGGAGCAGATTCGACGGCAGGCGCTCGGTGCGGTAGCTGTCGTAGTAACCAAGGCTCGCGGTGAACGCGGGCGCGGCCACGCCAGCCTCGACGGCGGCGCAGATGGCCTTGCGCCAGCCGGCCTGCGACTTGGCGAAAACCTCGGTAAAGAACGGCGCGAGCATGAGGTTCTCGAGCTGCGGATTCGCCTCGTAGGCTTCCTTGATGCGGTTGAGGAAGATCGCGCGAATGATGCAGCCGCCGCGCCAGATCGTCGCGATGTCGCCGAAGTTCAGGTTCCAATCGTAGAACTTGCTCGCGGTGCCGAGCAGGTCGAGGCCCTGCGCGTAGCTCACGATCTTGCTCGCATAGAGCGCGTCGCGAACGGCGTCGATGATCTCCTGACGGCCGCCGGTATAGGGTTTGCCCTCCCAGCTCGGAAGAATCTGGCTCGCGGCGACGCGCTTGGCCTTCATCGACGAAAGAATGCGCGCTTCGACGGCGGCGTTCACGGTTGAGAGAACGACGCCGTGCTCGACGGCATTGCCGACGGTCCATTTGCCCGTGCCCTTCTGGCCGGCCTTGTCGAGGATGAGATCGACGATCGGCTTGCCCGTCTCCTCGTCCTTCTTCGCGAAAATCTGCTCGGTGATCTCGATGAGGTAGCTGTTCAGCTCGCCCTTGTTCCACTCGGCGAAGATCTCGTGAAACTCGTCGGCGGTCGGGTTGATCGTCGCCTTCAGGATCGCGTAGGCTTCGCAGATGAGCTGCATGTCGCCATACTCGATGCCGTTGTGGACCATCTTCACGTAATGGCCGGCGCCGTCCGGACCCATGTGGCGGCAGCAGGGCTCGCCCTCCACGTGCGCGGAAATTTTCTGGAAAATCGGGCCGAGCGCGTCCCACGACTCCTTCGAACCGCCGGGCATGATCGACGGGCCCTTGAGCGCGCCTTCCTCGCCGCCGGAAACGCCGCTGCCGACGTAGTGCAGGCCCTTTTCCTTGAGCGCCTTCTCGCGGCGCTGCGTGTCGGTCCAGAGCGAATTACCGCCGTCGATGATGATGTCGCCGGGCTCGAGAAGCGGCACGAGCTGGTCGATCACGGCGTCCACCGGCGCGCCGGCCTTGACCATGATCATCGCCTTGCGCGGACGCGCGAGCGTGCCGACGAATTCCTCGAGCGTCTTCGTGGGCACGATATTTTTGCCCTTCGCGCGGCCTTCCGCGAACTTCTCCGTCACCGCGGTGGTGCGGTTATAGACGCTCACGGTGAAGCCCTTGCTTTCCATGTTGAGGACGAGATTCTCGCCCATGACGGCGAGACCGATCAGACCAATGTCACTGTTGCTCATTGAAAAAATTGGATGCGGTGGAGCCGGCCACGCTATCCTCCCGCACATCACGCACGCAATGGACTTTTGTGATATCCGCCTTGTCCGCGAGAAAATCGCGATCCCCTCACCCGAGCCCGACGAACTCGGCTGCGGTGCCGTCCTCGATTTTTTCGGCATCGTGCGGCCGCTGGAAGACGGCCGGCGCATCACCGGCATCGATTACGAATCGCATCCGCGCATGGCGGAGACGGAGCTGCGCGCGATCGTGAACGAGTCGGCGGAAAAGCATGACCTGCGCACATGCCGGCTCGTGCATCGTGTCGGCTTCGTGCCGGCGGGCGAAACCTCGCTCTTCCTGCGCGTGGGCACGCCGCGCCGCGATTTGGCTTACACTGTGAACCGCGAGATCGTCGAGGCGCTGAAGGTGCGCGTGCCGATTTGGAAAAAGCCGATTTTCGAAGACGCGACGGCGGTTTGATTTTTTACAGGAGGCCACAAAGAGGACAGAGGAGGCATGTTCGGCTTGTGCCCTTCGCGTCCTTCTGTGAAAGCAATTTCATCTCCCACAGAAGGTCGCAAAGACCGCGAAGGTTCCTTTCCTCCATTCTCTCCGTTTTCTCCTGTAAAATTGCCTTCGAGGTTGCTTCTGACTGGAAAAATCCCGGTGTCTTCTTGCGCTCGCCGCGCGGGTGCGGTTTGCTCGTGAGCCCGCGATGAATCTCCCGAATCAGCTCACCGTCGGCCGCCTCGTGCTGACTATTTTCTTCGTCGCGTGCCTCTCGGTGCGCTTCCCGTTCAACCACACGCTCGCGCTCGCGATCTTCCTCGTGGCGACACTCACCGACTACCTCGACGGCGAGATTGCGCGGAAGCACAACCTCATCACCGACTTCGGGAAGTTGATGGATCCCCTCGCCGACAAGATACTCACCGCAGCGGCGTTCATTTGCCTGATCCCCTACGGCGCGCTGCCGGCGTGGGTGGTCATCGTGATCATCGCGCGCGAGTTCCTCATCACGGGTTTGCGACTGCTCGCGGGCGCGAAGGGCGTGGTGCTGCCGGCCGAGAAGCTCGGCAAACACAAGACCGGCTGGCAGATGGCCACGATCATTTTCTTCCTGCTCCTGCTCGCGCTGGGCGACTGGAATTCCCGCCGCCTCGACTGGGTGCCAACCGCATGGAGCACGATGGGCACGTTGATGGTGATCGTAACCACGGTGCTCACCGTCTATTCCGGCGCGGGCTATTTCTGGAAAAACCGCGCGCTGATCGCGACGGCGTAACCGCTTAGAAGAAACTGCGCATCACCTCGATGGTGTCGCCAGGCTCGAGCGAGATGTCCGTCTCGGGATGCTTGCGCACCTTGCGAATATCGACGTTGATCACCTTGTCGCCGCGAAGCAGTCGCACGCGGCTCTGCGAGGCGTATTCCGTGAACCCGCCCGCTGCGCTGATCGCGGAAAGCACGGTGAGGTCGCCGGTATATTGCACGCGCTGGGGAAGCTTTACCTCGCCGCCGACGTTCACGAAGCGCGTCTGCATCGGCACGCTCACCGTGATCGTGGGATTCGTGTAGATCTCCTTGCTGCGATAGGTGTTCTCGATGGCGGTCTGGAGCTGCTCCTGCGTGAGGCCGACCGCCTTCACGCGGCCGATGTGCGGCATGTTCACGTAGCCCTGCGTATCGACGACATAGGTGCCGGTGACCTGGTTGATCTCCTCGGCAGGCACGCCGCCAAGGCGAATCTCCATCGAGTCACCAATGCGCAAGCGCACCGTCGCGTCGGACTGACGAAGCTGCGCGGCCGGGGCAGCTTTGGCAATAGGAGCGGATGCTGGCGCTGTCTGGCCTTTCGAGGCTGCGATCACGCAGCCAGAGGCAAGGGCAATGGCGGCAGCGCGCCGGAACAACGGGAATCTCATACTTGGAAATCAATACTCGTCGTTGCCGTGGCGGGTCGTCGTGGCAGCGGCCACGGGCGGACGCGGATTCGGCGGACGGGAGGTGGCGCCGCCCTTCGACGAGGCGCCTTCGTGGTAACCGTAGTAATTCGTCTGATACTGGTAGTATTGATCGAGGCGGATATCGACGTTGTTGAGGATCGCGCCGAGGAGGTTGCCGCCGGCGTTGAGGACGGCATTCTTCACGCGGAGGAGCATGGCGCGCGGGAAACGGCGGTGCTGGATGACGATCGCGGTAAGGTCGGCTGCGCGCACGATCACCGAGGAGTCGCTCACGCCGAGGATCGGCGGGGCATCGACAAGCACGACATCGTAGCGCTTTTTCACATCGGCGATGAGCTCGGTCATGCGGCGCGAGTTCAGCATCGCGATGGCGCCGGGCGGCAGCTTTCCGCTGGGCACCATGTCGAGCCCTTCGACCTTGCTCTGGAGGACGAGTTCGTCAATCGGCACGCCCTTGGAAAGGTAATCGGTGAGACCCTTGGAATTGCTCACGCCGAAGATCGCGTGCTGGCGCGGGCGGCGCAGGTCGGCATCAATGACGAGTGCCCGGAAGCCGGACTGCGCAAACGTGTAGGCGAGGTTGACGAGCGTGGTCGATTTACCTTCGCCCGGGCCGCCGCTGACGAGGGTGATGACCTTCGCGTCGGGATTCTTTTTGTTGAACTCGATGTTCGTGCGCAGGATTCGGTAGGGCTCCGCGTCGGGCGTGTCTCGCGGGAGATCCATGAGCACGCCAATGCCGCGCGGGACGACGGCGAGCACGGGCAGGCCGAAAAAGCGCTCGATGTCCTCCATCGTCTTCACGCTGGTGTCGAGGTATTCGATGAAGAACGCGAAGCCGAGGCCAAGCACCACGCCGAAGAAAATACCGAGTGCGAGATTCAGGAACACTCGCGGACGGGCGGGAAACTCCGCAACTTCCGCCTTTTCCCAGATGATGGCCGGATTCAGCGGCATGCTGCGCTGCATCATCTCCGTCCAATAGCGCGTCTCGGCAGCCTCGAGCACTTTCTTGGACTGGATGTAATCGTTCTTCGCCTCGTAGTAGCTGGCAGATTTCGTGCGACTGGCCTGCTGGTTCGCGCGCGTCTCGGCAAGTTTCTCTTCGAGGTTTTTGAGCGACTGCTGCTCGATCGTAAGCTGCGCCGAGAGCGAGGCGCGCAGGCTCGTGATCTGGCTGGTGAGCTGGTTCAGATACGTCTGCATCTTCGCCGTCTGGGCCTTCACGCTGGGGTGATTCTTTCCGTAGCCGCCGTTCATGAGACGCGCCTGCTCGGAGGCCGCTTCCTGATAAAGGGGAAGGATCGTCTTGATTGTGTCGTCATCGACATTCAGCGTCGCCGTCGTGCGCATGATCTGCTCGTCGGTGAGTTTCGCCAGCTCGTCGTATTGCGCCCGCAGGCTCGCCGTCTTCAATCGCTGGCCGCTGACTTCCTCCTCCACGCTAAGAAGCACCTTGTCCTCCGCCTGCAGTGCTTCCTCGACACTCTCGGGGTTGAGGTCGTTGATCTGGTATTTCACACGAATCTCGGCAGCCTTCGCGCGCTGCTGCTCGGTTTTGTCGCGCTGTTTGTCGACCTCGTCGCGCAGAGATGCGAGCGACTTGCCCACCCAACTCTGCTGCTCACGAATACGAGCCTCCTGATATTCCTTCGCGACGGCGTTGGCGATCTCAGCCGCCTCTTCCTTGTCGGGGCTAAGCACGGAAATCGAGATGAGGTTCGTATTCCTCAGCTCCTCGAGTCTGAGCATTTTCTGGAGCTTGATATAAACGCGCTCGGGCGACTTGAGCTCGTAACGCTCGGCCCATTTCTGCGCGAGACCGAGCTTGTCGATGACCGGCTTGAGAATCTCCTTGCTGCGAATGATCTCGAACTGCGTCGTCGTGAACCGTGGGTCGATCGTGCTCGGCCCCTTGCTCTGGAAAATCTCGAAATCCGCATTCTCCTGCACCTGGATGAGCGCAGTGGACTCATACTGCTTCGGCATCAGAAACGTGATCACCGCCGTCGAGATCGACACGAGCAGGAATACGGTGAGCACAAGCGGCCAGCGCACGCTGAGAATGCGAACGTAGTCGAAGAAATGATGCGTCTGGGAATCAGACTGAGAACTTGAAGAGGCCATGCGGCGGGAAGGTGGTTCAATTACGCACGGGCTATGGCAGTGTCAATCTTAGCAGACTAGAAGATGAACTGCATTCCGAGCGAGATATAGCTGCGGGTGTATTCAGTAGGTGGCGGCTCCTGCGTGACGTATTGATAGTCGTAGTGGAGCGTCAATGCGATATATCGGGCGAATTTGTAACGTAAATCGAGCGCTGCAGTGTAGGTATCCTGAGAGTAGTCGGAGAACGGCAGCGACTGGTCGTAGCGGTCGCTCGTGTAATAAATATTGAGTCCCGCATCGAAGTGGTAGCCGAAAGCTTTCGTCGCGGAGAGCCCGGCGCGGAATGTTTGCCGGATCGTCACCGTCGTCCCGCCCGAGGGCTCCGTGCCGTAGCGTAGATTACCGCCGACATTGAAATCCGGGCCGGCCTTGTAAGTCATCTCGCCCTCGACGAACGGCCCCGCATACGACTTCGGCCCGTTGGGGCTGGTGCTCTGGAGTTCGCGATACTCGAGGCCGCCGTTGAGCGCGTAGGTGAAGCGCGGCGTCAATGTCTGTTGCACGCCCACGAGCAGGAATTGGCCGATCGAGCCATTCCCGCTCGCGTAATACTGCACGGGGTTGTAGCGATACTGGAAAAGCATCGTCGTGCGCGGCGTGAGCAGGTAGTTCATGCCCAGCGAATAATTCTGCTGCGTGTAGCCAGAGCCTTCATTGATCGCCTCGTCCTCGTATTTGAATCCGTTGATCTGGAATCCCAGCGTGAGCGCCCATCTCGGCCGCAGCGCAATCTGCGCACCCAGATTCGTATCCGTGTAAAAATAGCTGCCGGTGTATTGCTGCACGCCACCCACGAGCTGCGGCTGCGGCTGCGCGAGATACGCCGTGTTGGTCGAGAACGAGAAATGCACGCGCGGTTTCCACTGATACTCGGCCGCGAGCAGAAGCTGGTAATTCTGGTCGCGATTCCCGCCGGGGCGGTCCTGATAATAGAGCACACCGCCGGTGAGCTTCGACTCGAGTTGGAAGCGCGGCGATCCGAATTTGTAATCGAGCACGGCATTCGCGCCCGCCGTCGCGCTCCCGATCTTATTCGTCGCGGAGTAGAGCACGTTCGTGTCGTAGCCGACGTTCGTGTTCAACGTGAGCACGAGATTGTCGCGCATTCCGGGCTCGCCCACCGGCCAAAGCGCGGACAGCGTATTCAACCAGCGCTGAAACCACTTTTCCTTTCGTTCAGCCGATTGCCCGTCGAGCGAAGTGATCTCTGCCTCCGAAGTCGGATCGAGCGTGAGCGCCGGCGCCCCAGCAACCGGCGCCTCGGGCGGCGCTTCAGCCGGAGCCGCCGCTTGAGCGGAGAATGCCTGCTCGGGCAACGGCTCCAGCGACGGAGTCGGAGAAGGCTCCGGCGCCGCGAACGCGCCGGCCGCAGCCAGCACCAGAATCGCGAGGACGCGCGCCATCATTCCGTCGTCTCCTCCGGATGAAGATCGTCCTGCAAGGACTGCCACTGCTCGCCGCAATAAATTCCATCCGCCACCGCGTTGCCGAGCTGGTAAATGCGCAACGCCCGCGGAATCTCCTCGTGGTCGCCGAGAAAATCTCCGTAGGCCGCCCAAGCGTAGCCATCGTAGAGATCGAGCCCAATCGCCGTGGCAAACCGCCTGTGCGCCGGGGCGGTCTGCTCCGTTTCCACGAGTGCCTTCGCCCCGCCGATCCAATGCGAGCGCTCCTGCGGTTGGAGCGCCGACGCCCGCGCGAAGCTCTCCGCCGCATCTCGATAAATCTTTTCGCGCTCGGCATCCGTGAGCACCGGCTTGTCATCCGCATCGTTCGCCCCCGCTTCCGTCGTGGTCGCGTCATCCGCTTCGTCCGAGGCATCCGGCTGCCAGGGCGGCGTGTCTTTTTGGATCAACCAGCTCTCGTAGGCGTAGAGCGCCCGACCGCGCAGCGCCTGGGCAGTCGGATTGTCGGGCATCGTCGCCACCGCGGAATTCGCATACGCCAGGGCCGCGTCCTCCTCGCCGCGCGACAGCGCATTCGCAGCCTGCAGCATCTCCCATTGCGCGCGTCCCTCCCGATTCAAAAAAATCGCCAACGCACAGACCGCCGCAGTCGCCCCAGCAAGGCTCAAGATTCCCGGCAATCCGCCACGCACTCGCCGGGGCTCCGCGCGTGGCGCCGTTGCCAGACCGAGCGCCATCGCCGCAAGCAGAGCATTCGCCGGGATGTGCATGTTGAAGTCCGTGAAACTATGCGCGGCGAATGCCACCAGCCCGCATGCTCCACCAAGCGCAAACGCCCCCCGCGAGCTAGTCATTCCACCCAGCTCGTGACTTCGCTCCACCGCGACGACGAACGCACTCACACCCCTCGCCACTCCGAGCACC
>JGI24743J22301_10000078_pt1 | contig 9187 bp, 6 predicted proteins | sample KBSMiscanthusM2_FD_22301 | JGI IMG/M metagenome (IMG submission 22301)
CAGGTCGCGCAGAGCACCGGCGCGTAAGACACTTCAGGCGCATCCCTGACGCTCGCTCTTTCTGGCAGGCGCGAATTCCTCGTGAATTCGCGCCTGTTCCATGAAAACCCATCTTCTCCCCCTCCTGCTCGCCATCGCGGCTCCCGCCATTGCCGCGACGGATTTCCAGACCTTCCAGTCCGCCGACGTCGTGCTCGGCCAGCCCGACTTCACGACCACCGCCGCCACCAGCGGCCAGCCGAACCGCTTCAGCTCCAGCTACTCCGTGGCGGCGGACCCCACCACCGGCAAGGTCTTCGTCGCCGACTCGGCCAACAACCGCGTGCTCCGCTTCTCCAGCACCGCCGCTGCGCAAAGCGGCGCGAATCCCGAGGCCGTCTTCGGCCAGTTGAACTTCACGACCTCCACGGCGAACCAGGGTGGCGCCGTCTCCGCCAGCACGCTCGATTTCCCGATCGGCGTCTCCGTCGATTCCACCGGCCGACTCTGGGTCGCCGACTACGGCAATGAGCGCGTGCTCGGCTTCTATCTCGCCTCCTACCTCAGCAACGATCCGCCCGCCGACATCGTCGTCGGCCAGGCAAACTTCACCAGCAGCGTCACCGCCGTCACCCAGACCGGTCTCAACAGCCCCGCCTTCGCCACCGTCGGCCCCGACGACACGCTCTGGGTCGCCGACTACGGCAACAACCGCGTGCTCCGCTTCGCCTCCATCACCACGAAGCCCCTGGTGGGCGCCAGCGCCGACGGCGTGCTCGGGCAGACGCTCTTCACCACGAATGGCACCTCCGCCACCGCCAGCGGTCTCGCCAGCCCCGCCCAGCTCTTCCCCGATACCACCGGCCGCCTCTGGGTCGCCGACTACAACCACAACCGCGTCCTCCGCTTCGACAACGCCGCCAGTCTCGGCAACGGCGCAGCCGCCACCGTCGCCCTCGGCCAGCCCGACCTCACCACCATCACCACCGGCCTCAGCTCCACGAAGATGAACGGCCCCGCCGGCGTGTATTTCGACGCCAGCGGCAATCTCTGGGTCGCCGAACGAGGCAACAAGCGCGTGCTCCGCTTCGCCGCCGCAGCCAGCCTTTCCACCGGCTCCAGTGCGAACCTCGCGCTCGGCCAGCCAAACTTCACCACCGTCGGCGCCACCCCCAGCGCCCAGACGCTCGCCGGTCCATGGAACATCGCCGCCGGCGCGAACGGCGACCTCCTCGTCGGCGACCTCGATGCCAGCCGCGTGCTCCGCTTCAGCCCCATCACCACGCCCGGCGCGACCCCGCACCCGCGCGTCGTCGTCCCCGGGCCGAAGGTCTATTCCACGACGGCCGCCCGCGCATTGCTCCGCGGTCGCGCCAGCGATGCCGGCGGCACGCTCTCGCGCGTGCAGGTGAAGGTCGGCCACCGCCCCTACGCAAACGCCACCGGCCGCGCCACCTGGCGCTTCTTCGCGAACCTCGCCCCCGGCCGCAACGTCATCTTCGTCCGCGCCGTCGATGCCTCCGGCGCGATGTCCTCCGCCGTGCGTCTCACCATCACGCGCACCCCGTAGGCCCGACCAGGCGCGCGGCACTTCGGAACGAAATGCATTGGAGCCACGCGTCCCGTCAACGCCCGGGAGTTTCCTGCGCGGAGGCGGCTTCCCGCAATGCGGCGGCCTCGGTGGCGGACAGGGATTTGTCGGCGTCGATGAGGGCTTTCGCGGCCTCGGGGTCGGCCTCGGCGGTCGTCTTCACGATCTCGCGCTGGGCGGCGGCACGGGCGGCGGGATCCTCGATGGCGGCGGCGCGTTGCCAGGCCTTTTGTGGCTCTGGGGCGGCGAGGTCGCGGGCGAGCACGGCGTTCACCGCGTCGCGACCGGGCCCCTCGGGGAGCGTCGCCGCCCAATCGCCGATTTCGGCCGTTCCGGCGGCATCCTGCCAGCCAGCGAGGAGCCCGGTGACGGCGCGCTCGCGCAGGTCGGGGTCGGCAAGGGAGGTGGCCTGGAGCGCGGCAGCCTCGGGCTCGGAAGCGGACCATTTCTCAAAGACGACCTCTGCGCCGTCGGCGTCGCGGCAACCTGTCACGTAGGCGGCGGCGTCCTGCGGCTTCGCGGCGGCCCAGCCGGCGAGCGCGCCCTGGGCGGCATCGGCGCGGAGGGCGGGCGGCAGGGAGGCGGCCCAATTCAAGCCGTCGGCGCCGTCGGTGGCGGCAAGGCGCTCGGCGATGGCAGCGGCGGTGTCGCCGAGGGTTTCGACGGCCGGCGTGGAGGAGCTCGCGGGGGGCTCGCTGGTGACGATGAGCGCGCGGAAGCGGAGGAACTCGCGTTGCGCGGCGCGGGCGTCTTTCTCCGCGAGGGCGTCGAGGGAGGATTTCGCGCCCTCGGTGCGGAGGTCCTCGGGCAATGCCTGCGCCCAGGCGAACGCGGCATCCGGACTGGCGGGAGCGAGCACGGCGGCGATCTCATCCACGGCGCTGGCTCGCACGAGCGGGTCCTGAATCGCAGCTAGCAGCGCAGTGGCGCGATCGGGCGATTTTTGCGCGAGCGAACCGACAATGGCCAGAAGCGCGGAATCAAGCCCGTCGCCGACGAGCCATTGGCGGGCCCAGGCGAGAGCGGCGTCGGGATCGCTGACGGCATAGGCAGCGGCAACCTGGGAGACGAGCTGCTGGAACTGAGGATTCGCGGCGATGGGATCGCTTGCATGGGGAAGTGCCTGCACGAGCGCGGGCAGCAGGCGCGACCATGCGGGATCGCCGGGCGGGAAGGCTTTCAACGCGGCGCGCAAGCCGGGGAGATCGGAGTTCACCCAGCGCGTGAAAAGCGCCGCGAGCGCGGCCTCGCGAGCGGAGGCGTCGGGCAGAGCGAGGAGGGATTTCAAAATCTGCGGGAAGTCTGCAGTCGGCGCACTGCGAATTTTTTCGAGCCAGTTCTCGGGGACGCTCGGAACGGGCGTCGCACGGGCGGCGGCGGAAGTGGCTACGGAATGAAGGGCGGGACGGGGGCTGCGCAGCATCCACACAAGCGCGCCGAGGGCGAGCAGCACGGCAACGACAACGACTTTCCACATACGGTCGCTCATGCTGCGCGGGCGGACGGGTATTGCAAGACTGACGCGCACGGGCGGCGCACTTTTGGCATGCTTCGGGCGGGGAAATCTGCCATGGTGGAGGCGTTCCCCACCCTCCTATGTGCCTCGCATGCGGAAACTTGTCGGCTGACCACTCGAGTCAGATCCCTCGTCGCAACTTCCTTGGCCTGCTCGGGGCCGGGCTCGCCGCTGCGGCGTTCGCGCCCGTGTTGCGCGCCGCGCCCAGCGGTCCGCCGCCAAAGCCGCAGAACGTCCTCACGCCCGACGCGGCGCTGGAGCGGCTGATCGCGGGCAACAAGCGCTACGTGAAGGGCACGATGAAACGCCACGACTTCGCGACGGAGCGGGAGGCGCTCGCCGGCGGGCAAAATCCCTACGCGGGCATCCTGAGCTGCTCGGATTCGCGGATCGGGCCGGAGTTCGCCTTCGACTCGGCGCGCGGTGATCTCTTCGTCGTGCGTGTGGCGGGAAATTTTCTCGAGACGGACGGCCTCGCGAGCCTCGAATACACGACCGCCGTGCTAGGCACGCCGCTGCTCGTGGTGCTTGGCCACGAAAAATGCGGCGCGGTGGACGCGGCGATCAAGGTCGTGAAGGACGGCGCGAAGCTGCCCGGCCATCTGCCGGAGCTGGTGAGCCACATCAAGCCGGCGGTGAAGGTGGCGGAGGCGCAATCGGGCGACATGCTCGAAAATGCGATTTCCGCCAACGTGCGCCTGAACGTCGAAAGGCTGAAGACGGCGAGTCCCGTCGTCTCGAAGCTCGTCGAGCAGGGCAAGGTGCGCGTGGTGGGCGGCATCTACCGGCTCGCGACAGGGCACGTCGATTTCTTCGTTTGACGCACGGTCGGCGCGGCGGATGCTCTCCCTCGTGGGGATGCGACGTCGCACGTTCATTCGAGGATTGCTTGGCACAGCCGCACTGGCGGGCGTGGGCACGGCGTATGCGGGCGAGTTCGAGCGACATGGCTTCCAGTGCGAGACGGTGCCGCTGCGCATCGGCCTTGGGACTCCGTTGCGCGTAGCGTTTCTGAGCGACATCCATTTCGACCCGCTCTACGAGACGGGCTATCTCGAGTCGGTTTTTGCAGAAGTCACGGCGGCGAAACCCGACCTCGTGCTCTATGGCGGGGATTTCGTCACGCACACGGCGGCGAGATTCGAGGAATTCGGCCGCCTCGCGGCCAAGGTGCGGCCGTCGCTGGGGTCGTTCGCGGCGATGGGCAATCACGATCACTACGCGCAGCTCCATGTCGTGGAGAGCGTGCTCGAGGCGAGCGGCATCCGGGTGCTGCGCAATGATTTCGCGCCGATGCCGCGCAACGACGGCTGGTTTCTCGTCGGCCTCGACAGCTTCTGGGCCGGGCGACCGGATCCCTCGGTGCTCGCGATGCTGCCCTCGTCGGCGCGGATACTCTCGATCATCCACGAGCCCGACGCGTGGGACATGGTGCGCGATTCACGCATCCGGCTCCAGGTCTCCGGCCACACGCACGGCGGGCAGGTGCGCGCGCCGTGGCTGGGCGCGATCGAGCTGCCGACGTGGGGCAAACGCTACGATGCGGGGCTTTTCGAACGGGATGGACGGTTTCTCTACGTGAACCGCGGCATCGGCACTGTCACCGTGCATGCGCGGGTGAATTGCCCGCCGGAAATCACGATTTTCGAGCTCTCGTAAGGGGAGTGCGCGCCCCACCGTGGCGGGGCGGGCAATTTTGAATGATCACTTGCCGCAGGTCACGGTTTGCCCCACATTGGCTCTGAACGACCCCGGCTTTGCGGCCGGGGTTCTCGCTCTCCTTGCACCATCATCATTCATGAACAGTTCTTTTACCGCCCGTTGGAACGAGGCGTTGATCGACGACAATTACGAAGTCTGGCGTCAGAATCCCAAAGCCGTCAGCGCCGATTGGGCCGCATTTTTCGAGGGATTCGAACTCGGCTGCGCCAAGCCGCAGAAGAACGGCGCCGCCCCGGCTGAGAAGGCCGTTGAGATCCCGCGCACCGGCGTCGGCCTCGCCAGCAGCAGCCTTGAGACCCGCGTCGAGGCGCTTGTTTTCTACTTCCGCACGCTCGGCCACTTCGGCGCAAAGCTCGATCCGCTCGCCGAGGCCTCGCCGTCGGTGCCGGCGCTGTCCACGGAGGAACTGGGCTTCACCGCCGAGGATCTGGACAAAACGGTGAGCTCGCGATTCTTCCGCGACGGCAGGGCGATGAAGCTGCGCGACATGATCGCGGAGCTGCGCGAGATTTACTGCGACACGATCGGCGCGGAGTTCATGCACATCCAGAATCCGATCATTCGGAACTGGGTGCTCGAGAAGCTCGAGAACCGCTCCGATTGGGCCAAGGGCGACGCCGCGATTCAGGAGGACATCCTGCGCAAACTCGTGAAGGCCGAGGAGTTCGAGCGTTTCCTCCACACGAAATACCAGGGCAACAAGCGCTTCTCGCTCGAGGGCGGCGAGGGCCTCATAGTCGCGCTCGAGGCGGTGCTCAAGAGCTGCCCGAAGCATGGCATCAAGGAAATCGTCATGGGCATGGCCCACCGCGGCCGCCTGAACGTGCTCGCGAATTTCCTGCACAAGCCGCTCGGCCTCGTCTTCAACGAATTTTCCGAGAACTACGTGCCGGAGTCCGTCGGCGGCAGCGGCGACGTGAAATACCACCTCGGCTACACGAGCACGCGCCATCCGGTGGAGGGATACGGCGTGGACATTCACCTCGCGGCGAACCCCAGCCACCTCGAGGCGGTTGATCCCGTCGTGCAGGGCAAAGCCCGCGCTCGCCAGCGTGTGCTCGGCGATACCGAGGAGCGCAAGAGCGTGCTTCCTCTGCTCATTCACGGCGATGCGGCCTTCATCGGCCAGGGCGTCGTCGCGGAGACGTTCAATCTTTCCCAGCTCCCCGGCTACCGCACCGGCGGCACGCTCCACATCGTGGTGAACAACCAGATCGGCTTCACGACGCTGCCGAAGGACAGCCGCTCGAGCCACTATTGCACCGACATCGCGAAGATGGTCGATGCGCCGATCTTCCACGTGAACGGCGAGGATCCGCTCGCGTTGCTCCAGGTCGCGGAATTCGCGACGGAGTTCCGCCAGACCTTCGGGCGCGACGTGGTAATCGACATCTACTGCTACCGTCGCCACGGCCACAACGAACTCGACGAGCCGACCTTCACGCAGCCGAATCTCTACAAGAAAATCCACGGCCATCCGCTGCTCAGCGAGACGTTCTCGAAGGAGATCCTCAGCTTCGGTGTAATCTCCGAAGAAGGCATCGCCCGCATCAAAGCCGAGACCCTCGCGTTTCTCGAGTCCGTCCTGGCCGAGGTGAAGGCCAAGGAAACCGCCAAGGCGAACGGCGGAACGAAGAGCGAGCTCGCCGGCTCGACCGCCATCTACCAGCCGCCCTACTCGCACGAGCCCACGAACACCGCGATCTCGCCCGAAACACTCGACAAGATCGTCACTGCGCTCACCACGGTGCCCGAGGGCTTCCGCGTGCTGCCGAAGTTGAAGCGCATCCTCCTCGAGCGCCGCAAGAAGGTGTGGCAGGACGGCGGCCCCTACGACTGGGGCTACGCCGAGGCGCTGGCCTTCGGTTCGCTCCTGCTCGAGGGCACGCCCGTGCGCCTTTCCGGCCAGGACTGCCGCCGCGGCACGTTCAGCCACCGCCTCAGCGTGCTTTACGATGAAGTCACGCGCGACCGCCATATTCCGCTGAACAACCTCAGCCCCGACCAGGCGAAATTCTGCGTCTATAACAGCCCGCTCTCCGAATACGCCGTGCTCGGCTTCGACTACGGCTACTCGATGGATTTTCCGTCCATGCTCTGCCTGTGGGAGGCGCAGTTCGGCGACTTCGTGAACGGCGCGCAGATCATCATCGACCAGTTCATTTCCTCCGCCGAGTCGAAGTGGCAGCGGCCGAGCTCCATCGTGATGCTTCTGCCGCATGGCTACGAGGGCCAGGGCCCCGAGCACTCGAGCGGCCGTCTCGAGCGCATGCTCCAGCTCTGCGCCGAGGAAAACATGCAGGTCTGCAATCTCACGACGCCCGCGCAATACTTCCACGCGCTGCGCCGGCAGATTCACCGCGGCTACCGCAAGCCGCTCATCATCATGACGCCGAAGAGCCTGTTGCGTCTCGAGGCCGCCGTGTCGAAGACCGAGGACTTCACGAACTCGCGTTTCTACGAAATCCTCGCCGACAACTCGCACGCCGATCCGAAGACGGTCGAGCGCGTGGTTTTCTGCTCCGGCAAGGTCTATTACGACCTCCTCGTCTACCGCGAGAAGAACGGCCTCGCCGACAAGGTGGCCCTCGTTCGCATCGAGCAGCTCTATCCGCTCTACGGCGAAAAATTGAAGCGCACAATCGCGCCGTTCACGAAGGCGAAATCCTTCGTCTGGTGCCAGGAGGAGCCGCAGAACATGGGAGCGTGGTTCTTCATCGCCTTCCGCCTCGCCGACCTGCTCCAGGCCCCGGTGAAATACGCCGGTCGCAAGCCCTCGGCGAGTCCCGCCGCCGGCTCCACGGCGATGCACAAGAAGGAACAGGCCGCGCTGGTCAAAGACGCATTCACCCTGTAAGACTCGCGATTCTTTTTCCGCGCATGAGCACCGAAGTCAAAGTCCCCGCCGTCGGCGAATCCATCACCTCCGGCCTCCTCTCCACCTGGCACAAGAAGGATGGCGAGGCCGTGAATGCCGGCGACATTCTCTTCACCCTCGAGACCGACAAGGTCTCCACCGAGGTCAACGCGACCGACTCCGGCACGCTGAAGATCCTCGCGCCCGAGGGTGAGGAAGTGAAGATCGGCCAGGTCGTCGCCACGCTGGAAGCCGGCGGCGCCGCTGCCGAGCCCGCGCCGAAGAAAGCCGCGAAGGCGAAGAAGGAAGAGCCCCAAGCCGTCGCGCCCGAGGTGAGCACCTCGCCCAAGGCGCAGGTAAATCCCGCGGAAGCCGAAGAGGCCACGCCCGCGCCTGCCGCAGCTCCTGCGCCCACGCCGGCTCCCGTTTCCGCCGCGCCGAAGGTCGCCGACGATTCCCGCGTCACACGCAAGAAGCTCTCGCCGCTGCGCCGTAAGATCGCCACGCAGCTCGTCGCCGCGCAGCACAACGCCGCGATTCTCACGACGTTCAACGAGTGCGACATGAGCGCCGTCATCCAGCTCCGCAAGGACATGCAGGAGGACTTCCAGAAGAAGCACGGCATCAAGCTCGGCTTCATGTCCTTCTTCATCAAGGCCACCGTCGATGCGCTCAAGGCCATTCCGTCGATCAACTCCCGTCTCGACGGCGACGAGCAGATCACGAACCACTACTACGACATCGGCGTGGCGGTCGGCACCGAGAAGGGCCTCATCGTCCCCGTCGTGCGCGATTGCGACACGAAGTCCTTTGCCGACATCGAGCGCGATCTCGCGGCCTACGCCGTGAAGGCCCGCGAGGGCAAGATTGGCCTCGAGGATCTCCAGGGCGGCGTCTTCACCGTCTCGAACGGCGGCGTTTACGGCTCGCTCATGAGCACGCCGATTCTCAATCCGCCGCAGAGCGGCATCCTCGGCATGCACAAGACGCAGGACCGCCCCGTCGCCGTGAACGGCCAGGTCGTCATCCGCCCGATGATGTATCTCGCGCTCAGCTACGACCACCGCGTCGTGGACGGCAAGGAAGCCGTCACCTTCCTCGTCCGCGTGAAGGAATGCATCGAAAACCCGATGCGCCTCCTGCTCGGCACGTAGTCTCTTCTTCAAGCCGGGAACACATCCACGTGTGTTCCCGGCCAAAAGCGATCGGGAGAACACGCCCCTAGCGCGCCTCCACGTTCACTTCCGCCGGTTGCAGGCCCTCAGCCATCGCCCGCAGTGTGATTGTTCCCGGCTTGCCGCCGAGCGGACGCAAAATCGCCAGGCAGCGCCCTTGGAACGTCTCGCGTTCCAGCGCGCGAAAACTCGCCGGCTCGTTCGGCACGCCGCTTCCTTGCGCCGCGAGTTCACCGACACCGCTTACGGCAAATCGCATCGGAATCTTCGCGTTCGGCACGCGCTGGCCACTCGCATCGACGACCTCCACTGTCACGTAGGCAAGATCATTGCGATCCCCGCGAATG
>JGI24743J22301_10000079_pt1 | contig 9118 bp, 7 predicted proteins | sample KBSMiscanthusM2_FD_22301 | JGI IMG/M metagenome (IMG submission 22301)
GTCATCGCCACGGTCGCCTCCGTCGGGCCGTAGGTGTTCCAGACGGTCGCCTCGGGAAATCGCTCGAGCAGCTCGCCGGCAACCGCGGGAGAAAGCGTTTCGCCGCAGAACAGGAATCGGCGCAGGGCGGGCAGCATGGCCTGTCGGAAATTGGAATCCGCGAGGCAGAGCTGCGCGAACGACGGCGTGGACACCCACGTCGTAATTCGCGAGCGGCCGAGCGTTTCGTAGAGCCGCTTGAGCGAGTTCACGTCGTCCTTCGTGAGGCTCACGAGCGTGCCGCCGGTGACGAGGCTGAGGTAAAGGTCCATCACCGAAAGGTCGAAGGAAAATGGCGCCTGATTCAGGAACACCTCGCCGCCCTCGATGAATCCTTGCTCGGCGAGCATCCAGCGCAGGAAGGTCGCGAGATTGCGCGAGGAAATCACGACGCCCTTCGGCGTGCCGGTGCTGCCCGACGTGAAGATGATGTAGTGCGGATGTTCGGGCGAGCGGACCGGAAATTCGCAGTGTTCGTGCGGTGCGATGGCGATTCGTTCCGAAATTTCCGTGGGCGTGAGGATGGCGGCGCATTGGGCGTTCTCGGTGATTTGCGCGATGCGCGTCGCCGGCAACGAAGTGTCCACGGGGATGTAGGCGCGGCCGGCCTTCAACACGCCGAGAAATCCCACGAGCATTTCCGGCTGCTTGTGGCCGAGCACCATCACGGGCGCGTCGCCCGGCGGCAGAGTTTCCAAAAGGCTCGCGGCGAGAGCGTCCGAGTTCCGCAGCAGCTCGCCGTAGGTGAGAGACGATTCACCGCTCACGTGCGCGACATGGTCGGGCGTCTCGCGTCCCCAACGATCGATCGAAGCAAGGATGTCCACGCCTAGAAGCCCTGGTAGATGAACTCGGGAGTCTTGAACGCGCCGGAGGAATAGATCGCGAACAAGGCGAGCAGCACGAGCAGGTAGAAGACGACGCGGAGCAGGAACCTACTCCAGTTTGGCAGGCAGGGTGTCATGGTAGAATTCGTCGATGACTTCGTTGAGCTTCACCCAGCCCTTCGCGCTCGGGTGGCCCATCGTATCGAGAAAGAATGCGGGGTCTTCCTGGTCGCTCTTGAGCGTCACCAGCGGGCAGCCGTAGGGACGCACTTCGTTCTCGAGTCGCGTGTAGTAGGCCTCGAGATCGCTCGCGGACACGCCGGCCTTCTCGAAGGCCTTCGCGTTGGCCGGGATGTTGAGCAGCAACGGCCGCGCGCCGAGCTCGTGCAATGTCTTCAGCAGAATTTCCAAATGCTGCCACTCCCCGGAGCGATTCATCACCCTGGCAAAGGTTCGCCGTGGTCCCTGAAACGAATGATAAAATTTGTCCGCGGCTTCCGCGCGCTCCGACTTTTCGCCGTCGAGCACGGCCTCGAAGGAAATCCTTTCCAGCGACGTGGCGGCGCGTGTTTCGAGAGCCTGCCAGTCGGGCTCGGGCCTGGAATGATGGGCCTTCGGCGGCTTTTTCATCGCGTCATCGGGAAGCGCGAAGACGGTTTGAAGATGATCCAACGCGAGGAGGAAATCGGTTTCGGAACGCCCTGCCGCCTCGATGACGCGATCCTCCAGGCTGGAGCCCGGGCTCGCGAGGTGCTCGAGCTCCAGGCGCAGCAGCGGGTGGCCGTCGAGCGTCTTTGGAAAACCGAGCATCGCGCGCGCGAATTCCCTTTTCAGCGGAAGCGAGATCGGGCTTTCAAACGCCAGCTTCCCCGCCTGCAACGCCGAAAAATTTCCGGCGTAGGCGTTGGGATTCGGGTTCCTCGCGATGAACCATGTGGGCGAGAGAACGACGACGACTTTCCTGCCTCGCACCGCATCGCCAAGGGCCGCGAGCCGCTCGGCGGTGATCAAGGGCGTCGAGCCTGCCTTCCCCACGGTGAAGAGCTCGAAGCCGGTCGGAAAACGCGCGAAAAAAAGCCGTCCGTCCCACGAGAAGTCGTTCGCGAATTCCGAACTGCCATAGGCGGGCAGCAGCCTCGGATTTTCGAACGCCTGCTTTTGCAACGCAATGCCCTGATCCTTCACGGTCAGCATCTCCGACGCAGTGACGAAGGCGAGACGTCGCTCGATGTGCAATCTATCGAAGAGCAGCCACGTGAGCGCCGAGGCGAGCAGCAGCGCGACGACAGCAGCGGAGAGATGCGGAGCGCGAATCCAGAATCGAAGAGCCTGAGCCATGCGCGCGAAATTAGAAGGAGAGCTGGCGAAGTTGACGGACGAGTTCCGCGGCGCGCGTCCCGAATTTCCCGAATGGCACGCTCGGCTCGCCGCCGTTTCGCGCGCGGAATCGGATCGGAACCGCGCCGTGGCGGATGCGATGATCCTTCCGCAGCAGGACCGCCATCGCGACGTTCGCGAGATTGAAGTTCGAGGGAACACGATCGACGAAGATCTCGAGAGCCACCGTTCGCATGAGGCGATACGGCACGTTTGCGTCGCGGCAAAATGCACCGCAGGTGAGCAGGAGCGTGAGTTGCAGGATGTGACTGGCGAGGACGCGTTTCCATCCATCGTCGCGCCGCTTGCGCACGCCATAAACGACGTCGTTGCGCTGGCGTCGCGCCCAGATTTGCGCAAGGAAGCGCGGGTCGCATTGACCGTCCGAATCGATCTGCAGCACCCACGGAATTTTTTCGGCGATGGCGAAGCGGTAGCCCTCGAGGCATGTCTGGCCGTGGCCGCGATTTTCGTGCGAGACGACCTGAAAACGTCCGCCGAGCCGCGCCTGGAGGCTCTTGAGAATCTCGAGCGTGCGGTCCCGCGAACCGTCGTCGATGGCGACGAACACGAAATTCATGCCGACCGCTTCCAGCGCCGGGAACCATTCCTCGACGACCCTCGCGACACTTGCCTGCTCGTTGAAAACGGGCATCACGACCATGAGCTCGGGCGTGGCTGCGACCGCGGCGCGGGAGCGGCAGGGAGTGGGGGCCGGTGGTTGGAGCAGGGAATTCACTGGAAATCGACGACTCGGATTTGCACGGGATCCGGGGAGGTCACGACGAAGCGTGTCGTGTAAAAACGGGGATCAATCGGCACGCTCACCCGTGTCGGGCTGTCGGCGACGAGAGCCAGGTTTTCGGCGTGGCCGGCGATCTGGCAGTGCGCGGCCTGGTTCTCCGTGGAGCGAAATTCCAGCGTCGCGGAGTGCAGCTTCTGCTCGGGCGAGCACAGCCAGTAGATACGCCGCAATGGATCGCGCCGCCGTGCGTTGGAGGCTCTTTGCACGGGTGAACGCATGTGCTCGAGAACCTCGTCGCCGATGTCCATGCGCGTGACGAATGGACGTGTGACCTTGAAGATTTTCAGCCGGCCCTGACTGCCGATCTGCTCGAAGCCCTCGGGCAGGTCGCGTGTGGCAGGTGTGGCAAAATTGCGGACCGGCGTGTCGAAAACGGCTGCCACATTGCGCGGAAACTTCAGCGGCGCTGGCGTGAGATATGTGTCGAAAAAGGTGCGCGGCTTCAGCCAGCGCCAGAGCGGGACCTGGCTGTAAACGTCCTCGTGACTCGCGGCGTCGAAGATCAGGATCGAGTCGCTCGAGAGCCGTCCCACCCAATGCGGCTGAGCGACCACTGCCGGGAGCACCTGCACGTCCGACTCCGGAAAGACATTCGTGAAGTAGCGGTGCGAATAGCCGAAGAACACGAGGCAATAGCTGCCCGCTGCGGCGAGGGCCCAGGATTTGTGCCGCTCGGCGAGCGTCGCCCAGCCCGCGATTCCGAAGACGAAAAACAGGCAGGCGTGATACAGGATCGACCGCGAGAGGCCGTAGTCCATGAGTTCGCGGTCGCCCCCCTTGTGCAGCACGAAGCCGAAGAGCAGCGCCGTGCTGCCGAGAATCGCGATCAATGCGCGAGCCCGCGAGCTCTGGCGAAAGCTCAGAACAAGACCGCCCGCCAGCAGCAGCGCGGCCAGCCAGCGGCAGGATGTGGAAAGCGCGCCGGAGTCGAGCTGACGCCAGAACCCAGGCAGCTGGGCGAGTCCGGTGACGAGGCTCGCCATCATTTCGGGCGCGAGGGATGGCGGAGTGCCGTGGGCGCCACTTCCCGACTGGCGGATGAGACCCTGAAGATTCCAAAGCATGCCTGCGGGCGACAACGCCGCGGCGACCAGTGCGGCGAGGACGATTGCGAGGCAGATCCGCAACAGTTGCCGGCGATCCCGACGCAGCGCCCATGCGCTCAGAACCCAGAACAGGCCCGACACCATCACGAAGACGGGCAGGATTTCCTGATAAACGAAGAAGATCGCGAGGGCGCAGAGCCCAATGGGAATCGTGAGCCGCAACGTGAGGCCTTCCTCGACGGTCTGGAACACGAGCGCGCAAGCCGGCGTGAGAAACGCGAGGCCCATCGCCATCGAGATGAACGATGTGAGGCACGCGGCGTGTGAGAGCGGGTGCGCAGCGATGAGGAGGCTCGCCGTGAGCGCCCACCCGAGGCGGCCGCGCGTCGCATACATGCCGAGCAGGAGCGCGCCTGTGGCCTGGATGGAGACAATCCAGGCGCTCATCAACGGCCATGTCGAAATCGACGATTGCCCCGAGAGGGCGATCCACAGTGCGTGGACCATGTGCTGGCCGATGCGCAGGTGCTTCGTGATGTGCCGCCACGCGCTCCACGCGCTGGAGTCCGAGGGCAGCGCGGCGAGATTATCCCTCAGCGAATGCGTCGCGAACCACTCAGCCAGGCCGGTGTTCGTGTGAAATTCGGGCGCGGAATAGATCACCGTGCCGAACACGCCGGCCATCAGCAGGGGAATGGCCTCCCAGGCGAAGGCGATGCCGATCGGCAGCAGGAACAGCCAGGATCGTGAATCGCGGAAGACTCCGGACCCCGGCGGCGGGTTGGTGGGAGCACGCCGGAGCCGGAGAATGCCTTCCACGGCAAGATTGAGCGCAGGCAGGCCGAGGACGAGCGGCCAGGCGACTTTTCCAGCCGGGAGTCCGAGCCAGGAGCAATCCCACAGGGCGACGACCCAGAGGGCATTTCCGAGAACGAAAGCCCACGCTGGTTGCAGCCATGCGGGGCCGGGGCACAGCTTCGCGAGTTGCCAGCCGGAGGCGACGGAGGCCAGCAGTGCCAGCGCCGCCACGAGCGCAAGTTGGAGTTCGGGCCAGGGCATCAGCTCCGCCGCGAACGCCCCAAAGTCTGACTGGTTTCGGAGGGTGTAGAGGCTTGATGCCGAGGACGTTTCATCGTCCCCGAAGTTAGTGGCCGTCCTCGACCCCCGCCAGTTGGGCCAAGGCGGCTTTCCGTGTAGGACTGCGCCCTACATGCGCATCGGCAGTGACGATTCTAAAAGCGTGGTGGGCGCTGGAGCTCGAACGTCGCGCCGCGTTCGGCTGGAGCGGCGGATCCGCGCGGCGGATTCGAGAACGCGAGGCGGCCTTCCGCGGCGATGAGCAGTGGCGTGTGAATCCGGAATTTGATGAATCCGAGCGAGCCGTCGATCGCGCTGGCGTCCCAGAACACCGAATTTTGTCGAACGAGGCCGCGTTGCTCCTCGTCGATGAGCACGTCGAGAATTACATGGCTGCCGTCGGGCGCGAGCGTCTTGCCGACGACCTCGCCGACGCGCGTCTCGCGATAGGTGACGAGCGCGCCAGGGCGGATAGCTGTTTGTGCGGTTGTCACATGAATCGGGAAACCCTTGCGCTCGAGCAGCGCGGTATCGGTCGAGGCGCGGCCGGTAAAATTTTCGGCGAACGAGGGACCGGTCCCAGGCTGGCAGTCGATGTAAACTCCACTCACGAGCGTCTCGAGTCCGCTCACGCCTTGCAGGCTGACCTCCGGCTTCACGAGCGTGAACGCCGAGCCCGCGCGCCGCAAAAATTCGAAGCCGGTTTGGAGGCGCGCGACGACGGTCACCTGGCTGTCCTTCGTCTGCACGTCCTCGACGACGCCGACGGGCACGCCGAGATAGCGGAGTTGCGTGCGGCCCGCGAGGAGTCCATGGCCATCGGCAAACGCGATGCGCACGGGCACGGAAACCGCCGAGGCGAGCGTCTCGCTATCGAAGAGCGGGAACGTGGCTGCCTCCTGCGCCGGCGAGCCGTTTTCGCCGAATACGTCGAAGGCAATGCCGCCCTGGAGCAGACCGAGCAGTCCGGAGACGCGCACGTCGAGCACGCCAGGGCCCGCTGCGACCGAGGTGGCCGGCACGCGCCAGAAACGGGAGTTCGCGCGCAGGGCGTCGCGATACTCGGCGCGCACGACGACACGCAGCGAAGGCTGGCCATTCGCGCCGAGAAATTTTTCGAGCACGGTGCCGACGACGAGACCGCGATGATAGACCGGCGCGCCGCGCTCGATCGTGGGCAGCTCCGGCGCGGTGAGGACGATGCGCAGGCCGTCGCGCTCGGCGATGGATTTGTTCCATTCCTCGTCGGTGACGGTGCGGCCGGCGAATTGCGTGGCGGCTGCGCCGTCGAGGGCGGGTTTGCAGGCGATGTAGGGGCCGGTGACGATGGTCTCGAGGCCCGAGACGCCCTGGAGCGAAATGCTGGGTCGCACGAGCGTGAAGATGCTGCCCGCGCGGGCGAGCGAGGCGAAGGGCGAGTCGAGCTGCACGGTCGCCTCGACGCTGGCCGTGGCGGGATCGAGGTGCACGGTTTTCACGAGACCGACGGGCTGGCCCAGCCAGCAAATACGCGTCTCGCCGGCGGTCACGCCTTCGCCGGTGTCGAAGGTGATTTGAATTTCCGGCCCGTCGGCGCGGGCGGCGGCTTCGTTCGGTGCGAGGGGGAGTTCGGCGTGATCGGGCACGGGGTTTCCACCCGGCACGAATGAGTCGAACGCGATGCCGCCATCGACGAGCGCGGCGAGGCTGGGGAGGTCGATGCTGGCGCCGCGTCCGCTCAAATGCAGCGAGGCGGCGGGGACGAACCAGAAACGCGAGGTGTCGAGCACGGCGTGCGCGTGTTCGGCATCGACGACGACGCGCAGCCAGACGCGGCCGTCCTTCTCGAGGCCCTTGTCGCGGACGGAGCCGACCTGCACGCCGTGGTGGAGCACGGGCGTGCCTCGCGCAACGAATGGCGCCTTGTCGGCGTGGAGCGTGAAGACGAGCGCGGGCTTGTCGAGCTCGAGGAGCGGCGGGCCGGCGAGGCCCTTGAACTGCGTGGCGAACGGACCGTGGCCGAGGCGGGCCTGGATGGAGTTGCCCTGGATGATCGCGTCGAGGCCGGTCATTTGCTGGAGCGAAATCTCGGGCTGGTCGATCCAGAAATCCGTGTGTTCGCGCGCGAGTTCGGCGGCGAAGGCTTTCAACTGCACGCTCACGATCACGTGGCCGAGCTTGGGATCGAGCTTCACTTCGGTGACCTTGCCGGAGTCCACGCCGCGGTAGAACAGCGCGGTCTTGCCGGCCTGGATGCCGGGCGCGTCGGGGAACTCGATCTCGATCTCGGGGCCGCGTTCCTTCCAGTGCGTCCAGAACAGCCAGCCCGTGGCGGCGGCGGCGAGCACGGGGAAGAGCCACGCGAGCGAGACGCGGAAGCGGCGGGCCTTCACGACGCGGCCGTGATCGCTGGGGGGAACCTGAGCGGAGGAGTTTTCGGTCATTGAGCGGTTTGCGGGTCGCCGTCCGGATTCCAGATCAGCGTGGGTTTGTAAAATTCCGCGGCGAAGAGCGTGCAGAGCAGCACCGCCGCGAAGAAAAGGCCGCCGGGCTCGGGCTGGACGCTGGCAAGAATGCCGAGCTGGCCGACCGCGGCGAGAATGGCGAGCAGGAAGACGTCGATCATCGACCACGTGCCGACCTGGTGGAGGATGCGATAGACGGCCGTGCGCTGCGGGCGCAGGTGCGGCGTGCCGTGGAGCAGGAGAATCCACGAGAGGCACGCGAGTTTGAGAAACGGCACGACGATGCTCGCAAGAAATACGACGCCGGCGACGGGCCAGAGCCCGGAATCGTAGAGTTCCTGCACGCCGCCGAGCACGGTGAGCGGCTCCACGTCGCCGGTGACGGTGATCGTCATCACGGGCAGGATGTTTGCCGGCACGTAGAGGACGATGCCGGCGACGACGAGCGCGCGTGCGAGATCGAGGCGGACTGCGGCGGTCACGTGGCTTCCTCCAGCATTTCCTCGATGGCTTCGCGGTCGAAGACCTGCCCGAGTGCGAGCGAGCAGAGCGCGAGCATCGCGATCCAAGCGATGCCCGATTTCCAATCCACGGTGCCGAGCATGTCGAGCTTCACGACGGCGACGACGCAGGCAATGGCGAATACGGGTGCGAGGCTCCACGCCTCGAGCACCTCCGCGGCATGGGCGGCGCTTCGCACGCCGGGCAGCGCGGCTCTCACGCAACCGGCCAGCGCGACATAGGCGACCGTGGCAAAGTGCAGCGCGGGCGCGGCGATCGCGCAGAAGAACACAAGCGCGGCAATGGGCGCGTAGCCCTGATCGCGCAACGCGAACACGCCGGTGATGATCTTGTTCGACTGCGTGTTGCCCGCGACATCGAACGACAGAATCGGGAACGCGTTTGCCAGCCCGACGAGCAGCAGTCCCGTGAGGGCGAGGGCGAGCGCGGCCTGGGGCGACGCTCCGCCGTTCGCCTTTTTGACGAGTTCCGAGCAGCGCTCGCAGCGCAGCTCCTCACCCCGCCCAAGGTCGCGGTCGCGAATGCTCGCGCGGCAAAGCCGGCACTCGAGCCAGTGCGAATCGGATTCCTTCGGGCAGGGCGTCACGCGAGCAAGATTAGAAGCCCTTCTGGTGCTGGATGTCCGTCACGGAGCCGACCGTGGGGTGGGTGCGGATCATTTCCGCGAACTTGTGGGCCGAGGGCTTCAGGTCGCGGGCATGCGTCTCGGGGTCCATGTGCGCGAGGCCGAAGGTGGCCTTGTAGCCCCAATGCCACTCGTAGTTGTCGGCGAGCGACCACGCGAAATAGCCGCGCACATCGTAGCCATCGCGGATCGCGCGCGCGATGGCGGCGAGGTGGTTCTGCATATACCACTCGCGCTTGGCGTCGTTCTTCGTCGCGATGCCGTTTTCGGTGATCATCATCGGCTTGCCGTAACGTTTCGCGACGCGCGCGATCTCGTCATAGAGGCCGGCGGGATTGATGTCCCAGCCCATCATC